>OLSM01000451.1_pt1 | contig 40371 bp, 38 predicted proteins | sample 1672721 | NCBI WGS metagenome assembly OLSM01 (sample SAMEA3136717, study PRJEB25190) | human gut metagenome
ATCGCTTTATTGGAAGTAGAACGACTAACGCCATATTGCTGGCAGATCGCACGTTCTGCTAAAAATTTATCGCCAGGCTGATATTCATCCGAAAGTATACGATCACGCAAAAGTATATATAGCTGTTCATATAAACTAGTCGTATTTAATACATTTGATGTCATAGGAAAAATGTCCTTTTCTTTAAATTATTTGTGAGCATGTGACCCTACCACATAATTTTATTCTGAAAAGACGAAGAAGTCAAGAGGTTCATTTAAGTATGCAAAAAAAAGAATTATATAATATAAACAAAAAAATGTAGTAAAAAATATGAAAAATAGAGAAAATGATGATTAATATATTGACAAATAAAACAAAGCCGAGTATTATAATTCTAAAGACGATATGTGGACAGACCACATAGTGGCTACACAAAAAAGTGGACGGATTAATGTAATTAAAAAAAAGAAGGGAGGTTTGGTAAAAAAAGGGAAAAATATTGGACAGGCCACATAACAACTAAAGAAAAGGAGATGAGAAAACGTAATGGGTAATTCAGTTGATTTCAAAGAAGACATTAAATTACGAGAAAAATTGTGTTACACCTCAGGTAACGTAGCAGCTGTATTAGTTAATACAACATTATCCAGTTACTTGATGTATTTTTACACGGACATCTTAGGAATCGCAGCATCAGCAGCGGCAGCAATCTTTTTATTCTCGCGTATTTGGGATGCTTTTAATGATCCATTAATGGGAATGGTTGCGGATCGCACCAGAAGCAGATGGGGTACATATCGGCCATGGATATTATGGGTTGCTTTACCAATGACAATTTGCGGAATCTTATGTTTCACTGCACCTGATTTTTCCTATACAGGGAAATTAATATGGGCATGGGTAACCTACATAGCATGTGGTATGTGTTACACAGGGATTTATATTCCATATGGTGTTATGAATAACGTTATGACGAGGGATATGAATCAAAGATTAACATTAGCTACATTCAGAGAGACAGGTTCAGATATTGCTTCTATGATCATTGGTTTCACAACAATGCCGCTCGTACTTGCAATTGGTCATGGAAATGAAGCAAAAGGATTTCAGGGAACAATGACTGTTTATTCTTTAATCGGATTAGCTTGTTTAGTAATCTGCTTCCTTGGAATTCGAGAAAGACGTACTCCTGAAATCAGTAAACTTACATTAAAAGAATCTATTGGATCTTTGAAGGGGAACAAACCTGCATTAGTAATCATGTTAGCTATGATAGTGATGAACGGAATCGTAATGTATGAATTTAGCTGGTTCGTTTACTATATTAAATATTTCTTACATAGAATGGATTTACAGCCAATTATCATGACAATGATTCCCGGTGTTGCTCTTATTTGTAAATTTATTATTAATCCCATTGCACAGAGGGTTGGAAAGAAACCGATGTTAATCGTTGGCAGCTGCATTTATTTGTTAGATGGAATATTGTTCTTAGCTGCCGGATCAAATCTAGTATTAGCGATTATAGCATGTGCAGGATTTGGAGCAGGACTTACATTCTTCTTTGTAATGGTATGGGGGAGCGTTCCCGATATTGTAGAGTACGGGGAGTGGAAGACAGGAGTCAGAGCACCTGGTTTCCTTTATTCTATGGGAACATTATCAAATAAACTTGGCTTAGGATTTTCTGGTTTATTAGCTGGATGGATGCTTACAGTAATTAACTATGTTCCAGGTGCTGAACAAACAGCGGCAGTACAGCACGGAATTTACCTTTCAACAGGTATTCCATTAGTAGTTGCAGGAATTCTTTGTGTCATCCTTTTCTTATTCTATGATTTAACACAGGAAAAATATAACGAGATTCTTACAGAACTTGCAGAAAGAAATGCACAAAAATAAATCCCTTAAAGGGAAATAAATAAATAAAAGGAGAAACAAAATGAAAATGAAATCAGCATTATGGGACAAAATCGGACATATGTCTGTAGTTGAAATGGATGTTCCAGAACCAAAGAGAAATGAAGTAAAAATTAAGATCGCATATTGTGGTATCTGTGATAATGATCCTCAGATCATTAACGGGGGATATCCAATCCTTCAGCCACCCATGACTATGGGTCATGAGTACACGGGAACAATCGTTGAAGTTGGAGAAGATGTAACTACATGTAAAATAGGAGATCGAGTTGTAGCCAATATGCATGCTTTCTGTGGAGCCTGCCATTACTGCCATAACGGTATGGAGCACTTCTGCGAGAATATGACTTTCGCTACAGGTGCGTTTGCTGATTATGCTACAGTTGCAGCAACAGCAGTTACAAAAATTCCAGATTCAATGACATTTGAGCAGGCTGCATTGGCAGAGCCACTGAGTGCAGCAATTCACGGTATGGACATTCTGCAGATGTCTGCTGGAAAATCAGTAATCATCTATGGCGGAGCAGCTATCGCCCAGATGTACATTATGCTTGCCCACCGTGCAGGAGCCAGTAAAATATTCATGGTAGATCCAGTAGAAGAGAAGAGAAAAATGGCACTCAAATGTGGCGCAAACTTGGTAATTGACCCAGCATCTCAGAGCGTAAAAGAAGTCGTCGCAGAAGAGACAAATGGATATGGCGTAGATTATTGTATCGATGTAAGCGGATCTGTAGAGAATGCAGAAGAGTGTGTTGAGATTGTAGCAAAATGTGGACGTATCTTATATGCTGCATCTTACGACTTTGGTGACAGACCAATGAATTTGAACTTATTCACTGCAAGATGTGAGAAAGAATTAAGTATTGTAACATCGCAGCAGTCTCCATACTCATTTGATCGAGCAGTAGCTTTAATGGAAAACATGGACATGAGACATTTAATCACAGGAATTTATGATTTAGATTGTCTTGATGAGGCATTAGAAAATGTATTTACAGGAAAAACAATCCGTGTATTAATCCGCCCTTAGTATGTTGGAGGTAAAAAAGAATGACTAGAGAAGAACTAATCAAACAGTTGACTGGAAAGTCAAAAGAAATGAGATTAAATATTTTGGATATTGCAGGGAAATGTGAGAACACACATGTTCCATCTGCAAGTTCATGTTGTGATATCGTAACAGCACTATATTTCCACTTTATGAACTATGATCCAAAGAACCCGTTGGATAAGAACAGAGATCGTTTCATTTTAAGCGCAGGACATAAGAGTATGGTCCAATACGCCGCATTGAATTTACTTGGTGTTATTCCAGATGAAATGATTGATACAATCGAACAATATAATAGTCCATTAGCTGGGCATCCTGTATATAAAAAATGCCCAGGAGTAGAAGCATCTACGGGTTCATTGGGACATGGCTTATCTATTGCAGCAGGAATGGCCCAGGCTGCAAAAATGGATGGTGAAGATTACAAAGTATATTGTATAGTTGGAGATGGCGAGAGCAATGAGGGATCAATTTGGGAAGCCGCGATGTCAGCTGCTAAATACAAATTAGATAATCTCGTTATGATTCTTGACAGAAATAGGATGAGTGCAACATATCCAATATCCATGCCAATGACAGACTATAAAGCTGCATTAGAGTCTTTTGGATTTGCCTGCAGAGAAATCAACGGAAACAATATGGCAGAAGTTGTTGAAGCGTTAGAAACACTTCCATACGCAGAGGGAAAACCAAACGCAATTATAGCAAACACTATTAAAGGTTATGGAATTCCATTTGCAATAAATAATTCAAAATGGCATGCTGCATATTGGTCTCCTGAGAAAGTAGCAGAAGCAAAAAAACTTATTGAAGAAATGGAAGGATAGGTCTTATGGAACGAAAATCAGAAAATATCCAGCGTGCGATTGTACAGGAATTAAATAATATCATGGTTGAAAACGATCAGGTCGTTGTTGTTAATGCAGATATAGCACTTTTATTTAAAGATGGACCAGACTCAATCTCTTGTCCGGACAGGGTGCTTGATGTAGGTATTGCAGAGCAGAATATGATTGGTTTTGCATCAGGATTGGCTTACTCAGGAAAAACAGTATTTACAACAACAATTGCTGAAATGGCAGTAGCAAGAGTTATAGAGCAGATTCGATTAGATGGATGTTATCCAGATCTCAACATCAACATGTTTGGACAGGGCAGAGGATTTGCTTATGGTATTGGTGGAAACTCACATATTATTACCGAGGACTTTGCAATGCTGCGCGGTATTCCTAATATTAAAATTATTATTCCAGCAGATGCAAGAGAAGCAAGAAAAGTTATGCATGAAGCATTGAGTGTAAATGGAACAAAATATATCGCTATTTCCAGAGGAAATACGCCAAATGTATATGAAGATGACTACGAGTTCCACATAGGAAAAGCAGTAACAATGAGAGATGGAATGGATGTAACAATCATTGCTGTTGGTGATATGGTTGCTCCGGCACTTGACGCAGTAGAAATCCTTAAAGAAAAAGGAATCAATGCAAGAATGATTAATATGCATACATTGAAACCGTTGGATCATGAAGCAGTGATAAAAGCAGCTAAAGAGACAGGCGCAATATTAACAGTAGAGACACACAATGTTTTAGGCGGTCTTGGATCAGCTGTTTCAGAAGTTGTTTGTGAGGAATGCCCTATTCCAATGAAAAAAATGGGCGCTCCAGACCAGTTCTCTAAAGTTGGACCAATGAATGAATTAATAGCACACCTTGGTCTTGATGCAGAGCACATTGCTGCTGAAACAGAAAAACTCATTCAGAGAAAATAAAAATTAAAATATCGCCGTCTTATTTATTTTTGCCATAAGTGGAAAGTCCACATGTCAACATTTATCATGTGAACAAAAAGGAGTTTATATGGAAAATCACAAAATCCCATTAAAAGAAAAATTATGTTATACATCAGGCAACTTATCACAATGTTTAATTAACAACACAATGTCAAGCTTCCTGCTGTTCTTTTTTACAGATATCTCAAAAATTCCGGCAGCTTCTGCAAGTTTGATTTTTATGATCGGTACAATCCTTAACATTATTATTGGACCAGTAGTCGGAACACTTTCTGACCAGACTAGAACAAAATTAGGATGTTATAGACCATGGGTAATGTATGGTGGATTTGCCGTATCCATTATTTCTGCATTATGTTTTGTTGCTCCCCCATTCGGAACATCAGGACGTGTTATTTGGGCGGGTATTGCTTACGTATGCTGGATCATTGCTTTCTCTGCAGCATATACACCATACGGTGTTATGAATAATGTTATGACAGAAGATACGATCGAAAGAGGAACACTGGCTACATTTAGAGAAACAGGTTCTGATATTGCCGGAATGGTAGTAGGCAGTTTAACACTGGCTTTGATCGGTTTCTACGGACATGGTCAGGATACAAAAGGTTACACACCAATGATGATTACTTATGCAGTATGCTCTATTATTTTGATCATTATCTGTGTAAAGGGAACAAAAGAGAGACTTCTTCCGGTAGAGGAGAAATCATCTATAGCATCTTCTTTTGGAACATTAAAAGGAAACCGTCCGGCAATTATCATTTACATTGCAATGATCGTTATGAACCTTGCAGTTATGATGCAGTTTAGCTGGGTTATGTACTATTGTACATACTGTTTAGGAAATGGAGAATTAACAGGTTCTTTCATTAGTATGTGGTGTTTTGTAGCATTCCTCTGCAAATTTATTATTATGCCGATTATCAAAAAAATGGGTAAGAGAAACGCTATGATTATAGGAAGCGCAGCATATCTTATCGATGGAATTCTCTTTTTGGCTGCAAAAGATAATATGATTTTGAACTATGCGGCTGTAGTATTCTTCGGTATTGGATTAACGGTATTCTTTACAACAATTTGGGGGGCTTTACCAGATGTAGTAGAGTATGGCGAGTACGTAAGCGGTATCAGGGCTCCAGGTTTCTTATATTCCTTGGGCGCAATGTTCAACAAAGTAGGGAATGGACTTAGTGGCGTAGTCGCTGGTCTGGTGCTTACATTTATTGGATACAATGCAGCCGGAGAACAGACAGCAAGTACAATTGCGGGTATTCGCATGGCAGCCGGTGTACCTCTAATTATAGCAGGTCTCGTATGTATCATCTTATTTGTGTTCTATAACTTAAGCACAAAAGAATACAACGAAGTGGTTGAAGAACTTAATAAACGCAGAGAGAAGCAGTAAATTATGGGAAGGTTTGAATATTTAGAAGGAGAAGTTCCAGATATACCTTGTGCAGCCGCCGTAAAAACATCAACACATGTGTATGTTTCTGGTACAGCAGTGTTTCAGGATGAACAGGGAAATGTCATTTCTGATGTTAAGGATCAGACATGTAAGTGTTTGAATAAGATTGAACAGATTTTGTCAAAATGGGACTTAACTCGTAAAGATATTGTAATGGTAACTGTATTTGTTCGCGGGAAAGAAAATTTTATGGGTATGAATGAAGCATACAGAGGATTCTTTGGTGATGTATTTCCATCAAGAACAGCATGTGTGTCTGATCTTGGCCATCCAGATATGTTAGTTGAAATTTCCTGTGTAGCTTGTTTATAAGTAAATTTAGATAGCCGGAGGGGCATTTGAGATGATCAAATGCCCAATATAGGAGGATATATGGAAAAAATTACACTTCAGCAAGTGCAGACAATTGTTAGAACAATGGCAAAAACAGCAGAAGATAATGAAGAATACTTCTCAGAATTAGATGGCGTAATGGGGGATGCAGATTTTGGAGTGTCATTAGCTGCTGGTTTTAGGAGCGTAATGTCAAAATGGGACAGCTATGATATGACATCTATCGGAAGTTTTCTTTTAAATGTAACTTCTGTAATTACAAGTAGCACAGGTGGATGTTCAGGTCCAGTCTGGGGGACACTTTTCATGAGATGCGGGATGGCATTTCGTGATAAAACAGAAATTACTCTTGAAGAGGCTTCGGCAGGATTAAAGAGTTCTATTGAAGGGATTATGAAAAGAGGTGGCGCACACCTCGGTGATAAAACTTTATTAGATGCTTTTCAGGCAATCGTTGAATCTTTTGATAAAGCGGATAAAAACGGAACATTGATGGAAGCTCTCGAGGCAGCAGCAGACGCAGCTTATGAAACAAGAGAAATTACAAAATCATGGATTGCAAAACGAGGACGCCAGTCATTTACCGGAGAGCGTAGTATTGGAACCTATGACCCAGGCATTGTAGCAGTCGGTGATATGGCTAAAGCAATCGTAGAAGCGTTAAAAGCATAAGGAGGAGCTCATTATGAAGAAAATTATGAATGATGCAAATGATTTTGTAAAAGAAATGATCGAAGGTGTATACCTTGCCAATAAAGATAAATTAGAGTGGGTACCTGAAATTAACACATTATATCGTAAAAATATTCCGGAAGGAAAAGTTACTATAATGCAGGGATCAGGATCAGGACATGAGCCGGCACATATTATGTGTGTAGGCAAAGGTATGTTGGATGCCTCTTGTCCTGGAAATGTATTTGCTGCCCCACCAATGGATTTTGTATATCAATGTACAAAGAAAATTGCTTCTGATGCAGGTGTTCTTCACATTATCAATAACTATCAGGGAGACCGTATGTCATGGGATATGGGTCGGGAGATGGCTGAGATGGATGGCATCAAAGTTGGTGTAGTAGTAGTAAATGATGACGTTTCTGTAGAAGATAGTTTATACACCGTTGGACGTCGTGGCGTTGCTGGTAACTTCTTTGTAATCAAATGCTGCGGAGCTGCTTCAGAGAAAGGTGCTTCATTAGAAGAATTGGTAGCATTAGGAAATAAAGTAAATGCAAATGTCCGTACAATGGGAATGGCCTTATCATCATGTACACCTCCTTCAAAAGGAACAGCAATCTTTGAAATTGAAGATGATGAAATCGAGATGGGCGTTGGTATTCATGGGGAACCAGGACGTCGTAGAGATAAAATCAAATCTGCACATGAAATCGTAGAAGAAATGTTCAAAGCAGTTTCTGAAGATCTTCCATTCAAAAAAGGTGACCGTGTAGCATTAATGATTAATGGTATGGGCGGAACTCCTATCAGTGAATTATATATTACATACAGAGAAGCAGCTTTAATGTGCGAAGAAAAAGGTCTTACTATTGTTAAAAATTATGTTGGCAACTACTGTACATCGCTAGAAATGGCAGGATTCTCGTTAACATTACTTAAATTAGATGATGAGATGGAAGCTTTACTTGATGAACCGGCAGAGATTCCTGTTCGTATTTTTTAATCACTAGGAGGCGTATAAATTGAAAATAGCGGTTGGTTGTGATCCTAATGCAGAAAACTTTAAAAAAGAACTGATTACCTATATTCAGAAATTAGGACATGAGGTAGAAGATTTTGGAAGTACAGATCCAATTTATGCAAATGTAGCAATTGCTGTTGGAGAGGCAGTAGCTTCAAAACAGTATGACAGAGGCATATTGATTTGTGGAACTGGTATCGGAGTCTGCATTGCAGCAAACAAAGTAAAAGGAGCATATGCAGCATTAGTTAATAATGTTTATCAGGCACAGAGAGCTGAATTAAGTAATCACGCAAACATTATGACAATGGGTGCTCAGGTAATAGGTATTGAATTAGGAAAATGCCTGGTGAAAGAGTATCTTGGCCGTACATTTGATCCAAATAGCCGATCGGTACCAAAAATCAAGAGAATTTATGATTATGAGGGGGCAGAAGGCTAATGCAGAATCAGAAAAGAATTAAGCAATTAGAACTTTATGCAGCAAAATGCAGACAAAATGTTATGCATATGATTCGTGCAGGTGGCCACGGTCATGTAGGTGGAGCATTGTCAGCTATTGATGTAGTAACCGCGCTCTATTTTGATAAGATGAATGTTGATCCAAAAAATCCAAAAATGGAGAACAGAGACCGTTTTTTATTATCTGCAGGACATAAATGCTTATCTCAGTATGCAGTTTTAGCTGAAAAAGGTTATTTTGACAAAGCTATCCTTAAAAGTTATGGGTCATTTAAGTCGCTGATACCAGGACATCCGGATATGCACAAATTACCAGGTATAGAAGCTAATACAGGGGCACTTGGACATGGAATGTCTATTGCTGCAGGTATGGCAATGGCTGCAAAACAAAACGGCAGCAGCTTTAACGTTTATGTTGTTACAGGAGATGGCGAATTGCCAGAAGGATCAAACTGGGAAGCAGCTGCAGCAGCAGCAAAGTTTGGTGTAGATAATTTAACTGTTTTTGTCGATAATAATGGACTTCAAATCAGCGGGAAAGTAACTGATGTAATGAATATGGAGGATATAAGTGGAAAATTCAAATCATTTGGATGGTCTGCAATTGAGATTGATGGCAATAACATGGAAGAACTAGTTAACACATTGGATAAATTACCAATTCAGGAGGGAAAACCGACAGCTGTTATCATGCATACAACAAAAGCAAAAGGTCTTTATGCAGGAGAAAATAAACCGGAGTATCATTTCTGGAATCCAACAGAAGAAGACTTAGATAAAGCAGATAAAGATTTAGAGATGCTCGTTGCAAAACTGGAAAAAGAACTGGAGGAAAAGAGGAATGACTGAAAAATTTGATCCAAGAAAAGTGTTTGGACAGGCTGTAACAGAAGTTGCAGAACAAAATAAAAATGTTGTTGTTCTTTCTGCCGATAGTGGAAAAAGTTCAGGATTTGGCGACTTTATGAAAAAATATCCAGAACGTTACTATGAATGTGGGATTATGGAGCAAGGTGTTGTAGGAATTGCAGCTGGAATGGCAACTGTAGGGATGATTCCCGTATTCTGTGCAATCGCTCCATTTGTAACATGCCGTCCATATGAAATGGTAAGAAATGATATAGGTTATATGCGTCAAAATGTAAAACTAGTAGGGCGTAACTGTGGATTTACTTATTCAGACCTCGGAGCAACACACCAGAGTTTGGATGATTTTGCAATTATGCGGATGATTCCTGGTATGACAATACTTGCACCACAGGATCCAAATGAGATTAAAGCAGCTGTACGAGCTATGATAGAACATGAAGGTCCGGTATATATGAGAGTTGGAAATCCAAAGATTTCAAATATCTTACCAGAGAAAGAATTTGTAATTGGAAAAGGAACAGTTCTTGAAGATGGTGAAGATATTACAATTATTTCTACTGGATCAACAACAGAAGCAGCTTTAACAGCTGCAAAAGAGTTAAAGGAAAGAGGAATTTCTGTACGTGTAATTGGTATGCCGACAGTTTATCCGTTAGATACCAAACTTGTTGAAGAGTCTGCTAAGAAAACTGGTGTTATTCTTACCGTTGAAGAGCATTATGCAGAAGGTGGACTGGGAACACTTGTAACGGAGGCATGTAGTGCATTTTCTGATATTAAAGTATATCGTTTAGGTGTACCTGCAATATATGCAGCTACAGGTAGCTATCCAGAGTTACTTCATTACTATCATATCGATGCGGAGGGTATCGCAGGTGAAGTAAAAAAAGTGTTAAGAAAATAGTAAAAGAGCTGTCGTGCGGAAAATTTTTATTACCGGTGAAGCTGCAGCCGCAGCAGAATAAAGTATCCATCCACATAAAAACCTACCCTATAGTGTGCTGTTAAAAACGGCACACTTTTTTTTGAGATAATGAAAGTATCAAAGGGCTGCGGGATGTTTCTATGATGACTCAGAATACGAATGAAAGCCGGGCTTACATTTGCCTGCAAGAATTTTAAAAAGCTGGCGAGGAGGGCGTATTACATTCTATGTAATGCGCCTTTTTATTTGCAGATTTATTGAAAAAAATAGAATAGCTGCGGAAAAAGAAAAAGGGGGCTGCCCCTTTTTTATTCGTTTTTACGAAGATAAGGCTGTTTAGTAAATATTTCAGTCTATCTCTTTTATTGGACTTAAAAAACGCAAGATAAAATAAGGAGAAATAAAAAAAGTTCGTCAAAATGAACATAATAATAGTTTTAAACAGAATAAATAATGGTAATAATGCACTAGATGATTTCGCTAAATAATAAAAGTTAGTATAAAAATATAATAAAAACGAAATAAAACAGAAAATAAATGTTGAATATGCACAACTGCAATGCTAGAATGTTAAAAAATGAAATCGCGATTCATTATATGAAATGCAAGTCCTGCATTTTTCACTTATTACCTAAAAATGAAATGGTGTTTCACAATGTGGGACAAAGGAGGAATCATATGGAAATATCCAGAAATACGCAAGGTATAAAACCATCCTCCATACGGAAGATGTTTAATAAAGCATTGCAGTATGATGATGTAATTAGTTTTACATTGGGGGAGCCGGATTTTACAGCTTCCGAAAATGTCGTAGAAGCAGGATGCCGGGCCATCCGGCAGGGATATACAAAATATTCCGCGAATGCAGGGCTGCTTCCGCTTAGAAAAGCGATTGGTGAAGCCCTAAATAAAGAGACTGGGCAGAACTATGATGCGGATCGTGAGATTACGGTAACAGTAGGGGCCATGGGGGCTTTGTATCTTTCACTGAAAGTACTCATCAATCCGGGGGATGAAGTCATTATATGTGAGCCTTACTGGACGAATTATGTACAGCAGGTAAAGATGTGTGATGGGGTTCCTGTATTCGTCATATGCAGAGAAGAAAATAACTTTATACTGGATGTAAATGATCTGGAGAAGGCGATTACGGAGAAGACAAAAGCGGTTATATTAAACTCCCCTTCCAATCCGACCGGAGGAGTGCTTGATATGCAGAGCCTGGAAGCAATTGCACAGACAGCCAAAAAGCACGGGCTTGCGGTGATCTCGGATGAGGTATACAAAACCATTGTTTATGATGGAACGAAAGCTCCCTCCATTGCATCCGTGGAAGGAATGAAAGAACGTACCATTGTGATTAACAGTTTCTCAAAAGGGTATGCCATGACAGGGTGGAGAGTGGGATATGCCGCAGGACCGGAAGAGGTGATAAGCAATATCACGAAACTGCAGGAAAATGTGGCGGCATGCGCAGCTATGCCCAGCCAGTATGCGGCCCTGGAAGCTTTGAACGGCCCGCAGGATTACAAGGAATATATGGTGGGGAAGTATAAGGAAAGGCGCGATGTGATGGTGGCAAGGCTGAATGCAATTCCCGGCATATCCTGCAGGGCGCCAAAAGGTACCTTCTATGCGTTTGTGAATATCAGGAATCTTCCTTTGACATCAGAAGAGTTTGCAGACAGGCTTTTAGAAGAAAAACAGGTGGTGGTAGTTCCGGGAACTGCTTTTGGCGAAGGCGGAGAAGGATATATCAGGCTGTCTTATGCAACTTCTCTGGAAGCGATTGAAAGAGGCATGGATTTAATCGAAGAATTTGTAAAAACCCTTTAACAGCCGGGAGGTAACCTGAATGGACATTAATGGCGACAGGCTCCTCAGGGAGCTCACAGAACTTGGGAATATAGGATATAAAGAGGGCGTTGGAACCAGCCGAATGGCATACTCCGAAACATTCAACCAGGGTCGGGATTATGTGAAGCAGCTGATGGAAAGTACCGGGATGTCAGCAAGGGTTGATGAAGTCGGTAATCTTACCGGTGTGCTGAAAGGGGAAACCGAAAAAATTATATCCATAGGCTCCCATATTGATACAGTACCGGGAGGCGGAATCTATGATGGAGCCCTGGGAGTTCTGGCCGGGATTGAAGCAGTAAGGGCATTAAAATCAGCCGGATACCGCAGCAGACACAGCATAGAAGTGATTGCATTTACCGAGGAAGAGGGGAATGTGGTTGGCGGCACATTTGGAAGTAAGGCGTTCACCGGACAGCCGCAGGAAACAGATTCACTGCGAAAGGCAGTCGGGTACAATATTACGGAAACGGATATCCTAAATGCCAGGCGGAATCCGGAAGATTACAGATGCTATCTGGAATTACATATTGAACAGGGAGGTCGGCTGGAGCAAGAGCAGATACCCATTGGGATTGTACAGGGCATCGTAGGGATTGCCCGATACAGGGTGACTGTTGCAGGTAAAACCAATCATGCCGGCAGTACTCCGATGAATCTGCGCGATGATGCTCTGGTAAAAGCAGCCCCGATGATTACGGGAATGATGGATATCGCCCGGGATATAAACTCCGATATGACATGCACCATAGGGCAAATCCGGGTGGAACCCGGCGCAGTCAATGTAATCCCCGGGCTGGCGGAATTTATGATTGAACTGAGATGTATGGATACACAGGATATCAATAAAGCCATCCATAGATTTGAATCAGAGTTTCAGAGTGAGGGTATTACAATTGAGAACTTTCTGTGGCAGGAAGCCACAAACATGGATGGAGAATTGATGAATGTTTTTCAAAAGTGCTGCCTTGGAAGAAAAACAAACTTCTGCCATATGCCAAGTGGTGCGGGGCATGATGGGATAAACATGGCATTATTCACACCTTCAGCAATGATCTTTATCCCGAGTATGGGCGGAATCAGCCATAATATCAGGGAAGAAAGTAGGCCGGAAGATATCATAAAAGGAAGTAATATACTGCTGGATGCGATTCAAATGATTGACCGGCAGTAATGAGGGAGATGCAGTATGAAAATAAAACTGATCAATCCAAATACGACAGCTGCTATGACTCAGAGCATTCAAAGTTGCGCAGAAAAGTATGTGCGCAAAGATACTGAAATATATGCGGTCAACCCAACTGTCGGTGTAAACAGTATTGAGTGTTATGTAGACGAATATCTGGCGATCCCCGGAGTATTGCGGGAAGTCCAGAAAGGGGAGCAGGAAGGGGCCGATGCGTATGTAATTGCATGCTTTGGAGATCCCGGTCTTCAGGCAGCAAGGGAAATCACAGACAAACCGGTGGTAGGAATTGCAGAATCTGCCATTGCCGCTGCCAAAGTAATTGCGCCGTATTTTTCAATTGTATCTGTTCTGGACCGTTCGATTAAGGTGACTGAGGATGTGGTTGTCAATTATGGAGCAGAAAAATTCTGCAGATCCATCCGCTCCACCGGACTCAGTGTTCTGGAATTTGGAGAAAGCCCACAAAGAGGACTAGATGCGCTTCTGCATCAGAGCAGACTTGCAGTGAGTGAGGATAAGGCGGAGTGTATTCTTCTCGGATGTGCAGGGTTTGTTGATTTTGTAGAAAAGATAAAGAAGGAACTGGGGGTTCCGGTGCTAGACGGGGTTATGCCGGCCGTAAAATTTGCAGAAACATTTGTGGAAATGGGGCTCTGCACCAGCAAAACAAATACATGGAGTTATCCCGAGAAGAAAGAATATGCAGGTTATGATCTTGAAACGGTAACATGGATGCCAGGGAAACCGATGATATGTGGTAAATAGGAGGAAATATGTATGAGAAAGAAAAGATTGTTAGCATTTGTACTTAGTTGTGTAATGGTATGTTCCGCACTTCTTGCAGGATGTTCCGGGGGAAGCAAAGAAGAAAAACAGCCCGAACCTAAAGCAGAACAGACAGAGGAGACAAAAGAAGAATCCGGTGAGCCGGCTAAGGTATTGGATTCCGGTGATGTTAAGGTCGGTATCAGCATCAATGCGCTGGATGCGATTAATAACCGCCAGGTATTTGAAATGATGCAGAATAAGGCAGAGGCAGCCGGTTATGAATACGTTGCCACCAATGCAAACGGCACGGCAACCCAGCAGTCCACGGATATTGAGAACCTGGTTCAGCAGGGATGCAATGTGATTGTTGTTTTGAACGGCGATACAGAAGGGCTGACCAATGCGGTAAAAGAGGCATCTGAAAAGGGTGTCTACGTAATCAGTGTAGAATCAGGATATATCCCGGGTATTTCTGCTTACTTTGCAAAAAACGATTTTGCCCTGGCATCCGCAATGTATATGATGCTGGCAGGAGAGATGGGGTATGAGGGTGAAATTATAGCAACCGGGCATAACGACCATCCAGCTATCCGGGCAAGAGTAAATGTCCAGGAAGCAATGCTGAAAGAATACGCGAATATCAAGCTGGTAAACCGCGTAACAACGGGTTACCCGGGAACGACGGAACTTGCTTATAACGGCGTGGAAAGCGCACTGCAGCAGAATCCGGACGTTAAGACAATTTGGTGCACCTTTGACCTGGAGGCACTGGGAGCGGCGCAGGCATGCGAAGCGCTGGGCAAGAAGGATATCAAAATTGTAGGAGCCGACGGAGAAATTGATGTGCTCCGTATGATAAAAGACGGAAAATATATTATTGCGACATCCGTAGCTGATTTGGAGGCAACGACCGATGATGTCATTCAGACAGTGGCTGATTTATCTTCCGGAGCGGAAGTAAAGATGTTCCATGAGATGCCATTTATTATGATTACAGAGGAAAATGTAGATGAATGGATTGAAAGAACAGAGTCCTATCTGAAAGAAAGCGAATAAAAATTGTAAAGGGCGCTTGCAGGCGCCCAATACTTAAATACAAAAACTGTTTCAAGCCGGAAAGGAGTAAATATGGCAGAGCAGGAAATGGCAGTAGAAATGAGAAATATCAGTAAATATTTCAATGGCATATGCGCACTCCATAACGTAAACCTGCAGATAAAAAAGGGGACGATCCATGCCCTGCTTGGCGAGAACGGGGCGGGAAAATCTACCTTAATGAAGATACTTTGCGGAATTATTAAGAAAGAACAGGGGTCCGTTTATCTGTTCGGAAAAGAAATGAACATAAGGTCTGTGATAGAAGCCCAGGAACATAAGCTTGCGATTGTGCCTCAGGAACTGGCATTAGTAGATTATTTTACCGTAGCCGAAAACATTTATCTGGGGCGTGAGCAGGTAAAAGGGCCGGGCCTGGTATCACGCAGCAAAATGTTTGAAGAAGCAGAAACTATTCTGAAAGAACTCAAGATTCATCTGGATCCAAGAACGGCTGCCGGTAAATTGAGTGTTTCAGATAAACAAATGCTTGTAATTGCAAAAGTGCTGTCGCTGGATGCGGAAGTGATTATTATGGATGAACCTACCGCAAGGCTGGGCGTTAAGGAAATCAAGGAATTTCTGGAGTACATGAAATACTTGAGAAGCATTGGAAAAACCATTATTTACATATCCCATAAATTAGAAGAGATTTTTGAAATCTGTGACGAAATCACGGTATTGCGCGACGGTCAGACGATCGGAACCCATCGGACCGCCGATATCACGGTTGACCAGCTGATTAAAGAGATGGTAAACAGATCCTCGGAAAGCCTGGATATCAAAAAGAACCATAAAGAATTTGGGGAAGATATCCTGAAGGTAGAGGGACTGTCATGTGAAAAAATGGTGGCGGACGTTCATTTTTCTTTGAAAAAAGGAGAAATCCTGGGCTTTTATGGACTAGTTGGTTCTGGGCGTACAGAGATGATACGCGCGGTGCTTGGCATTGATCCTATAAAGAGCGGTGAAGTTACCTATAAAGGAAACCGGGTCAGGTTTAAAAATATCCGTGAATCCATGGCGGCAGGGCTGGTCTTAATCCCGGAAGAGAGGAGAAAGCAGGGGCTTGTCATGAATCTGTCTATCCGTCAGAATGCGTCGCTTACGAAGCTGAAAAGATTCAGTAAAGCCGGATTTATGAATAAGAGTAAAGAAGTGGAAAGCGCGGAAAAACTGCGGGAGGAGCTACAGCTCTCCTGCCCCGGCATTGAAAGCCCGGCCGGTGCATTAAGCGGCGGGAACCAGCAGAAGGTTGTCCTGGCAAAATTTGTAGACATGCCGGTGGATATCTTTATATTTGATGAACCGACCAGAGGGATAGATGTGGGGGCAAAAAGTGAGATTTATACATTGATAGAGAAAATTTCAGAACGGGGAGCATCTGTCATTATTATTTCATCCGAAATACCGGAACTGCAGTCAATCTGCGACAGGGTTGCAGTCATGCGGGAGGGCCGGGTTACGGGCGTATTGGGCAGTGAAGAGTTCCAGGATGCGGAGACCATTCTGAAATATTCTATAGGAGGCTAATATGACAGGACAGGTGCAAATGAAAAAGAAAGTGCATTTTTCAGAATTTGTGATGAAATACGGGACATTGATGTTTTTGGTGCTTCTGTGCATCGCATTTTCGGTATTACGGCCAAGCACATTTTTAAGTGTGGGCAATCTATTGACCGTATTGAGGCAGATTGTAATCTTGAGCATACTGGGCGGAGGCCTTACGGTTGTTATGATCACAAACCGTATCGACCTGACGATAGGCTATACGACCAGTTTTCTTGGAATTGTTGCAGGTGCGCTGATGGTAGACTTCGGAATTCCTGTTCTGCCTGCCGCAATCCTGACTTTGATAGCGGGGGCCATACTGGGGAGCCTGAGCGGTATTGCTGTGGCATTGATTGGGATTCCTGATTTTATTGCGACTTTATCATTGGGATTTTTGATTTCAGGCTTTAACCAGTCCTATACAAAAGGACATCCAATCTCAGGGCTCCCGGCGGAGTTCAGCATATTCGGCGCTAAGTTTGTTAAAGGAATACCGACTTCCATATTCTTTATGATCGTATTTCTGGTTATTATTTTTATACTGCTTAACTTCACAAGATTCGGAAGGCATGTTTATGCAATCGGCGGCAATGAAGAGGCATCCCTGATGTCCGGTGTAAATGTAAAGGCGAATTTGATCTGGGCTTATGTTGTCAGCGGCGTTGGCGCAGGACTGGCCGCATTGATCCTGGCGTCTAAGCTTGGAACCGCACATCCTACGGCGGGAGATAATTACCTGATGGAAGCGCTGGCCACCGTCTATGTGGGGGGAACCGCATTTAAGAGCGGGGAGCCTAATATTGCAGGAACCTTTGTGGGCGCTATGATTATCGGAGTCCTTACAAATGGGCTGACCCTCTGCAATGTTCAGTATTACAACCAGGACATTGCGAAAGGGCTTGTCATTTTTCTGGCGGTCACCATAACATCCATCCAGAGAATGAAAAAGAAATAAGAAGGAAGGGGCATACATATGAGTATTTTAATAAAGAATGGAACCGTATTGACAGCGGAAAACGAGGTAAAAGCCGATGTTTTGATCATTGATGAGAAAATCGCTGCGGTCGGGCAGAATATAGTGCAAGATGTTCATGAGGTGATCGATGCAGAGGGGAAATATGTATTTCCGGGAGGAATCGACCAGCACACTCATTTTTCTGCGCTTTGTAATTCCGGGGATAAGGATACCGCGGGATACGAGACAACGAAAGCAGTTATTGTAGGGGGGACTACTACAATCATAGATTACGCGCCCCAGGATCCGGGCTGCGGGCTGATTGAATCCGCACAGTACCGCATCAACACGAGGGCAAAGGGAAAGACATGCGTTGATTTTGCTCTGCATTCTCTGGTAACCGAAGTGACGGACGCTATGTTTGACGAGATAAAACAGCTGCCGGACTATGGCATTGCAAGTATCAAGGTGTTTATGGCATATATCGGTTCCCCGCTCCATGTAGGGGACGATACCTTATATAAGGTGCTCCAGGAAAGTAAAAAGGTGGGGGTAACCGTATTTGTGCATGCGGAAAATGGAGAGATCATTGATATGCTGCAGAAGGAGTGTGTAAAAGCCGGGAATGTGACGCCCGAATTCCATGCGGTATCCCGCCCGCCGCTTGTTGAGACAGAGGCTGCTCAGAGAGCTATCTACATAGCGGATCAGTTAGACGCCCCGCTCTTTATCGTACATGTCTCCTGTAAGGGGGCGTCGGATGCCATTGCAGAGGCAAGGTATAAAAAACAGAGAGTATATGGCGAGACCTGTACACAGTATCTTACGACGACAAAGGATCGCCTGAAAAATCCGGACTTTAATATTGCCGCCCAATTCGTATGTTCGCCGGCACTCCGTGATGAGAGTGATATTGACGCCATGTGGCAGGCATTATATGATGGTGTATTAAGCGCCGTGGTATCGGATCACTGCGGAATTGACCTTGCAGAAATGAAGCAGACGGGAAGGGATAATTTTGTGGATATACCAAACGGGGCGCCGGGGGCGGCCGACCGCATTCATATGATCTGGACAAATGGCGTGGCTAAAAACAGGATTTCCAGACAGAAGTTTGTGGAGGTATGTTCGGAAATGCCTGCAAAGATTAATGGCATATATCCAAGAAAAGGTACCATAGCAGTTGGCTCAGATGCGGATATTGTAATTTTCAATCCGGACTACAGAGGTGTTGTACAGCTTGCGGATAACCCGAATGGCGTAGACTACAATATTTATGAAGGAAGGGAGCAGATCGGACAGGTAGAAACCGTACTGCTGCGCGGTAAAAAAGTAGTTGAACATGCCCAATTTGTGGGCGAAATGGGACAGGGAGAGTTCATACCAAGTAAACCATATGCTTATTGCTTTGAAGGAAGAGAATAGTCAGGAGGCTGTTTTATGGACAAGATATTAGAAAAAATCCGCGAGTACGGAGTGATGCCTCTTGTTACGCTGGATGATCCGCAGGATGCGTATGTACTTGGCAGAGCGCTGACGGATTGCAGCCTGCCCATTGTAGAGATTACGTTTCGGTCCGGCGCGGCGGAGGAAGCAATCCGTATTCTCAGAAGCACCTATCCGGATATGTTAGTCGGAGCAGGAACGGTGCTGGATGCGGATACGGCGGAGCGGGCGATCAAAGCGGGGGCACAGTTCGTACTGGCGCCTGGTATGAATCCCGGCATGATAGAATTTTGTCTTGCGGAGGGAATTCCCGTATTTCCGGGATGTATGACTCCGACAGATCTGGGACTGGCGCAGAACCTGGGGCTAAAGGTTGTGAAGATATTTCCGTTCATGCAGATGGGCGGGATCCCGATGCTCAAAGCCATCTCAGCTCCCTACGGTAAAATGGAATTTTTGGCAACCGGAGGGATCAATGACGAGAATTTGGCCTCGACCCTTGCATTTCCAAGAATGGCTGCATGCGGAGGCAGCTGGCTGATTAAAAAAGAAAAGCTTAGAAAAGGCGACCTGGAAGGCTTGAAAAGCGATATTAACCGGACTTTAACGGCAATGCTCGGGCTGCGGTTTGCACATCTTGGGATCAATCATGGGATGGAGGCAGCAAAAAAATTGGAGCAGATTCTGAATGTACAGACTCTCTGGGGGCAGGCGTCCGGCTTTATCGGAGATTATGTTGAGGCTGTAAAAACCGCAGGGCAGGGGAAAAATGGGCATATAGCGGTTGGAACCAGTGATATCGGGCGGGCAATATTCTATCTGCAAAGGAAGGGGTTTGGTATTCAAGCGGAATCTGTCAAAAAAAATGAAGCAGGTCATATCTTAGCTGCTTACCTGAAAGTAGATGCGGGCGGTTTTGCAGTCCATCTTCTTCAGGAAACATTAGGCTGAGAAATCTGGAAAGGGTTACTATGTCAACAGCAACGGTACAATCAATTGATAGGGCATTTGAAATTCTGGAGGCGTTGGGAAACTGCCCGAATGGGATGCAGGTCAAAGAACTGTCAGCCGCGCTTGCACTGAATAAAAGCACGGTGAGCCGTATTCTTTTGACTTTGGCCAGTAAAGGCTATGTGGTTAAAAATAAAGATAATTATTATCGGCTGGGAATGCGTCTGGTGGATTTGTGCAGCTTCTATTTAAACAGTCTCCAGCTTAAAACGGAGGCGCTTCCGTTTTTAGAAGAGCTTAGAAACCAGACGGGACTCATCGTGCATCTGGGAAGTTTGGATGAAAATGAAGTAGTTTATTTGGATAAAATCAGTTCATTTAATAATATACGTATGTATTCCCAGATAGGGAAACGTGCCTATGTTCATTGCACAGGGCTTGGAAAGGCAATGCTCTCCCGGATGAGCCGGGAAGAAGTGGAGGAGATCCTGGCCGCGAAAGGACTTCCGATGATGACACAATATACCTGTACGGACCAAAAAAAATTTTTTGCTGAACTGGATCAGACACGTGCCAGGGGCTATGCCGTAGATGAGCAGGAAAATGAGGCGGGAATCAGGTGCGTGGCGGCTCCTGTTTTCGACTACAGAGGCAATGTGATAGCCGCTGTAAGCGCAACGGGATTTATTGATATGTTTCCAAAAGAACGGATAGAAGCAATGTCTGTGTATGTGAAGAAATGTGCGGAGAGTATTTCAAGAAGCATGGGGTATCGCTGAAAATCCGCGCGTGTTATTATTTAGATACCCCACTTATTCCGAAAATCGGATGAGCACGGAAAGCAATACCCAAAGGGCACCCCGTAACTCATGCCCTGCGGGCGGGTCTGCAGCAAAGCTGCAGAATAAGGTATACCCAAAGGGCACCCCGTAATGCATGCCCTTTGGGTATAGGAATGGGATATATTTATTAAGGGATACTCCCGGGAAGACACCGCCCATTTAAGCGTCTGTATTTCCGGGAGTAGTCTGAAGAAAAGCGAGGTGAGACATTTGGCGGAAGTGATTACATTTGGTGAGGCAATGGTTGTCTTTATTTCTGAGGAAACAGGGGAGTTTAAAGATGTTTCTGACTTTACAAAAGGCCTTGCCGGTGCGGAATTGAACGTTGCGGTTGGAATCACCAGGCTTGGACACAATGTAAAATACATAACCAGGCTAGGCACGGATCCATATGGTGATTATATTTTTGACTTTATTAAAAAAGAAGGCATTGATACAAGCGGGGTAATATTTGACAAGGACCATTTGACAGGTTCTTATATCAAGTCGAAAGTCCATCAGGGGGATCCGCAGGTTTTTTATTATAGAAAGAATTCGGCGGCATCCTGTGTGAGCAGGAAGGATATAGATCAGGTGGACTTTGAAGGCGCAGGGGTATTACATCTCAGTGGAATTACGGCGGCTATCTCTGAAAGTTGTCTGGATGCATGTTATTATGCGTTGGAGAAAGCAAGACAATGCGGAATGAAGGTAGTATTTGATCCGAATATCAGACGGAGGCTTTGGAACAGCGAGGAAGAAATGATTTCGACTTTGAATGACCTTGCAGGCAAATGTGATGTTGTATTACCCGGGATCGAGGAAGGCAGAGTGCTGGCGGGCACAAAGGATGAAAAAGAAATCGCCAGGTTTTATTTGTCACTGGGGGCCAAAACGGTAGTTGTTAAGTTAGGGTCATCCGGAGCATTTTATCAGGAATATACTGGAAGAAACGGTTATGTGAAAGGTTTTAAGGTGGACAATGTTGTAGATACAGTCGGTGCGGGGGATGCTTTTGCATCCGGCTTTATCAGCGGTATTCTGGAGGGAATGCCGGTTGAAGATGCGGTTGTCAGGGGGAATGCAATGGGGGCTATTATTATTACCTCCAAGACCGATAATGAGATATTGCCGACAAAAGAGGAATTAGAAAAGTATTTGCAGGAACACTTGATGCTGGGATGAGGAAAACAGGATGAACGAATTAGACAAAATTGACATTCAGCTTCTGAAAGCACTACAGGAGAATGCGCGGACTTCGATCAAGGAACTGGCCAGTCAGGTATACCTTTCTTCGCCGGCTACAGCATCCCGGATATCCAGAATGGAGAAGATGGGGTATATCAAGGGATACACTGTTATCGAAGGAGAAAGCGAACTGGGGTATCCAATCAAAGCAATCATTAATATTCAAACGGATAGAAAAGGCAGAGAAAGTCTGTTTTCTTTTATCTATAGATGCCCGAATGTTACAGAATGCGCTTTTGTTTCGGGAATATATTCCATAGTGATATCTGTCTTTTTTGAAAACACACAAAAACTGGATAAGTTTATTAATGAAATCCAGAAACGTGGGGCTGATACGATGACACAGATCGTGCTGTCAACACCTATACTGCACAGAGGCATAGGTGGAATTATGGAGGATTAAAAAAAGGGGTCTGACCCCTTTTTTTAATCTCTGCCGATGTGCTCTCTGATCTCGGTGATCTTCCCTTCCTTCATGAATATTACCCGGTTCCCCAGCGTAACAGCTTCGTCGTAATCATTTGTCACGTATAATACGGTAATTCCAAGCACTTTATTGATCTTCTGAATATCTTCGATCATCTCCATCCGCCGCTGTTCATTCTGCCTTGCAAAATCTTCATCAACAAGAAGAACCTTGGGGTGGCAGACAACAGCACGTCCAAGTGCAACTTTCTGTCTGGCTTCATCTGAGATCGACTTAATCTTTTTATCAAGCTTATCTGCGATGCCGAGAAATTCAGCAGCCGTCTTCACACGGGTATCGATCACTCCGCGCGGAAGATTCCGAAGCCTTAGGCCAAGTGCCATATTATCATAAACATTAAAATAGGAATACAGTACATAGTTCTGAAAAGCCATTGCGAGGCTTCTGTCCCTGGGAAGTATGTCATTGAGGAGATCATCTCCCAGGTATATCTCTCCTGAGGTAATATCCTCCAGGCCTCCAATCATGCGGAGAATGGTGGACTTTCCGCAGCCGCTGGGGCCGTGAAAGGCAACGAATTCTCCATCTTTAATATGGAGAGATACGTTCTTTACGGATATAAATCCGTTAGGATATGTCTTATTTAAGTTCTTAAATGTCACGCTTGCCATAGAAACACCTCCGCTTATTCTTATCACAATTTTAGCACATACCGTATATCAATGCAAAGGGGGGCAAGGTTTTTTAAGGGAGTTTTTATTAAAAGTTCAGAATATTCAGAAAACGGTGAGCAAAGGGGTCAGACCCCTTTACATCATTCCTGCGATCAGTACGCTTGCGGCAAGTCCGGCTAAGGTTGCCAGCAGAGCTCCGGTGAGTGTATAGCGCGTTTTTTTAATTTTTGCGGTCATGAAATATACGCTCATCGTATAGAAAATTGTTTCTGTGCAGGCCATGGATATGGAGGCGATAAGCCCCAGCCGGGAATCGGTGCCATATTCTTTGAAGATGTCCAGGAGGAGGCCGGTGGCAGCGGAGGAGGAGAACATTTTTACAATGGTGAGTGGGACGAGTTCTCCGGGGAAGCCTATGTATGCGGTAAAATGGCCGATGATTGACGACAGGAAATCAAGGAAGCCAGAGGCGCGCAGGATTCCGACTGCAACCATGAGGCCGATGAGGGTGGGCATGATTTTTATGACGGTGAAGAAACCGCTTTTTGCCCCTTTAATAAAGTTGTCGTATACATTGGTTCTCATAAGTATGCCGTAAGTAACGATAGCCAGAATAATAAACGGAACTATAAAATCCGTAATATACAGAAAAAACTGCATAAACATCCCTCGGCAATCTGTAATATCATTGCTTTATTTATATGCTTATCCGGAGAAAACGATACCTTATTTTGCAGCTGGGCTGCAAATCCGCCCGTCAGGGCGTGAGCTTACGGGGTATCATTGGGTATGAATTAAAAGGATGGAATGTCTGGCGTTAGCATAACAGGGGATTTTTACTCATAATATGAAACAAAGACTTTGGGGGAGTTCCTATGCCATCTCTAATTCCCAAACATATCAGAAAACGGCTTCTTGCCGCGTGTCTTACCGTCAGCACAACAGCGGCCCTTTTGTTTACAGGGTGCAGCGTCAGTACAAATACCAACCAGAATAAAACATTCCAGTCATTTACAAAAGAGGTGTTCTGCCAGGAGGTTTCCTCGAATTCGATCAGTCTGCATTATTCACTGAAGGAGCCGGAAAAGTATGGAATCAAGGAAGCACCGGTTACTTTTGGCGGTTTTACTGCGGATTCGAAAGAAGCGGCGGCCTCATTGGAAAATCTTCGTGCGGCACTTGATAGGTTTTCTTATGACAGCCTGTCGGTGGAAAATCAATTGACCTATGACGTCCTGGACTATTACCTGAATATGGCAGAAAAGAATACAGATTATCTGCTGTACGATGAGCCTCTCGGCCTGGTCAGCGGAATCCAGACGCAGCTGCCGGTGCTTTTATCGGAATACCAGTTCTATGACGAGAAAGATGTGGATACATATTTAAAATTGATGCAGTCAACGCCGGAATATTTTGAGTCACTTATTGCATTCGAAAAGCAAAAATCGGCAGCAGGCCTGTTTATGGCGGATTATGCAGCGGATACGGTGATTTCCCAGTGTACGGCTTTTATGGAAATGGGTGAAAGCAATTATTTGATTTCTACCTTCGTGGAGCGGATCAAACAGCTTGGACTATCGTCTGAGACTCAAAGCCGCTATATTAAGAGAAATGCACAGATGCTCCAAAGTTATGTCCTGCCTGCTTATAATCAGCTGATTTCAGCCGTACAGTCTTTAAAAGGTACTGGAAAAAACGAGGAGGGGCTCTGCCACCTTCCCGACGGAAAGACCTATTATGAACAGATCGTGGCTGAATCAACAGGGTCAGAAAAGACTGTTCCAGAGCTGGAGGATCTGACCAGGAGACAGATTATATCTGACCTTGAGGCCATGGAGGAAGTGCTCAATATAACCGGAAACCAGGCAAAAGAGACAGCAGCCATGGAGGAGAGTAATCCGGTTACTATACTGAATGAACTGGAGCGCAAAACGGGCGGGGCATTCCCAGAGCCGCCTGAAACGGTGACACAGGTCAAATACGTGCCGGAGGCTATGGAAGAACACCTGAGCCCCGCATTTTATATGATTCCCGCCATTGATAATACGGCGGAAAATGTAATCTATGTGAACCAATCTCATATGAGCAACAACCTGACACTCTATACCACACTTGCACATGAAGGGTATCCAGGCCATTTGTATCAGACAGTATACTATGCCGGGACAGATCCCGACCCGTTAAGAAGCATTTTTAATTTTGGCGGATACGTGGAAGGATGGGCAACTTATGCGGAAATGTGCAGCTATTACCTGTCCTCACTGAGTAAAGAGCAGGCTACACTGCTGCAGAAAAACAGCTCCATTGTACTCGGGCTCTACGCACTTGCGGATATGGGGATTCACTACGACGGGTGGAGCAGGATTGACACGGTGGCATTTTTCAAAAATTATGGGATCAAAGACGCGAAAACAATAGAACGTATTTATGAACTTATTATAGGTTCGCCGGGAAATTATCTAAAGTATTATATCGGTTATGTAGAATTTTTGGAACTGAAAAAAGAATGGGCCGCAAAAAAGGGGAATCATTTTTCACAGAAAGAATTCCACGAGGCAGTGCTGTCTGTAGGACCGGCTCCTTTTGCTCTCGTGGAAGAATATATGTGGAAAATGCCTGTTGATTAGAGGAACAGCCGGAAACCACGGTGATTCATTATCTGAAAATCATGGAAGAATATGATAGAACGCATACTGATTCTTGCCATTTTGCTTTGAAAGGTACAGCGCTTCATCCGCGTGCTTAAACAGCTCCCTGAAAGTGCATCCGTCTTCCGGGGCCAGAGCGATGCCTATGCTGGCTCCTATTAGGGGGAGTTCCCTGTCAGCCGCAGTGTTTATCGCATTGATTGCTTCAAGAAACTGTACAATACGGTCCCGGGGGACGTCGTCACTTGAACAGTCGGGGAGAAAAATTAAAAACTCATCGCCTCCGATGCGCCCAATAATATACGAAGAGCGGAACGTTTCCTGCAGTACGGCCCCTACTTCTTTGAGCACCTGATCGCCGCAGTCATGCCCACGGGAATCATTGACCAGTTTAAAATTATCAATGTCGATGACTAAAAGTGCACCCTGGGCATTGGCGAGGGAAAGATGGGAAGTAATCTTTCTCTCACAGAATCCGCGGTTCCAGAGACCGGTCAGCTTATCCGTATCTCTTTGCATTTCCAGAATGTTATTAGACATGATCTGCCGGAAATTGAGGTAGTTGAACTGGTGTGAAGTAAAAATGCTGAGCAGATAAAACACAACGGTATTTATAATATCATAAGAGGCAGTGTAAGGAGTCTTATATATTTTGGATAACATACAAAAGATCACACAGAATATGCCCATAAACATGCAGATGCGGGACGGTATGTCAACGATAAAGAGGGGAAGCCCCACAAGAAATACTATAAAGGCTACTGCGTTGAGCTCCGGCTGCATAATGGTACCTAAATAGACTGAGACCCCGAGTATGATGGCAGCCATAGTATAAAGGGCAGCAGGTATTAGCCTTTTATGCGCCTTCAGGGATGTTTTCGCCAGGATATTCAGAAAAACGGAAGCTGCGGTAATAATAGTATACGGAACCGTTGCTTTCAGGAAGTTTTCCAGAAAAAGGCTGACCAAAATGAGCGGAACGCCCATTAAGAATCCCAGAGTTGTTATAAGACGCAGGCTTTTCAGATTTCTGTCTGCAATATCTTCATAATAAGTATGATAATTTTCAACAAAATAGTTACTATATGGAATCATAATGATAACCCCCGATTAAATATACTGATACATTGTTTCTATTCTATCATATAAAGTACGTAATATTATGAATAAAATAAAAAATTTTAGGAGGGAACCTATGCTGAATTACTTATGGGCGGGCATGATTATAGTCGGTGTTATCTTCGGGGCTTTTAACGGGAAGATGCCGGATATTACGAATGCGGCGCTGGACTCTGCAAAAGAGGCAGTAACCCTGTGCATCACGATGATGGGAGTGATGTCTTTTTGGGTGGGTATGATGGAGATTGCAACAAGGGCTGGGATTATTGAGATTGCTTCTAAGAAGCTGCGGCCGCTGGTACGGTTTTTGTTTCCGGATATACCGGAGGGGCATAAGGCGAATGATTATATTACGACAAATTTTATTGCAAACTTTCTGGGACTGGGCTGGGCGGCTACTCCTGCAGGACTGCAGGGGATGGGGGCGCTGGCAGATCTGGAGAGGGAGAGACAGGAAGGGCGGGCGCCGGGTGCAGCGCAGAAGCCAGGGGTCGCCTCGGATGAGATGTGTACGTTTTTGATTATGAATATTTCATCATTGCAGTTGATACCGGTGAATGTGATCGCTTACCGGAGCCAGTACGGGAGCGTGAATCCCGCGGGAATTGTCGGGGCGGGAATTGTGGCCACGGCGGTGAGTACGGTGGTGGCTATGGTTTATTGTAAGATGAAGGCGAAGAGGCGGAGGGCTTGATTGCCCTCTGCTTTTGTAATCATATATTTTCATAAACCACCTGCTATTCAGATATGTTTACAGCCGGCTTATAAAGGGCTTACTTTGATTAGCCCACCTGTCACGACGAAACAGATCACTTGTTACGGAGTAGTAACCAATTATGTATCGTCCTCTTATAATAGATGTGGCACACTCGGTATGACTACTATTTTGCTGTCTGAATTGATTTTCATGATCAGGGAGCAGTCATTGTTGTATATTGGCATAAGATGAATAAGCGAAATAAAACATGTATTATCTGCTAAGCGGGAGAACCAAGGATAATCTCTACACCTGCTTCTTTAAGTCTGGTTACATAAGTGGGATCCAGGCCGCTGTCAGATATCAGGCATGTGATCTCGTTGATATCTATTGTTTTTTCGATGAACGGTTTTACAGAAAATTTAGTTGAATCAGCCAGGATATAGCATTTTTTTGCGCACTTAATCAGGCTTTGTTCTGTTCTGGGATCAATATCGAGAGAGGTAATTCCCACATCAAGATCCACAGAGTCACAGCCGGAATATGCTTTGTCCACCTTCACAGTGCTAAAAAAGGCTTCGGATGTAGGACCAAAACACGCACCGTTGCGTTCGCGGATCTGGCCGCCGCAGACATAAAGCTTTATGTTGGGATGGAACAGAAGAAGGTTTGCTACAGGGATGGAGTCCGTAACGACAGTCAAATTTTTCTTATTTGTAATTTTAGACGCAAGAAGAAGAGCCGTAGACCCACTGCTGATGGCAATAAAATCGCCGTCTTCAATCGTTTCAGCTGCGGCGGCAGCAATCTCCTGCTTCTTATTAAAATTGACAATCCCATCAAAGATATCCGGCTGAACCGTTCTCGTATTAAAATCTTTTGGATAATCCGCCTTGATTGCGCCACCGTGGGTGCGCAATAGTAATCCTTTTTCATGCATACTTTGGAACTGAAGGCGTATTGTAGAAACGGACAAGCCTGTGAGCTCGGCTGCTTCAGCAACAGTTATCCTGCCATTCTTTTGAAGTAAATCTAATATCACTTTTTCTCGTTCTTCGTAAAAAGAACCGTGTGTTTTGCCTGCCATATAATTCTCCAAATAATAAAAGGTTAATCTGTGAATGCATTGTAACTGTTCATGATTCTGAGCAGTTATAATGTATTTTATAATTATATCATTGGGAATGTTGGAAAACAAGTGAAAATGATAATTCACTGTTTTTCATCAGCGATATTAATTGATAATCAGTTATATTCAATTAAAGAACACAGCATAATTAACAAATATCGATGATTTAAATTGGTGATAATAACAAATACAATTAAAAACAATAAAAAACGCTTGATATTAATTAAAAACGGTGATAATCTAAAGATAGACACCCGGGGAACAGTTAATAAAATTTAGAAACAGTGTGAATAATTCATATTGAGAAAGGATGAGTGGCTATGGCGGGAAATAACAACAGATATTCTAAAGAATATCTCCAGGAAGCAGAGATACGACTTGAGGAAATGGAAGATCCCAATTATGAATTTCCAACTCCATTCAGTAAATTAGATTGGATTCTGGCAATTGCAACAATTATAGTATCCGGAGCACTGCTTATTGGCGGATATTGGATGTAATATAAAGGGATTTTACTGTATATGAGGAGGAATAAAATGGCAAAGAATCGAAATAGTTCAGATGATCAATATACAAAAGAAGCAACATTTGGCACACTGCCGGTTCGCAGATCAGAACGTCAGTATGGAATGTTAGATGCATTCCTCGTGCTCAGTGGGTACGGCGTAGCAACCTGGTGTTATACGCAGGGAACTTTTCAGGCGGCTTACTGTAATTTTAAACAATTGTTGACAACTACCTTTGCAGCAAACATTTTTGTACTTGCGTTATATTTATTGCCGGTACTTTTTGCGACAAAGTATGGTATCGATATGTGGCAATGGCTTAAGTCTACATTTGGCACAAAAGGAGCCGGAGTTGTTGCGTTAGTTCTCACTGCGGTTAATTTTCCATGGTTTGGACAATGTGCAGAGATATTTGCAAACACAATAGACAATTTGATTCGAATGGCAGGCATGACCCCTCCGGCATTCTTACATAAACCAATGGGTCTGCTTTGCATTGCATTGGGTACAATTATTGCAATTGCCGGACCATTGGTAATTAAGTGGGCAAACCGCATTATCGTTCCATTGCTTCTTCTGGTTGGTGTTGCTATTTGTGTTGTAGCATTTACTTCCGTACCACTTGGCGATATTGTTGCATATAAACCGGATCTTTCATTTCTTGGTGGTGACAGCGGTGCAGCTTATGCAATCGCGTGTGAGGCCGGTCTTGCATTTGGGATGTCCTGGTGTGCAAGTACTGCGGTTACCCCGCGTTTGTGTAGAAAAGAAAGGGACGGTTATTGGGCTACAATCGGAGCATATGGTGTGGTTGCCCCATTTTTTGTAATGGCAGGCGGGGTACTCGGTATTGCAACCTTTATAAAGACTGGCGTTATGGGGAATGATATTACAGAAATGCTGGTAACACTCAGCAGTCCTATCATGGCTCTCACAACATTAGCGCTGGTTATATTTGCGAATATTGCAACGCAGGGGACTGGATCATATATGTGGTCTGTAGTTCTCAAATCCACATTCCCAAAGGTAAAGTTCAATATAATTGCTATTGTTCTCGGTGTTTATGCCGGAATTATGGTTATATGGGGACAGCTCCTTGATTATATCGGGGCAATGATTACAATTGCGGCATTCTTCTATGGACCAGTCATGGGGATTATGTTTGTTGACTATTTCTTTATTCGTAAAAGAAAAGTTTCGCTGCGTGCGGTCTATGAACTCGAAGGACATGACTGCTACAAATACACCAAAGGATTTAATGTGGTGGCATTTGGATGCGCTATCATAGGAATTATCGGCGACCTTCTGATTTTCGATCCAATTGGATATGTGCCCAAAAGCCCGGTCTTTAATTTTGCAACATGTACATTTTTTGGATTTATACTTACAGCGGTTTTATTCTTTATTGCGAATCAGATTCCGGCAATCAAGAAGTATATGATTCGTGACCGTGAAGATATAACTGTATAAAGCTTTATATGAAAAGAGGAAATGATAAAATGAAACCTGAACTTATAATTATGTTAACATACAATGATGTAACAGTATCGAATGCTTCCGAAGTTTTTGAATCCTGTAAGGACTTGCCTATAACCCGCTGGGGATTTAAAGATGTTGGGCTTAAGAAAGAAGAGATGATTGCGCTGAATCGTGAAATGAAGGCTGCCGGCAAGACAACATATTTGGAAGTAGTTACATATACGGAGGAAGGCTGCTTAGAAGGTGCGAAGTTAGCCGGAGAATGTGGCTTTGACTTTTTGACCGGGACAGTTTATTATTCAAGTGTAGACAGTTTGCTGCAAAAATATGGATTAAAATATTTTCCTTTTGCCGGCAAAGTCGGCGGAAGTCCGGTGGCATTAACAGGAACAATTGAAGAGATTGCAGCTGACGCTGTCAGACTCATTGAAGCTGGTGCTGACGGTGTAGACCTTACGGCATATCGTTATGTGGATGGAGATCCTCTTGAACTGGCACGCGCGGTAGGGGAAAAAATAGGTATGGATAAGCTTGCAATAGCAGGCAGCGTAGGGAACAAGGAGCGAATGGCTCAGATGGCCAGGCTGGGGTGCCATTCCTATACGATGGGAAGCGCATTGTTTGATTCTAAGTTTGTAGAAAACGGAACGTTCCGGGAAAATCTGGAATACGTTCTTAATTATTGTAACCAATAGGCGGATATAAGAATAACGCAGAAAGGCTGTAAAAGTGAGATATATTCTTGGCATAGATATAGGAACAACTGCAATTAAGGCGGCAGTGATAGGTGAAGATGGAAAAGTATATGGCGAAGAGACATGTGAATATGTGCTGACAACGATGCCGTCCGGTGAGGTTGAGGCAGACTTACAATTATATTCAGAGGCATTTTCAGGTGCGGTCAGGGGAGCGGTCCGAAATTCAAACGCTGATAAAAAGGATATAAAATGTATAGGGTTCTCTTCAACAGCGGAAACATGTGTGTTCCTAGATGAAAATAATAAACCGCTTTGCAAAGTAATTGCGTGGATGGATATGCGGGGAACCAAAGAGGCAGAATATCTGTCAAAGCATTTCAGCAAGAAAGATATTATCAGTAAGGTAGGATTTGATAATATATATGCGATCCATCCAATCAGTAAAATATTGGCAGTGAAAAATAAATCTCCGGAAGTATTTTCCAACACCAGGATGTTTGCACAGATTAAAGACTATTTTGTTTATGTACTTTCGGGAAGATTTATTACGGAATATTCCGTAGCCAGCGATCATGGTTTTTTCGATATAACGAACAGATGCTATTGGCAGGAAATGCTGGATTTTGTCGGCATTGACAGAAAGTATCTTCCGGAACTTGTTGAGCCGGGAACGGAAATCGGAAAAATAACAGAAGAAGCAGCAGAAGCATTTGGGCTGGATCCGGATACTGCGATTAATGTAGGGGCATTTGACCAAGCCTGCGGGGCAATCGGAGCAGGAAATATAAAGCCAGGAATCGCCTCTGAAAGCACAGGATCGGCGCTTGTAACTGTTGCGACCATTGAAGAATTAAGCCCTGATTCAAAAGGTGATGTACCGACACTCTGCAGTGGCATTGCGGGGAAATATATATATCAGCCATATTGTACAGGGGCTATGATTACAAAATGGTTTAGGGATGCATTTTGTGAGCAGGAAAAAGAGCTGGAAAAGGAGACAGGGCTCAATGCATATACGCAGATGGATCAATTAGTGGAATCAACGCCTCCGGGTGCGGATGGCCTGATTATGCTTCCATATTTTCAGGGGTCTGGTATTCCAGAACTTAATGAAAAGGCAAGCGGTGTCTACTATGGTATAAATGCAGGACATACAAGAGGGCATTTTATCAGGGCTATTATGGAAGGGCTTGCAATTGCTTTGAAAAGGATGCTTGAATGTGAAAAAGAGCTCGGGGCGGCCATGGATGAAATCCGTTCACTCGGCGGCGGCTCTAAATCAAAGGCCTGGTGCCAGATTAAGGCGGATATACTCGGGATTCCGGTTAAGGTGATTAAAAATAGCGGCAGCACTCCATGTATGGGGTGCGCAATACTTGCCGGAGTAGCAAATGGGATATGGGCATCAGTAGAAGATGCGGCGGAGAAGTTTGTGGAGATTAAGGAGACTTATTATCCTAATCCAGAAAACGCAGAGGTTTATGCGGAAGCTTATCAAAAATATGTGGAGATTACAAATGCACTTAATCCTACATTCCGATAACGCAGGCGTGAATAGTAATGACCGCTCGTTACTTTTTATAATCCAGCCAGTATCAGTAAATCGGAGGTTAGTCTCGTCGACTAACCTCCGATTTAGTTGTTGGTTGGAGTGTGAAAAGTAAGGATCACTCAATTAAATATAAGGAGAAATTAGATAAATTATTGCAGCTATGATAATATTATGATAAAATTAAGATAAAATAAAAGGATAAAGGAGCATCACATATGATACAGATACGTCCTGTTTCTGACCTTCGAAATAAATTTCCAGAGATTGAGGAAATTGTAAACGGAGGAAAACCTGTCTATCTAACGAAAAATGGTTATGGCGCAATGGTGGTCATGAGTTTAGAGCAGTATGCGAATCTAACCGACAATATCGAAAGAAAATTGGATGAAGCCGACAAAATGGCCGAATATACGGATGAACGACTTTCACATGAAAGCGTTTTTGGACATGTCAGGGATGTGATTAATGGAAAATAAAAAGTATAGGCTGCAGTATCTGCCATTATTTGAGCAGGATTTAATTGAGACAGTTCATCACATTACGTATGTACTGAAAAATCCAGATGCTGCCTTGCGTTTGGCAGATGATGTGGAAGCCGCTATATTAGAGAGGCTTTCAAATCCACTTGCATTTGAGCCGTTTCGTTCGGCGAAGGAAAGAGAACTTTTATATTATCGGATTTATATTAGAAACTATGTAGTCTTTTATGTTGTTATAGATGATGTTATGGAAGTTCGGCGGCTCATATACAGAAAGCGAGATATAGACAGGCACTTATAAAGATATAGAACACAAAAGTTGGTTTACCATATATAAACTACTTTTTATAGTTACCAATATTCCGATAACTTATTAGGATGTTGGTAAGTAGAAATGAGAATAATTCCTGGTAATGTTTCATTAAGGATCAAAATTTGCCGAGGGTACCCGCTAAGACATTAAAATAACATAGGTTAGGGTCATAGATTAGATATAATTAATATGATCGCGAAAGATGTAACAGGGGATGTTATAAAATCTATTTCAATTAAAAAATAGATATTTTATAACATCCCCTGTTTGGAGTTTTATTGACTTTCCTCTATTTATTCTTCAATCCACACTATTTTTCAATCCACACTATTAAAATATTTTATTATGTGAACTTCAAATAATGACTATAACTATTGGCCATTATAAAATACTTAACATTATATTACAAGCATAAAATTAAATAAATTCATAAAAAGAGGTAAGTATTGAAATTATATTTATAATGTGATACCATCAGTTGTAAGAAAAGAAATCCTGGAGGTATATCCCATTTGAAATTATTGGCACATATTACTACATACAAAGGCAAGCGGAAAGAGCAGTCTTTAAAAGAACACAGCTATAAGACCGCCAAGTACGCTTCAGAATGTCTGTCAAACAGAAAGTTTTCCAATACTGCCTATCTTGCAGGCCTTCTGCACGACATAGGAAAGGCAACCCAGCTTTACAATGAGTATTTGGAGAAAGCATTCCAGGGAGAAAAGGTACAGCGTGGCAGTGTAAACCATACTTTTGCAGGTGTTATTTATCTTTTTGAAAAGTTCCATACAGATGTTAACTCACCGATGGAAAAGCTGACATGTGAAATTACCGCAACGGCTATAGGTTCCCATCATGGGCTGTTTGACTGTGTTGACCTGGATGGTAACAATGGTTTTATACATCGGCTGCGGAAAGACAGGTCATCGCTGTGCTATGATGAGGCTGTCAGTAGTTACTTTGAACAGGTAGCTGATGAAAGCGAAGTGCAGATGTATTTCCAAAAGGCTGTAAAAGAGATTACGGACTTTTTCGAAGAGGCAAGAATAACATACAATAATAATGGTTATAAAACATTTTTTCAAATAAGTATGCTGTCCAGGCTGATTCTGTCTTCAGTGATAGAAGGGGATCGAAGGAATACTGCTGAATTCATGAGTCAATGGAAGGAGGATGAAAGGGAAGATATAAACTGGGATAAGTGGCTGGCCTACTGTGAAGACCAACTATCAAAGCTGGATACGTCATCTACGCTTAACCGTATCAGGCATGATATTTCAGGACAGTGCATTGCTTTCGCAGGCAATCCCCCGGATATCTATCGTTTGAATGTACCAACCGGTGGCGGAAAGACATTAAGTTTGCTGAGATACGCACTGGCACATGCACAAGAATTTAATAAAAAACGGATTATCTATAGCATTCCGCTGCTCAGTGTGCTGGATCAGAATGTCCGGGTAATACGTGATTATGTTCCGGATAAAGAGAAGGTATTGGAACACCATTCTAATGTAGTGCATGAAAAAGACAAGGGAGAAGAGCTGGATCCATATGAGCTGCTGAAGGAAAGCTGGGGTGCCCCGGTTATCGTATCAACACTGGTTCAGCTGCTGGACATTTTGTTTAAGCACCAGACCTCTGCAATAAGACGGATGCAGGCATTATGTGACAGCGTGGTTGTGATAGATGAGGTTCAGTCATTGCCGGTGAAGGTAACGGAAATGTTTAATACGGCAATGAATTTTCTGAAGCAGTATTGTAATGCAACAATTATTTTATCTTCTGCGACACAGCCCTGCTTTGAAGAGCTGAAGTGGCCGATCCATCTGGCAAAGGAGCCAGACATGGTTCATCTGGATTCATTACAGCTTCGGACATTTATCCGGGCACAGGTGATTGATTGTACAAGCCCTTACGGGATGGACTTAGATGAGTGTACAGAATTTTGCGGCAATTTGGTAAAAAAGCACTCTTCGGTTCTGATCGTATGTAATACAAAATCACAGGCACGAAAACTGTTTCGGCGTCTGCAAAAGGAAGCCAAACAGTTAGGCGGCTATATATTACATCTTTCCACATCCATGTGCCAGGAACATCGTTCAAATGACCTGAAAGAACTGCAAAATAAATTATCTCTGCTGCAGGATGACGTAAGAAATGGAGGCGGGCAGCAGAAGGTGATTTGTGTTTCCACACAGGTAATCGAAGCAGGAATGGATATTTCATTTGAAGCAGTAGTGCGTGTTCTTGCGGGAATTGATAATCTGGTACAGGTTATTGGAAGATGCAACCGAAGCAATGAGTACGGAAATATCGGAAAGGTCTATTTGATTCATCTTAAAAATGAGAACCTGGGTATGCTGCAGGATATCAAATACCGGCAGATTTGTACCCGGAAAGTGTTGGAATTAAGGAAGCAGATTGGTGAAACCTTCTCAATCAGCGGGCAGGCAGTACATAGATATTATCAATACCTGTTTGAAGAGATTCGGGGCAAAGTACGGTATCCGGTGAAGTCTTACGGAACGGAGATTTATCTCATGGATCTATTGTCAAATAATAATGGGAGTGCTAACGGGAAAGAAAACGATGGATATCTGCTGCATCAGCCATTTAAAACGGCCGGCCAGATTTTTGAAGTATTTGATAAGGATACCATAGACGTGCTGGTCCCGTATCAACAGGGAAAGAAGCTGATTGAGCAGCTCAAAAGTATGGAGGAAAAGCAGTTTTATCTGGAGAACTTTAAAGAAATTATGCAAAAGGCAAAAAAATATACGGTCAGCATTTTTGAGAATGAGAAAGAAAGGCTTGAGAGACAAGGCGTACTGCATGGTATACTGGAGAACAGAATTTTTGTTCTGGATGATAAGGCATATCATAAAAGCTATGGATTGATGGACATGGAAGAATACGGGGAATAAAGGAGGAAAAGATGGAGCACAGAAATTCAGTAGAGTTTGAAGTGACGGGAAAGTACGGGATGTTTGCAGATCCCGTCACCCGGGTCGGCGGAGAAAAGTTTAGTTATCAGGTTCCGACCTATGAAGCGTTGAAGGGGATTTTACATAGTGTATACTGGAAGCCGACTCTGATTTGGATCATTGACAGTGTGCGCGTCATGAATCCTATTCAGACAGAGACAAAGGGCATCCGTCCTATAAAATATTATAATAATAAAAACGATCTTTCTTATTACACATACTTAAAAGAGTGCAGATATCAGGTGAAGGCACATTTTATAATGAACGAGAACCGACCGGAGCTGGAAAAGGATCGCAATGAGCACAAGCATCATAATATTGCCAGACGCATGATTGAAAGGGGCGGCAGGAGGGATATCTTTCTTGGAGCGAGAGAGTGCCAGGGGTATGTAAAACCCTGTGTGTTTGGCCAGGGAGAGGGATTTTATGACGATATTCCCGAGATCAACTTCGGTACAATGTATCATGGGATCACATATAGTGACGAGGCATATTCGGAAGAGACAAGAGGAAAGATGTCTGTACGTTTTTGGCAGGCTGTCATGAATAACGGGGTGATTGCATTTATACCTCCCTGGAAATGTATCCACAGGCCGGTGCGTGAGATGAATATCAAAAAGTTTGGCGTGAAGCAGGAGAACTTTTCTGTGATCCAAGAGGAAGAGGTGATGTAACAGATGTCCTGGATGAGCCAGATTTATAAAACGTATGAAGAAAATGTAGGAAAGGGACAGAATCCGGACGAACAGATGACTCCGGTGGCGCATATGAACGCAAATGCACAGATTGAGGTTACACTGAGCAGGCGGGGAGAGTTTCTGGGCGCAGCAAAGGTAGAAAAAGAAGATGCGGTTACGCTGATTCCCGTCACAGAAGCATCTGCCGGAAGAAGCTCGGGGAAGACGCCCCATGCATTGTGTGATACGCTTTCCTATGTTGGGGGGGATTATTGTCATTATTGTGAAAATGAGAAGGAGAGGAAAAGCGCCGAGGCCAAGTATAAACTCTATATGGAAGCCCTGAAAAAGTGGACGGAGTCAAAATACAGCCATCCCAAAGTTGAGACAGTACACCAATATTTGTTAAGAAAAGAGCTGATTCGGGATTTGTTGAAAGCGGGAGTAGTTGAGCTGAAAGAGGATGGTACATTCCAAAATAAAAAATTAAGCGGGAAGCCTTATGAAAAAGCACTGGTCAGATTCAGAGTACAGAGCACAGAAAAGGAAGCTGACGGCACATGGCAGGATGCATCACTGATTCAGGCCTATACGGAATATTATTTTGCCAACCAGGATGGGAAAAGGGATATCTGTTATTTTCTGGGACAAGAAAGCGCAATTTCCCAAAACCACCCCAAGGGAATTGTGGCGGCTAATTATGGTGCGAAACTTATAACTGCAAATGATAAGCAGGGTTATACTTACAGGGGAAGGTTTCAAGATGAAGAGCAGGCCCTTGCATTTAGCTATGAGGCGTCTCAGAAAATACACAGTGCGCTGACATGGCTTGCAAAGCAAAACGGAGCCTATGCGGGGACGCAGGACAAGAGGCTTTTTATCTGCTGGAATCCTGAGGGGAAAAAGGTACCGTCCATATTTGGGGATCTGGGACTTACGGGGGATGATTCTGTGGAGGCTGTGGAACCGAACTACCGGAAAAAGCTGATCAAGACATTTCAGGGATACAGAAATCAGTTTGATGAATCAGATTCCGTAGTGATCATGGGACTGGATGCGGCCACCACGGGGCGCCTTTCTGTTACGTACTATTATCAGTTAATGGCCTCCGATTTTTTCGATAGAATTACATACTGGGGAGAGACTTGTAACTGGTTGCTTTTGAAGTTTGACGGGCAAAATCATCCTTATTACGGTATCGAGACGCCTACTTTTGAAAGAATTGTAAAATGTGCGTTTGGACGTGAAAGGGATAGCTCCCATGGAAAGAGCAGATTCATTGAAATAGGTGATAAGCTCCTGAAGGAACAGATACAGAGGTTGGTGAAATGCATGGTAGAAAAGCAGCCTGTCCCGTACGATCTGGTACAGGCGCTGGCGGTACGTGCATCCACGCCGATGGCTTACACAAGAGGAAACAGGGAAAGAGTCTTATCGACAGCGTGTGCAATAATCAGAAAATACTATTACGAGAGAGAAACGGAAAAGAAAGGGGAAGAGGAGTATATGAAGCTGAATTTAGAAAACCATGACAGAAGTTATCTGTTTGGAAGATTATTGGCTGTGCTGGAGAAAGTGGAGAGGCTGACCTACGACAGGGATGAAAAACGTGAGCCCAATGCGATCCGTCTGCAGTCGGCTTACGTCAATCATCCAATGCAGACGTGGAAGATATTAACAGATCAGTTGAATCCATATCTTCAGAAGCTGCACCCAGAGGCGAGAAAGAAATATAAGGATATGATTACCGATATTGTTACTGCCCTTGAGGAAAAGGATGAACAGCAATTGAACAGGGGATTAGAAGAAACATATCTGATTGGATATTATCTGCAGCGGGCAGAATTGAATAAGCGTGTAGATATAAAGACAGGAAAACAAAATACAAATGATCATGAGGAGGCAGGAGAAAATGAGCATCTTACAGAATAAGATTGATTTTACAGTGTTAGTTAAGGTCATCAATGCAAACCCAAATGGTGATCCGCTTAATGGAAACCGTCCAAGGACAACGTATAGCGGTCAGGGAGAAATATCCGATGTATGTATAAAACGGAAAATCAGAAACCGTCTGCAGGATATGGGAGAAAATATTTTTGTACAGTCAGCAGAACGCAGTGATGATGGTTATACGTCTCTGAGTGAAAGGGCTTCCCAAAATATAACCAATTACCAGTCGGATGATGACTATGCAGAACAGGCATGTAAAAAATGGATAGATGTACGTACCTTTGGGCAGGTATTTGCCTTTAAAGCAAAAGATAAAAAAGAGGGTGTTTCAGTAGGGGTGAGGGGTCCTGTGTCAATTCATCAGGCTTTAAGCTGTTCACCGGTAGATATTAACAGCATGCAGATTACAAAAAGCGTCAATGGGGAACCATCTGAAAAAAGAGGCCCCGACACAATGGGGACGAAACATCTGGTTGAATTTGGACTGTATAGAATTAAAGGTTCTGTAAATGTCCAGCTGGCAGAAAAAACTGGGTTTTCGGAGGAGGATGCCGGAAAGCTGAAGGCCCTGCTGAAAGGAACCAAAATAAAGGAACAGAAAATCATTGAAACTGCCATGTACGCGCCCCAGTGGCTGGATATTATAGAAG
>OLSM01000462.1_pt1 | contig 39903 bp, 42 predicted proteins | sample 1672721 | NCBI WGS metagenome assembly OLSM01 (sample SAMEA3136717, study PRJEB25190) | human gut metagenome
CCGTATAGCCTGTGGGTCAAGCGCGGCCTGATGCGCGCCGTGCCGGGCAACAAGGTGGACAAGCAGGTCATGCTCGACTGGTTCGTGGAGCTGCGCGACGAGGAAGACCTGTATGTCCGCTACATCGGCTATGACCCGTGGCACATTGATGACAGCCTGCTCGACCGCTTCAAGGCCGAGTTTGGCGAACAGTGCATGATACCGGTGCGGCAGGGCACCTTGTCGCTGTCCCAGCCGATGAAGGACCTCAAGGCCGACCTCGGCGCCGGTCTGGTGGTCGATAACAACAACCCGATCGACAAGTGGTGCATGGTCAACACCGAGGTCCGCACCGACATCAACGGCAACATTCAGCCGGTTAAGATCACGGACAGCCGCCGCAGGATTGACGGCACGGTTGCGCTGATCTGCGCGTACAAGGTGCTGCAGGACCACTACGACGACTATGTAACGATGAACGAGGAGGCGTAACATTGGGATTGCTTGAGAAGCTGTTTCCGCGGAGACCGCCCGGAGGGACAGCACCAAGGGAATATTTTAAGACACTGACTGCCTACCAGCCGGTCTACACGACCTATCGCGGTGGCCTGTACGAGATGGAGCTGACACGGGCGGCGATTGCGGCGTTTGCGCGGCATTGCAGCAAGCTGCACCTCGAGGTGACGGGCGATGCCCGGCCGGATCTGCGGCGCGTGCTCGGGATGCAGCCCAATCCGTTTATGGATGCGAGCAAGTTCCTTGCGCGGCTGGCGACCATCTATCTGGTGCAGAACAACGCCTTTATCGTGCCGATGGAGGACAGCGCCGGACGGCTGATCGGCTATTATCCGGTACTGCCGCAGCAGTCCTCGGTGCGTGAGTACGGCGGTGAGCCGTATCTGCAGTACAGCTTCTGGGGCGGTCAAAAGGCCGCGATCGAGCTGAACCGAGCGGGTATCCTGACCCAGCACCAGTACGAGGACGATTTCTTCGGTTCGGACAACCGGCCGCTCATGCCGACCATGCAGATGGCGCAGACGCAGGCCGAGGGCATTATCAACGGCATCAAGAATGCAACGACCATTCGGTTTCTGGCTCGTCTGAACGGCAACCTCAAGGAAAAGGACATCACCGCCGAGCGCGAACGCTTTGCGCGGGACAATCTGGCCGGTAATTCGACCGGCGTTGCCATGTTCGACAGCAAGTACGCGGACGTTAAGCAGATCGAGTCGGCGGCGATGGTCGTCAATCCCAAGCAGCAGGAGCTGATCCGCGCGAGCGTGTTCGAGTATTTCGGTACCAATGAGAAAATCCTCACCAACACCTACAACGAGGACGAGTGGAACGCCTACTACGAGGGATTTATCGAGCCGTTTGCCATTCAGCTGTCGCTGGTGCTGACGGCTATGACGTTCACACCGGAGGAAATCGCGGCAGGCGCGTCCATCATCGCAACGGCGAACCGTTTGCAGTATGCGAGCAACCAGACCAAGCTGAATGTCGTGACGCAGCTGTTCGACCGCGGCTTCCTGACCCACAATATGGGTCTGGAAATCTTCAACATGAGTCCGGTCGAGGACGGCGACAAGTACTACATCCGCAAGGAGTACGCAGAGGTGTCCAATCTGGACGCCGTGGGCGATACGTCAAAGGAGGGCGACAATGGCGATCACACCGGAAACCCATGATTACCGCACTTTTGAGGTGCGGGCGTTGGACACGGGGGAAGAGGATAAGCAGTACCGTGTGGAAGGGTACGCGGCGGTTTTCGACGAGGAGACCGTGCTGTACGAGTACGACGGTATCGAGTACAAGGAAGTCATCGACAGGAGCGCGTTTACGGGAGCGGAGATGCGCGATGTCGTGATGAATTATAACCATGGGGGTAAACCCGTGGCACGGACCAAGAACGGCACCTTGCAGCTGACCGTGGACACACGCGGTCTGCGTATTTCGGCTGACCTGTCCGGCACCGAGGAAGGGCGGAGGCTCTACGAGGAAATCCGGGGCGGTTATCTGGATCAGATGTCGTTCGCGTTCACCGTCAACAAGCAGGAATATGACCGCGCAAAGCATCTGCGCCGCATTACCGGTTTCAAGCGGGTGTTTGATGTAGCGGCGGTGGATATTCCGGCGTACGACGGCACCAGTATTGCGGCACGCTCGTGGGCAAAGGCGGAGGCCGAGCGCGAGCACGCGGAGGCGGACAAGCGTCGCAGGCTGGAACTCAAGCTGAAAACCTATGGTATTACAAAGGAGGAAAAGTAAATGAGCAAGAATCAGAACAAGCAGGCGATCTTCGGCGGTTTCCGCAATCAGGTCGGCCTGCAGTTTTTTGCAGGCAAGAACCGCATGACCGAGATCGAGGAGCGTCTGGCAGCCATCCGCACCGAGATGGACAGCGAGGGTGCAGACCTTGACGCATTGAGCACCGAAACCGACAGTCTGCTCGAGGAGCGCAAGACCCTGCTGGGACAGGCAGAGCAGCGCCGCAATCTGCTGAACAAGATCGCAAACGGTGCGGGCGGCGAGGTACGCACGTTCCAGCCGCAGCCGACTCCGCCGGAGCAGCGCGAGTATGACCGCTCGAGCGAGGAATACCGCTCCGCATGGCTGAAAACGCTGGCAAACAACGAGCTGACCGAAACCGAGCAGCGTGCATGGTCCACTGCAACGGCTTCCGCCGGTCCGCTGGTACCGACCCAGACCGCGAACACCATCATCGAGAAGGTGCACCAGTACGCACCGTTGCTGGACAAGGTAACGCTGCTGCGCGTGCCGGGCAATGTCACCTTTGCAGTTGAGAGTGAGCAGGCAGATGCAGCCTACCACACCGAGAATGCAACTATCACCGCAGCAGAAACCGGCCTGACCAAGATCAACCTGTCGGCGTACGAGATCACCAAGCTCGTGCAGATCTCCAAGTCTGTACAGCAGATGGCGCTCGATGTATTCGAAAACTGGCTGACCGATATGCTGGCGAAGAAGATCGCAAAGCTGATCTCGGACACCATCATCAAGGGCACCGGCACGGATCAGGGCACCGGCATCGAGAAGGCGAATACCTGGGGCGCGACCAACTCGGTCACTGTCGGCAAGACTGCCGCACTGACCAACCAGAACGTGCTCGATCTCATTGCACTGCTGCCCGGCGGCTACGATGCAGGCGCACAGTTCCTGATGAGCAAGAAGACCCTGTTCACCGACTTTATGCCGCTGCAGGACAAGTCCAAGAACGACCTCGTTCGCATCGAGGGCGGCAGCTACTACATCTACGGCTATCCGGTGCTCATCGACGAGCGCATCGGTGACCACGAGGCGTATCTGGCTGACCTGTCCACTGTCATCGGCAATATGCCGGAGGACGTGACCATTACCTCGACGTTTGACGTCAAGACCAATGCGTTCCTGTTCCTCGGCTGTGCGATGTTCGACTGCAAGCCGAGCCAGGCCGATGCGGTCCGCAAGCTCGTGAAGGCGAGCGCCTGATGCTGACGCTCGACCGCTTTAAGCTGTACGCCCACATCGACCATGCGGATGAGGACGAGCTGATTGAGAGTCTGATCCGGGCGGCAGATACTGCCGTCCGGGATATGACCGGCAAGGAGCCGCCGTCGGACAGTGATGAGCTGTTCGACACGGCTGTGCTCCAGCTGACGGCGCACTGGTACGAAAACCGCACGCCTGTCACGGACACGAGCGTGACACAGGTGCCGTTTACCGTGCAGACCTTACTCAATCATATCGCCATGTCCAGCCGATACCCGGAAAAGGAGGGCGCAAATGGCGCTGACCAATGATCTCAGACACCGCCTGACGGTGTTTAACAAGCACCAGATTGAAAACGACATCGGCGAAACCTGCTGGCAGTACACCGAGGACGGCAAGATCTGGGGTGCGCTGACTGTCATGTCCGGCAGGAACGAAACCTTGCCGGGCGACACGGTGCGCGCCGAGGTCACGCACAAGCTGACCATCCGGCCGCGCTCGTGCAGATTGACCACGGCGACGTATTTCGTCTATGAGGGTCAGCGGTATGATGTGCTGTACTGGCAGCCGCATTACAAGCGCCGTGACCGTCTGGAGGTTATGCTGAAGCTGGTGATTGAGGATGCGTGACGGGTTTGACTGCTCGGAACTGATGGACTTTGCGGAACGTCTGGGGGCACAACCGAAAGAAATGCTGAAAGCGCAGAAAAAGATGCTGCGTACCAGCGGCACAAAGCTGCGCCGAAAAACGGCTCAGCGTGCCCGGGCTGATGTGCGCCGTACAGCAGTCCATCGTCCAAAGTATGACCGTAAAGCAGGCGACTATCACCGGAGCATCAAGCGCGGCAAGGTCAACAAGAGAGATGACGAGATGCGCATCCGCGTATATTCCTCGGATAAAATCGGTCATCTCATTGAGGACGGCTGGACGCCGGAATTGCGTGACGGCTCAAAGGGCAGTTATCAGGCAGGCAAAAAGGTGTTTGCTAAGGCTGCTGAGGAATTTGAACCGGAGTTTGAGTCGGCCGCCGAGGATATGGTTGACGGGTTGATAGATAAAATATGACAATTCGAGAAGTACGCGCGGCACTGACCGCGCTGTTAAAGCAAGCAGCACCCGGTGTTCCGGTGTCCAAATCGGACACCGATAAACCCGTGGTGCGTCCGTCCTTCAAGATCGACATATTCCCGGCAGAGGGAAACGCCGCCTGCGGCGGTACACGGGAACGGTCGATCGACGTGGACGTTTGGTACTATCCCGCCGAGCGGGTGGAGTACCTCGAGGAGTGCAGTGAGATGGCGGAACGCCTGATCGCCGCACTTGAAACCGGTATCGACACCGGTGAGATCGTGCTGGTGCCGGACGATACGGTCAGCACGACTATATCGCTCGGTGTGCTGGTGCTCCAGTTTGCACTCAGCTGGTGCGAGAGCGCCGCCGAAACCGGAGAAATGATGGAAACCCTCGAATACTGAGAGGAGGAGTAAAACCAATGGCAATTACAATGCCGAAAATCGAAATCAGCTTTGAGCAGAGAGCTGTGTCGCTCATCGGACGCTCGGAACGCGGCATCGCAATCCTGATCGTGCGCGACGATACGGATAAGAGCTTCACGCACAAGCAGTACAGCGACCTCAGCGCCGCACAGGCGGACGAGAGCCTGTACACCGCAGACAACTACAACGCCATCTGCGACTTGCTCGGCTTTGCGCCGTACCAGATGCACCTGTTCCGACTGGATACCACCGGAGCACTGGCCGACACGCTGACAGAAATCTCTAAGACGGTCAAAACCGGCTGGCTGACTATTGCCGGCCAGAGTGCAGATGATGGTATGGCGCTTGCCGCGTGGGTCAAGACGCAGGACAGCACCAAGAAGAAAACCTACAAGGCGGTCTGCTATGACCTCACGACTCTGCCGGATGATATGCACGTTGTCAATTTCATCAACGAAAAGGTCACGTTCTCCGATGATCGCGGGGAAAAGGACGGCGTAGCGTATCTGCCGTCGCTGGTCGGCATTTTCGCCGTCTGCAACGTGACGAGAGGCAGCACCAATTATCAGTGCTCCAATCTGAAAGAGGTGCAGGAGGTCGAGGACAACGATGCGGCGCTTGGCACCGGCAAGTTTATCCTTGTTAACAGCGAGGACAATACCGTGCGTATCGCGCAGGGCATTAACTCTATGACGACCACGGACGGCAAGACCAAAACCGAAGATATGCAGTTCATTGAAACCGTGGAAGCAATGGACATGATGAAGGACGACATTGCGGCGACATTCCGGGAAACGTATCTCGGCAATTACCGCAACAGCCGCGACAATCAGATGATGTTGGTGGCAGCGCTCAACAGCTCGTACTTCCGTCAGCTCGTGCAGCAGAATATCCTCGACCCGGACTACGCGAACGCCGCCGCCATCGACACGGACGCGCAGCGCGCGGCGTGGGTGGCATCCGGCAAGAGCGAGGCTGCGGACTGGGACGATGATACTGTCAAGGCCAACCCGTTCAAGAGAACGGTTTACCTGACCGCAAATGTCAAGATTCTGAACTCGATGACCGATCTGATTTTCCCGATCGCGATGGCATAAGGAGGTACATATGGATAGTTTTAACCCGAATCGCGTGCTCCATTCCAATCAGGGCAATATGTGGTTCAACGGCAAGCGCCTTTCCACGCTCCAGAGCGTGGAGGCGAAGGTCACCGGCGACTTTGAAGAGGTCAACAACTGCGGTGACCCTGCGACTTATCGCATTTATAATGGTTATTCCGGCGAGGGCACGTTTACGATGCTCAAGATCGACTCGGAAGTGCTGAAGCTGATGGCGGACGCCTTCCAGACCGGCGAGATGCCGACGACGACCATTATCACTGCCCTCGAGCAGAAGGGCACGAACAAGGTCGAGCGCATCGCGTACCGCGATGTGACTATCGACGAGATGTATCTCGCCAAGTTCGAGAAGAAGAGCAAGATCGAGGAAGAAGTGCCGTTCAAGTTCGGTCACTTCGAGGTTCTTGAGACGATTTAAGGAGGAGTAAAGCATGGACAAGAAGTTACTGGACGCGCTGGCGGCAAAAGCCGAGCAGCGCAAGGCTGACAAAGCCAAGGTCATTCAGTTTAAGGTCGGCGGTCAGCTGCTTGATTTTGTTAAGATCGGGCATACCGCACAGCTGGATGCTTATGAGGCATTTCTCGCTGCACGAGAGCAGCCGGCGCAGATGCTGAACATCGGCGCACAGCTGATCTACGAATGTTGTCCGGCATTGCAGGACCCGGAGCTGCACACCGCGCTCGGCGTGACCGACCCGTACGACGTTATCTGGGTGCTGATGGATGTCCGCGAGGTCAATGAGCTCGCGGCAGTCCTGTTTACCTGGCTCGGCCTGATTGCCGGTGATGAGGATGAGGACCCGGCAAAAAACTGATTGAGCGCGACCCGGTGCTCGACCTTGCAGCATTTTACGCGGCGCGAGGCATCACGCCGGAGCAAATCCGGCAGATGAGCTACGCAGACCGTGCGGTGCTGCGAGTCGGGCGGGCGCGCTGGTACGAGGATATGATAAACCTGATTGCGGCAGGCGTCTGCCGCGCATACGCACCGGAGGAGGGACGGAATAGTGGCTAAAAATAAGGTTATCAACACCGTCCTCACCTTGAAGGATGAAATGTCCGGCGGACTGGTCGCTGCGGCGAAGGCCGCGAAGAAGTCCGGCAAGAACATTGATGACAGCATGATGCAGGCCACCCGCAAGGTGGTCGCATTCAAAAATAAATCGCTCACGGCGTTGGGGGATTTTGCAAAGAAGGGTGTCAAGGCTGCCGGTGCGGCTGTTGCAGGCATGACCGCTGCGTTCATTGCACTCGACGGTGCCACCGAGGAGTACCGCGTTGCGCAGGGCAAGTTAAACGCTGGATTTCAGGCGGCGGGCTTTTCCACCGATGTCGCTCGCAAGAGCTACCGCAACTTTTATGCGATCCTTGGTGATACGGACACCGCGACCGAGGCAAGCCAGCTGCTTGCCAACATGGCAAAGAATGCGGAAGATGTAACGAAATGGACGCGGATCGCCGCAGGCGTGCATGGTACGTTTGGCGATTCGCTGCCGATCGAAGGTCTGGTAGAGTCCGCCAACGAGACTGCGCGAACCGGACAGGTGACCGGCGTTTTCGCTGATGCGCTGAACTGGGTCGGCATCATGGAGGATGATTTTAACGCCAAGCTGGAGAAAACAACCGATGTCAGCAAACGAAATCAGCTGATCATGGATACGCTCTCCAAGACCTACGACAAGGCTGCGGACAGCTTCTACGCCAATAATCAGCAGGTCATCAACGCCCGGCGTAATCATGCGACGCTGGACGAGATGCTGGCCAAGGTGGGAGACACCAGTTCCAAACTCAAAAGTCAGTTGTGGGTGCTGGCGGGCGCCGCCGAGGACGGCTCAATCCGATCCGGATCGGCGCTGGACTGGGTGCAGAAAAAAGCGGATGCGCTTACTGATTGGCTTTCCAATCTGGATCTCAGCAATCTGAAAAAACAGTTTGATGAGAAGTTTGCGCAGACCCTGCAGAAAGCCGGAGATGCAGTGCAGTGGTGCCGCGACAATTCCGACACTTTGATTGCAACACTGAAGGTACTGGCGGGTATGTGGGCCGTGAAGAAGGTGCTCGATTTTAACAGCGGCTTGACTAATTCTATCAGCACAATTGGTGGAGCGATTACTACTCTCCTGACCATGACCGGTGTACTGGGCGGTCAGGCTGCCGCCACCGGCACAGCGACAGTTGCACAGACCGGACTTAACACTGCAATGGCGGCAAACCCGATCGGTGCAGTCATCCTTGCTGTCGAGGCACTGATTGCGGTCGGTGTGCTGCTGTACAAAAACTGGGACACCATCAAGGCCGGTGCGCAGAGCCTTTGGAACAAGTTTAAGGATGTCAGCATTCGCATTGGCACTGCCTTTCCCGGGGCGTTCAACAAGGTCAAAAATGCCGCTAAGACGGCGCTGGAATGGGTAGCAAGCAAGCTGTCGTGGCTTAATGACAAGATTGAGAGCATCCCCATCCTCGGTAGCTTGTACAAGGGTGCCAAGGGTGTACTGGGCGACGCTATCGAGTGGGTAGACAATGCCACAACGGGCAATCGCTCGGGCACGTCCACAGGTACGACCAAGACAACAACCAGAAGCAAAACGACTACAACGGCCGGTCCGGTCAAGACCACGACCTCGACCACTACGACGGTACCTAAGCCGACACCCAGCAGCCTGCTGAGCCTGCCGGGACTCGGCAAGGCAACCGGTACGCCCTATTGGCGCGGCGGCCTGACCCGTGTCAACGAGCGCGGCGGTGAGATCATGAACCTGCCGAGCGGCACGCAGATCATCCCGCATGATGTGTCTGTCAAGGCGGCAGGCGGTCGGAGCGTGACGGTCAACGTCACCATCCAGGGCAACGTGATCGGCAACCGGGAGTATACCGAACAGGTCGGCGCATATGTCGGCCGCAAGGTGCTTGCGGCGCTCGGCAACACATAAGGAGGTGCGGTGCGTGTACAAAATTATCATCTCGGTCAACAACAACGAGGAGGTTTGGACGCTGCCGCACTGTCCGCCGGATTTCCCAATCCCACAGCCGGAGCAGCACCACGAGACCTACGAGGGGTTGAGCCGCGACTATCGCCGCATCGGCACGCTCGGTCTGCGGCACATGGAGTGGACGGCACTGCTGCCGGTACGCCGGTACTCGTTCATGCCGTCCGAGGCGTCTGCGGATGGTTGGGCGTATGTCGATTTCTTCGACCGGTGGCGCGACAAGAAGGTGCCGTTTCGCCTGATCGTGCTCGACAGCAAGGGGGCGGCACGGCTTAACATGCCGGTGACGGTTGACAGCTTTGATGTTACCGTGCGAAAAAACGGCGATCTGGAGTACAGCATTGCCGTCACAGAATACAAGTTTATCAAATGAGGAGGTGCGCCGATGGCGGCAGGATATGTCGATGACCACAAGCTGATTTTGTACCGTGACGCCGCCCAGCCGCGCGACATCACCGCGTTTGCCAGTGACATGACGCTGACGGACGACCTCGACACGCTGGCGGCAGAGCTGACGTTTAAGACGTTTATCTCGCCGTGGGACAAGTACACGCCCAAGCTCAACCTGTCACCGGGCGATAAGGTGCGCGTGACCAATCAGGGCAAAACGGTCTTTTCCGGCATCATTATCACGGTGACGCTGGACGGCGGTGTTACCGCTTATGACCGCGGCTGGTATCTGAATAAGTCGGAAATCGTGCTGCAGGTCAACAACCTTGCGGCCGATCAGGTCATCCGCAAGGCGTGTGCCAAGGCGGGCGTGACAGTCGGAAAGGTGTGCAGCCTGCCGACCAAGATCACGCAGTTGTGGACCGGCTCTACGCCGTCCGACATTATCAGTGATGTGCTGGACACCTGCACGTCTGCGACCGGCAAGCAGTACCGCCACCGCGTGGACGACAGCGGTCTGCAGGTCGAGGCACTGCCGACAGCGCCTATCAAGGCATATCACAAGCCGGCGAAAAATATCGCCGCATTTGACATCACATGGGCGCTCGGTCAGGTGAGCGGTGAGGACAGCATTGAGGACACCTACAACGCTGTTGTCATTGCCGCCGAGGACGACGGCAAGGCGTACATCGGCGCACAGGCCAGCAACGCGGCATCCATCAAGCGCTACGGCTTTATGCAGCACATCGAAACGGTAACGGAGAACCCCGGCACGGCTGTGCTCGGCCAGATGGTCAAAAACCTGCTCAAAAACGCCGACAAGGTAGGGCAGACCCGCTCCATCTCCGAGATTTGGGGCTGTGATGAGGTGACAAGCGGCGTGGTGCTGCGGTTTAACTCTCCGGCGTTTGGCATCAAGGGCAACTTCCGCATTACGCGCGTGGAGCATCACTACGGCGGTGCAGGGCACACAATGGCGCTGGAAATCACGGCGCTCGAGCAGGTGCGAGCCGCCGCCGAGGGCAAGACTGACGCGGCAGCCATCAAGGCCGCCAGCACGGACAAGGTGCAGGTGTTCGGCCTGCCGGATCTGTCCGGCGGCAGTGACGGCGGCTCGGGCGGCACGATCGTCAAGGCGTTGTTTACGGCGTACTACCCCGCCAACAACGCTCTGGAGGGCGGTTATCTGGACGCGCAGGGCAACAGGCTCGACCCAAGCAAGCACACCTGCGCCGCACCGCCGTCTGTGCCGTTTGGCACCAAAATCACGGTGCGCGACACGGGCACAAGCCTCGACGGCACGACCTACACGGTCAACGACAGAGGCGGCGCGATTCAGATCGCGAACGGCGTGTACCACTTCGACCTCTTGATGTCCTCGAACGCTGAATGCAACCGCTGGGGACGTAAAAACGGCTCCGCGATTATCGGCGGCTCGGGCGGTAATTCGGGCAGCGCGGTGTCGTTTATCAATACGGCACTGGGCGAGGTCGGATACAAGGAGTCCGGCAAGGACATCAACAAGTTCGGGCAATGGGCCGGCCACAACGGCGTTGCCTGGTGTGTTTATTTTGTTTGCTGGTGCGCGGCCAAGAGCGGCGCGCCGATACCGACCACCTACGGCTACGTTGGCGATATGAGCAGCTATTTCAAGGCTCGCGGCAAGTACAAATCGGCGGGCAGTTACAAGCCCAAGGCGGGTGACCTGATGATTCAGGGCGACCGTCACATCGGCATTGTAATTTCTGCTGGAGCATCGTCGTTTGAGACGGTGGAGGGCAACTACTCCAACAGCGTCAAGCGCGTAACGCGCAGCTATGGTGAGGTGTCCGGTTTCTGTACGCCGTGGGGATAACTACTAAATATAGCGCAGTTGTGGATAAAACTGTGCAAGATGTGGAAAGGAGTGCGCCAGTGGCATGGGATACAGAGATGGCTTTGGCCATCAAGAACACCGCGAGAAAAGCGGCAAAGAGCCTACCCAAAGGCTGGTATCGCGCCGAGGTCTTGCAGGTAGCGCCCAAGTTGATTTTTTCTGTGGTAAGCAAGGAATTTCAGTTCAGCACGGGAGATGGCCTGATTATGACCGCCACGGCAAAGAGCAAAACGTGGAAGGTCGGCATGCAGGCGGCGGCCATTCTGCAAGGCAGTGAGCTGCTGGTTTTAGATTCTTTATAGGAGGTGTCGGCTATGGCCGATGTGTTTCCGGTTATCCCGGAGGAGCTGCCCGCGCAGGTCGCGGAGAGCATTGGGCGCTCTCCGGAGTTTGTGTTCCATGAGGACGGACGCTCGGGCAGTTTTCAGCTGATCGACGGCGCTCTGGTCGAGCGGCAGGGCATTGAGGCGGTCAAGCAGTGGCTTGAGCTGATGCTGCGCCAGAAACCGGGTGCAATCCCAATCTACCGGACGAGCGGCACGACCCAGCCGGGCGTGGAGGCGGTCAGCCTTGACCGGCGCGTGCCGGAGGGCTGGATTTTTGCCGAGATTGAACGCAACGTGCGAGAGACCGCCGCGTTCTGTCCGGCTATCCGGTCACTTGACAGTTTTAAGTTTACGCGCGTGCGGCGCGGCGTGGAGGTACGCTTTACAGTCCGGCTGCACAGCGGAGAGAGTGAGGAGGTGACGACGTATGTCAGCGAGTGAGATTTTAGACAAGATGCTGTCCGCAATGCCGGAAAGCTATCAAAAGACCATCGGTTTCCCGACTTATGACCTTTTAGCCGCAGTCAGCCTGCGGATGGAGGGCACGGACACAACGATTGACGAGGCCAGACAGCAGCTTGACCCCGAAAATCTGCACGACAGCGCGCTTGATCGCTACATCTATCCGCGCTCCGGCTTGGAGCGCAAAGCGGCGACCTTTGCACACGGCAGCCTGACCGTCACCGGCACAGGTACGGTCGAGCAGGGCACGCTGTTTGAGTCCGGCGGCGGTGTTCAGTATTACGCAACCGAGACCGTAGCCATTGAGGGCGATGGCACTGTACCGGTCACCTGCACAGTGGATGGCACGGCAGGCAATCTGCCCGCACACAGCGTGACGCAGATGCCGGTGGCAGTGCAGGGCATTGCCTCGTGTGATAACCCTGAACCGATTGGCGGCGGTTATGCCGAGGAGTCGGACAGCGAGTATTACGCGCGATATCTGGTCGTGCTGCGCACGCCTGCGACGAGCGGCAACGTGTACCACTATGTGCAGTGGGCGCTTGAGGTGGCCGGTGTCGGTCATGTCAAGGTGTTCCCGCGGGTGCAGGGCGTCAACACAGTTGATGTCGTAATCGCGGACAACGCCGGTCAGCCTGCATCGCCTGCGCTCGTGAAGTCGGTACAGGACTACATTGACCCCGACAGCGAGGGCGCAGGCCGCGGACAGGCGCCCATCGGCGCACAGTGCTTTGTTACTGCCGCGACCGGCAAGGCCATCACGGTCAGCTGCACGGTGTCCAAATCGGACACCGTAACCGAGGACATCCTGACATCCGGCATCAAGGAGAGCGTTGCGGCCTATCTGGCGAGCACGGTCTTCACACAGGATTATGTCAGCTATGCACAGATCGGCGCGGCCATCATGGACACGCCGGGTGTGATTGATTACGCCGGGCTGAAAGTGTCCGGCGGTATCGTGAACATTGCAATCGCGGAGCGCGAGTGTCCGGTACTGGGCGAGGTGACAATTACCTATGGCTGAGTTTGACAACATGCGGAAAAGCCTGCCGGTGGCGTACCGCACGGACAAGTGGGTGTGCGACCTGCTTGCCGCGATCCAGTCGCTCGACGACACGCAGCGAGAGCAGATGCTCGACATTACGCAGCAGCTGTTTCCGGGAAGCATGACGTGGGCGCTTGCCATTGAGGAGCGCGACGCCGGACTGGCCTCGACCGGCACGCTGGAGGAGCGCCGCACGGCGCTGATTGCACGGTGGCGCGGCTCGGGCAAGTGCGACGTTGACCTGATTCAGCGCGTGTGCGACTCGTGGAAAAACGGCGAGATTTCCGTCGGCTTTGCAAAGGGTGTGATCCTGCTGACGTTTATCGGCGCGTACGGCATTCCGGCTCCGGCTGAGCTTGCCGCATTGCAGGAGGCAGTGGACCGCGTGATCCCGTGCCATCTGGCAAGCAAATATCTCTGGCGCTGGATTCTCGTCCGCGAGATCGAGGGCATGACGCTGGACGAATTGCAGACGCACAAAATCAGCGAATTTGCATTTGAGGAGGTGCAGGCGTGAGCCTGAAAACCAAAATTCTGGGGCTGTTTAAGTACGATCCGGACAAGGACGGCGCAAGCACGTTCAATATCAAGCAGGCGCTCAACGACAACTGGGACAAGCTGGACAACGAAGTTGCAGCGCGTGTAAAGACCACGGAATTGGCTTCCGAGGTCAAGAAGACCGTGAAAGGCGGCGGGCTGACTGCCCCAGAACTCGGCGCCGAGAAAGCAGGTGCGATAAACGAGCACAACACCTCGGCAGCGGCGCACGCTGCGCTGTTTAAGGCGATTAACGCTGTGCTTGCGGCGCATGTCAAGGACACCGGCAATCCGCACAAGATCACGCCGGCGCAGATTGGTGCTATCGCGCTGACCCTGCTCGGCCAGCCGAACGGTCCGGCGGTGCTGGATAAGGACGGCCGTCTGACCGCTGACCAGCTCGGCGGCATGATCGGCGGCGAGAGCGACAGCGGAACCGGTGAGCTGCAGGACACCGAGATGGAGGTCGGCACGATCACCAACACGGGCGCGGGATGGAATACCTACCATTTTAGAGAGGCGTTTGAGGGCATCCCGCAAGTTGTATGTCAGGCTGAGGACTTTGACGGCGTGGTGCTGGTCAAGGATATCACCGCAGAGAAATTTCTTTATTGTCTGCGGAAGCTCCAGACCGGCAGTTACTACACCGGCGACTCGACGGGCACCAATCCGTCGCACAGCGCGGCCACGTTGGTAAACGGTACGACGACCACGGCTGACGCAATCAAGATTAACTATGTAGCGATTGAATATGGAGGCGAGAGATAATGCTTGGCGTAAATCAGTCGGACTTTATGTCCTATATGAGCGCACTCAAAAGTAATTACCGAAAAGGCGTACACCGCATGGAGGCAATTCTGTCCAATCCGACCCACGCAAAGGAGTTTGCCGCCAACCTCGGTGGTGTGAGTGTCGTACTGGGCGTTCCGGTGAATCTGCCGGACCGCAACAGCGACAAGCTGCTTGAGCTGCTGCTCGGCAGTGATGTGGCAGACGATGCGGTAGAAACGTGGCTGCACCAGTTTTACGAGTTTACCGGTTGGGACGATCTGCTCAGTGATTCCGCCCGCTGCAAGGAGATGGCCAACAACCCGCTGATCTGGCGCGCGGCCGGCGGCAGCAAGCTGGCGGTTGGCAAGTCCATCGCTACACTGGCGGGGCTGTCCTGCGCTGACTATGCAGACATCGACGCGGTAGCGGCTTCTCAGGTTGCTATGACGGCCATTCAGAAATCGCAGACTGCGCTCAACGCGATTGCCGCATCGAGCATGGCAACCGCTAAATACGCAGCCGGTGCAGCAGGACTCAATCCGGCCGACTATGCTGACATGACTGCGATTGCAGCCTCTCAGGTTGCTATGACGGCGGTAGCATCCTCTCAGGTTGCTATGGCGGCCGTGGCAGCTTCTGCAACTGCTCTGAAAGCGGTTGTGGCGTCGTCTACGGCTTGCGGAGCCATCGAATCCTCTACGGTAGCTATTAACGCCATGAATGCTGCTTCTGGGTTTACCGAGCAGACAAATATGACATGTCAGGCGAATAGCAGCATGAATGCGATTACGATTAACACAAAGGCGTGGGTAAACGAATACTGGAACAGTTCCAGCGATACAAATACTTCGGTTCGTATGCTGATTGGCGTTGCAGTAGTCGGTGGAGGTTCTGTCAATATTGGCAATCTCTCTACCGCAAAGACACGCCAGAAGGTCAATAAATTCATGTCAACCATTCGTCTTGCTACTACCTATGGATCCAGTTTGACCTACGGCGGTATCCGCTATAAGCCGATTTCGTAACGCCGCATTATCTTCCTAAGACGTACCGCGCACCTCAAATATGCTGTTTTAACACGGCATATTTGAGAAAACGCGGTGCGAAGATGCATAGCTATACAAAATCAGCGGGCAAATCAGGCTATATTCGGGCGATTACTGCGCATTAGGAAGATAATGCGTAGTAAATCACGTCCAAAATTCAGGCTGCTTTGCAGGGGATATAGACAAATGTAACCTGACCCGAGGTAGAAGAATTAGCGTTGGCGAAAGCCTCTAAACCGGCAGATGTAGTGAACAGATTGATGCTCTGTGCACTGCCTGTTGAAGAATACGTCTTGGCTCCGGATGCAGTTTCCGAAGTGTATACATAGCGCACACCGAATGTCCAACCAGAATTATTATGAGTCGCAGAGATGATAAAGCACGGGCCGTTCGTTACCAATTTAGCATAATTACCGTTGCATGCACTGGTACTTACGCTCTTTTTCAGCGAGCTGGAAGCCAAAGCAGCCAATGCACCGGAAGAATTGGTAATCGCAACTCGAGCTTTACCCGATCCGGCAATAGCCGCCATAGCAACCGAAGAGGTCACCACGGCATTGAGTGCAGTGGCGTTTCCGATCACAGCCGCCATAGCAACCTGAGAGGATGCTACAGCCGTCATGTCAGCATAGCCCGACGGATCCAGATTAGCGAGGATTGCAACGGTCTTACCCATGACTGCGCTGCTCGCTCCGGTAAACGTTTTCCACGCCGTCGCATTGGCCTGCAACGCTTTGATTGCAGTGTCGCTGCGCCACATAGCAGCCATTGCCACCGGCGATTTAACAATAGCCGCCATAGCAACCTGAGAGGTTACAACGGCATTGAGCGCAGTCGAGTTGCCGATGATAGCCGCCATAGCAACCTGAGAGGATGCCACGGCCGCCATAGCAACCTGAGAGGCTGCAATCGCCGCCATAGCAACCGAAGAGGTCACCACGGCATTGAGCGCTGTCGCGTTTGCGATGATAGCCGCCATAGCAACCTAATGCGACGCAAACACTCCTCATTTGGGGTTTTAGTATGTATAATAAACATACCAAAATCCGAAAGGGGAATTACAACATGACGGCCAAAACAGAGCTGACAAGGCAGCTTCTCACAACTTTTGCGGCGGGAACGCCGACCGCAGAAGAACTCGACGCTATCTTAAAAGGCTACATTATTTTTAAGGAAAATGATGAGCAGCGCAGTGATTTGAAGCGTCGGATCAAGCACTATCTGGGTGCCAAGAAGATAGACGGTCTGTCCGCCAGAACGCTTGCAAACTACCGCAGCCACCTTGAATTATTTGCATCTAAAGTGACCAAGAGCACGACCAAAATCACCACCGACGACATCCGAGGTTATATTGCTTTTTTGGACGAGACGCGCAATCTCAAGGAAACGTCACTGCAGACGCATATCAACAGCCTGCGGGCGTTCTTCGGCTGGCTCACGATGGAGGAGAAGATCAAGAAGAACCCGATGAGCAAGATCAAGTCCATCAAGATCGACAAGGTAGGAGCACGCCAGGCGCTGACGGTGGAAGAGCTGGAACGGCTGCGTGACGCTTGCGTAACCTATCGAGAGAAGGCGCTGATCGAGTTTCTCGTATCTTCCGGCTGCCGTCTGAGCGAGGTTGCCCAGTTGTCGGCCTCTGACCTCGACCTGATGAGCCGGTCGGTGCAGGTCACCGGCAAGGGCGATAAGGATCGTGTGGTCTTTTTCAGCATCCGCGCACGCTTGATGATTGAGGAGTACATGGTATCCCGCAAGGGCGGCACCGGCTTGTTTGTGAGCAGTAAATCGCCCTACGCGCCGCTCAGGCCGCGTGCGATCCAGCGCATGGTTCGGGCAATCAGCCTGCGGGCCGGTCTGGATAAGCGGGTGCATCCGCACCTGCTGCGTCATACGTTTGCGACGCTGGCGCTTAACGGCGGCATGGATATTGCGGTCATTCAGCGGCTGCTTGGCCACGAGAATATCGCAACCACCCAAATTTACGCTGAAATGTCGGACGAAACAATCCGGCATCAGTATAACAAATATGTAGCGGTTTAACCGCGGAAAGGAGCACACATGAAAATCAACGGAATCAAGGCGCTGGACTATCAGTGCCAGGGCGACAGCCTGACGTTGACGCTGACCGAAACCACGTTTGATGCGGTGTCCAACTTGAACACCGCTCTGGTCGAGGTCCGCACCGATGACGGCGATCTGGTTGAGGCGCACGGCGGCTATGCGCTGCGTGCCATCACCTACGACAAGGACAAGCAGACCTACACCGCCATCTGCACCACGGCCGCCGCCGACACGACCGCGCAGGCAATCTCGCAGCTGGTGTCTAAGGTGGAGGAGCTGGAAACCAGCAACACCGCACTGGCGGCTCAGGTGGACTACATCAGCATGATGACCGATACGGAGGTGCAGTGAAATGGCTAACTGGTTTGACCGCATTAAGAAGTATTACGACGCCGGCCTGTGGACCAAGAAAATGGTCGGCAATGCGGTGGTGAAGAAGAAAATCACCGCCGAGCAGTACAAAAAAATCACCGGCGATGACTACAACAAGTAATCCACCGGGATTTTTACACTTGCGATAGGGCAACAGCCCGGAAAGGAATGTAAATGGACGGTTCCATCACTCGTGCCGAGCACGAAGAGTTTCGTCGACGGCTCGAAGAAGAAAATCGTCGGCAGGACAAGCGCATTGAGCTGCTGGAGGACAATATTCGTGAGCTGAACAGTCTGACCGCCTCGGTCGGCAAACTGGCCACCAGCATTGAGAGTATGGTCAAAGAGCAGGAAAAGCAGGGCAAGCGGCTGGAAACGCTCGAGGACCGCGACGGCGCGATGTGGCGCAAGGTTGTGGCTTACGGCGCGACGGCGCTCGTCGGCATTTTCGTCGGTTATGTCGCTCGGCAGCTTGGCTTGAACTGAGAAAGAGAGGTACTTATGAACTGGAAAATTCGTCTGAAGAACCCGGTATTCTGGGTGCAGGTGCTGACCGGCGCGCTGGCGACCGTGCTGGCGTACAGCGGTCTGACCGCTGCGGATATGACCACGTGGGCAGGGCTGTGGAACGTTATTACCGGCGCGTTCAGCAATCCGTACTGCCTGTTCCTGGTGGCAAGCAATATCTGGAGTGCGCTGAATGACCCGACCACTTCCGGCATTTCTGATAGCGCACGGGCAAAGGGCTACACTGCGCCCTCAGCGGAGTAAAATGGACTTGAAAGTTTCTTTCAAGTAGATGAAAGGAGAATGCAGCATGAGCATTCGCTGCGATATTTACGACCGCAGTCAGTACGCCATCTGGTTTGCGGCGGCACCGTACAGTGCCGCCGGCAAGCCTGCAAAGACCCTCCGGCAGTGGGCGGCAGACGAGAGTGCGGACATCGTTTACAACCTCGCGCTGTTCAACATGACCGGGCAGGGAAGCGACCGCTACGGCGTTATCAAGGGACGCACCTTGCAGTATCTGAAAGCCAAAGGTCGGGAGTGCGGCTATGGCGGTACGCCTGAGCGGCTGGTGTTGGATTCCAGCAATGCGGTCAGCGGCTGGAAGCTGGCCGTCAAGGACGGCAAGGTATCCAGCACTCTTGGTAAGTCCGACCGCCGCAGCAGAAATATGTGCGGTCTGCTGACAGACGGTAGATATATTCATGTGCAGACCTCTGCGAGCCACACCGAGTACGAGGTGGCGCAGTACGTCCGCGACCGCTACGACGTCAAGCTGCTGCTCGTGCAGGACGCAGGCGGCAGCACGGGGATGTATCGCGCGTCGGACGGCTGCCTGTTCGCGCCGGAAAAAGAGGGAGCAGACGGCAGACCGGTGTGCAGTGTGGTTTGCATTAAGCGCAAAGCGAACGTGAAAGTTCCAAAGGAGGAGCAGAAAATGAGCAAGAAAGTATTTATCGGCGTGGGACATGGCGGCAGCGACAGCGGTGCGGTCGGCTACATTGTAGAGAAAGAGGCGAACCTTGTGATGGCGCTGGCGTGCCGCGATTACCTCACGGCACACGGCGTAGAGGTACGCATGAGCCGCACCAAGGACGAGGAGGACCCCATCAACGAGGAGGTTCGCGAGTGCAATGCGTACAACCCGGATCTTGCTATCGACGTGCACAACAACTCCGGCGGCGGTGACGGCTTTGAGGTATATCACACTCTGAACGGCGGCACTGGCAAGGTCCTCGCGCAGAATATTGAGAAGCAGGTTATCAAGATCGGCCAGAACAGCCGCGGCTGCAAGACCAGACAGGGCCAGCGTGGCGATTACTACGCTTTCGTGCGCGACACCAAGTGCCCAGCGGTCATCTGCGAGGGTGTATTCGTTGACACCAAGGCTGATGCAGCACAGGCGGGCACCAAGGAAAAGCAGCAGGAGTTCGGCATCGCATACGCCAAGGGTATCCTTGATACGCTCGGCATTAAGTATGATACCGCGGCATCGACCAAGCCGGCCGAACCGGAAACCGATGCCGAGACGCAGGCGGCGATCACTAAGGTGCAGCAGGCGGCCGGCCTCAGTGGCAAGACCATGCAGTATCTGCTCGATTATGAGTATGGCATGGAGCTGATTCGCAAGCTGGCGGCAGTCATGCGGCAGTAAAGAAAAATTCCCCTCTGGAGTCGGTATTAGCACTGACTTAGGAGGGGAGTATTTTTATAGATGAAAAACAATATCAATATAAACAATTCTTATTGATTGACGATGCGGAAAAAGTGTGTCATAATACGAAGTGTATTATTGTATATTATTAAAGTAGATGGAGGCATATTATGGAAAATTCGGATTTGATTTTCAAATATAATACTGCAGCTACTACTAATATACAGTTAAAAAAGCGGCAGTGTGTGGTTAAGTGTCGAGCACAACAAGTGACAGCAACTTCGCTGATGAATATAGTAAAGTCGCTTAATGGAATACTAAAAAAATATATTCAGGTTAGACCGATTATAGAAATTGATTTATCGAATTCTATTATGAGCGATAAATTAGTCTATATTTTATTGGAAAATATATGCTATGCCTTGATTAAGAAAATGGGTTTACAAGTTAGATTAAAACTTTATGAGCATGATATGATTCAGGCTAGTGGATTTAAATATTCTCCATTGCATTTATTGAGTCGAGAACAACCGATAAATGAAAATTGTGAGGACTTTGTATCGTATTATAGTCGAAATCTAAATACCAATTTAGCACATTATAGAAGAATTGTTTCTAAGAATGAACAAGAAAACTCTGATATATTTTGCACTATTATGACAGATGTGCGAGCGTTTTTGAAAAGATATTATGGAGATGTCCAAAGAATAAAAGAAATCGCTGAAATAGTTGTTGAACTGTGTGGAAACGCATGGGAACATTCTCAGAGTGATTGCTTAATTGATTTAGATGTAGCTAATGATTTTCAAAAGAAAGATAAGTCAGATAATTATTTATATGGGTGCATTAATATTGTAATCTTAAATTTGTCGGAAGAAAAAATTGGCGATGGATTAAAAAGAAAAATTTTAACATCAGATCAGCTGGAAAATAGATACCAAGTTGTACGAGAGGCATATGAATTTCATAGCCGCTATTTTAATGAACACTATAGGGAAGATACATTTTGGGGAATTTCAGCATTTCAGGATAAGATCTCTGGTCGATTGGATAATAGCAAGACGGGAGGCACTGGTTTGCCAAGAATGGTAAGGTCGATTGAGAAGGGGTTTGAAGGCCTATGCTGTTATTGCTGCAGTGGTAACAGTGTCATACTTTTTCGACCTGAAACCTTGGAATATAATGATGAGGGTTGGATTGGATTCAATCAAAGCAAGAATTTTAAAACTGATGTGCCGATGGATAGAGTGGTTTGGCATAATGAATTCTTCTTGCCAGGGACAGGATTCAATTTAGCATTTATCTTCAAACGAGATGAGGTAATAGCATGAATCAGATTGAGTTGAATTTCAAAAAGAGCATTACGGGGTTGGCTGGAAACCCATTTGGAAAATCAGTGTATAAGGAACAGGTGGCTTCTAAACTGAATCCTGATTTGGAGAATGTAATCGTATTTCCGGATCAAATAGAAGATATTGCGATATCTTTTATTCAAGGCTTTTTCACCGAATTGGTTAATAAGTATAGCTATGATCAGATTCGTAGAATGATTAAAATAAAAGCAGGAAGCGATTTTGTGGAACAGAAGATTTGGGAGAATATTTATTAAAATGAGTATAACAGATTTGATTGCAAGTTTAGCATTAGCAACATCAATCATATCTCTGGGATATCAAATATACTCAAATCGAAGTATGTTAGAACGAGATTTATATGCTGACGTATTTAGAGATTATTTGATGAAATCCATTCCGTATAGTCGAAATGTACTACGCATACATGATGGTCGCCTGCATTCGTATGAATTACAGAAATGTTTGAGCGATTTGCGACGTGATATTTTGTATTTTAAGTTCACGAATAGTGTGTTCTATGATACAATGAACGGCATTATTATTGATATAGATGAATTGCTTGTTGAATTAGCAAATGAAGATAATGAGAATCAAGTTCGTATGCGAATGTCGGAAATTGATTATAAAATTAATCAAATATACGACGAAGTATCTAACATATATATACATGGAAATTGACGATAGCAAGGAGCAGATAAAACTCCTTGCTATCGTCAAAATTTTATGATTTGATCGTGCAAACAAGGGAATAATAAGGGAACGCCCTCGAAAATGTCAGGTGTTTTGTAGGGTTGCTTCAGACTGGCAGTCTGTTCGTGACACGGACGCGGCCTAGCACTGCGGCGGCTCGATCGAGAGCGACCATCACCCGCTGCGCGGCATCTGCACCAACCGCAACTCGCTGGGCGTGGAAATGTGCAGCGATATTGTCGGCGGCAAGTATGTCATCACCGCGCAGACCGTCACCCGTGAGCAGCTCGCAGTGATCCTGCAGCGGTTTGGGTTGGTGGGGAAGTAATAAAACCGAGAACGATGTAGGATTCGTGTAGGATTTACTTGGAATTCGATACGCTAAAGGCTACGATATATCTTGGAATTTGACTATTTCTCATATGCCGCTTGACGTGCGGAAGGTCAGCGGTTCGAACCCGTTAATGTCCACCACCAAGCCACTCATTTTGAGTGGCTTTTTCTTTTGTCTGCACAAAAGCAGCTGAGACCCCACATCTCAGCTGCTTCTATTTTCGTCCCACATTTTGCTTTTACTCTCTGTGCTGCTGCTATCCTTCGGCAGCTGCCTTTTATTGCTCGGTCTCGCGGATATATTTGAAAACCGAGTGCTCCAGATAAAATTGCACGTCACCTTCTGTCAGCTCATACGGCTTGTGGCCGTCAATGCACAGCCAGTATCGTCCGTCCGCACTTTGCTTGAGATAGGCATTCTCGTCGTCAAAATAGACGGTCGAGCTGCTGTCAGGCTCGGCCGGCGGCTCGAATGCCGGCTGCGGCAGCACCGCATACGACAGTGCCAGCAGAACGGCAAAGCTGCCGATGAGTACGGCACTTGCGGTTCGGTCGTTCGGCTGCTCCGCGCAGGCGAGCACGGCGGTGAACCGCTCCCGCATGGCCTTGTCCGCCTCGGCGCGAAACAGGGCCGTGGACGGCTGCGGCACCGGCTGCTGTGTGCAGCCTTGCTTCATCGCGGAGAGGATGGCGCGCAGATAGGCTGTGCGTTCCTGCGCATTCAGCGTCTGGGCAATCGCACGGTCACACTTAAGCTCGAGCGTCTGTTCCAAATCCTTCTGCAGCAGGTATACGACCGGATTCCACCAGAAAATGATGCAGTACAGCGTTACGAGCAGCTTGACAGCCGTATCATGGTTGAGAAAATGCGTGTACTCGTGCAGCAGAATGTAATGCAGCTCGGCATCTGTGTACATCTTGTCCGGCAGAATGATATATCGGCGCAGCACACCTACGCCAAAGGCGGATTCGATATTCGCGGCTATATGTCCGCGAACTTTGATGGTGCGGCCGGTCTGCCGCTGGATCTCGCTCAGCAGGAAAGCCGTGCGGCTGTCCCATGGCCTGGCTTGCCGCGCAGCGCGGATGGCTTTGCGATACTGCAGCGCGTAACGAATCAGCAGAAAAACTGTGCCGAGCAGCCAGATTGCACACAAAAGCAGTCCGACCGGCAGGTGCGTGACCGAATCGGGCTTGCGCGCCAGAAAGCTGTAGATGCGCGGATACACGACGCTGTCGCTCACAATCACTGTGTGCGGAAACTCGAGCGGCAGCAGCAGGCGCGCGGCGCAGAACAGGTACAGCAGCACCATGGTCAGCACGCCGAAATGCGGCCGGAAGCGTGTGCGCCGCACAAGATAGATTACAATAATCAACAAACTGCTCCACAAAAGTGCAGATATAAAGGAAAACAGGGTTATTTGCATATTATTTCTCTTCTTTGTTCTGCAGCGCAGCTTCGTACTGATCGACCATTTTTTCCAGCTCGGCAATCAGCTTTTCTTCCTGCTCGGATTCGTTTGATTTGGCAGGTTTTTTGAACAGCGCCACGGCGATTCGGGCAAACAGTGCCTGATTCACGCCTTGCTCCTCGAGCATGTTTGCCAGAAATTCGTCCTTGGTGTAGCAGGGGACGAACTGCCGCGACTGATAGCGTCCGTTCTGCAGCAGACCGCTGACCTGCACCATGCCTTTTTTGACAAGCTGACCGAGCAGTTTGTCGATATAATTGGTGTTCCAGCGGGCTTCCGTAACTTTTTCGGCAAGCTGCAGCGTTGTGAGCGGACGGTTTTCCCGCCATAAGGTGTCCATCAGAATTTCCTCGGAGTTGGACAGCTTGAAGCGCTTCATTGACCTCACCTCTGTTTGGATAATCACCTGTAAGGTGTTTATTATAAGATAAGAATAACCACCTTTAAGGTGGTTGTCAATATCTTGATGGAAATTTGTAGGAATATCTAAAACAGGACATGATAAATTGTGAGAAGTGACAACATATTTTCTGGTGACAGGGGGAGAGGCACACCTTTCGGTGTGCCTCATTTCATTTTCCGCAGATATTCTTTTTGCAGGCGCTGACGGGGTACCACGCACATCCGCGACAAATATCCTCCAGCATGGCCGGGGTCATTTGTGCGTCGATTGCACGGATCAGGTCCTGATAAACGTACTCGCCCTCGTGCAAACCAAAGTATTCGACCGTCTTTCGGTCAAAGTGGGAGACCTTTTCCTGTGCTTCGCACAGGTCGTCAGCGGTATGGTGCGGGCAGTGCGCGCACAGAGAATCCGAACCAAAGACAAGCCGGATTCGGGTTCCCGGTACATTTCGCAGAGAATGCACAATCGCACTCATATTTTGCACAAATTCTGTGCTATAGCCTCTGCCGGAGTAGCCTTGTGTGCAAAGCAGATGATGCGGGCGCAGCCGGATCATGCCTTTAGCCCCGGGATGCGCTTGCGAACGAGAAAGCCGATCACGGTTGCAAGAACAGCCTTGATGACAGCGGTCGGGATGAACGGCAGCACGCATGCGGTCACGCCTGCGGCGATCGAGCTGTTCATGAGTACGCAGAACATCACCGTGCCGACAACATAGTTGACAATCGTGCCGACGATCAGCGCGATGACATATGCGCCGCGGAATGCATGACGGTGATCGGCGCCCCAGCCGATGATAAACGCCATCAGCGGGAAGGAGATCAGAAAACCGCCGGTAGGACCGATAAACTTGTCAAAACCGCCGGAAAAGTTCGCAAGCACCGGTACACCGACGGCACCGAGCAGCAGATAAATTACGCTTGAAACCGTGCTCAGCTTGGCGCCGAGTACGACAGCCGCCAGCGTAATCGCAAACGTCTGCATGGTCATGGGTACGCCGCCGGGCATCGGAATGGAAATCTGCGCCATGATCGCGATGACCGCCGCGAACAGTCCGGAATAGCAGATATCGCGCACGGAAAACGCGCTGCGCTGTGCGGACTTGCTGGAAATGTCACTCATTGGGAGTTCCTCCTCGTTGTTTTGCTTATTGCATTAAACCACAGATTTACTGCAATGTCAACTAGTTTCGTAAAAATGGTTTACGGTATGCGCAAAAAAGAAACAGCCGTTCCGTGCATTTGCACAGAACGGCTGTTTGCTCAACTCGCAGAGCGCTCCCAGCGGGCGAAAATGCGGTGGAGGATCAGGCAGAACAGCAGCGCGAACGCCACGCCGAACATATTCTGCGCGACACGCAGACCGACCGCGCTTTTGAGTCCGTACGCGCTGGTTGCAATAGCGAGCGCACCGAACGTGTTGAACACAGCCTGCCAGCCGTATTTCGCGGAAAAACCGACACCGATGCCGCCAATCACGCCGATATAGGCGTAAATCGAGGACGGAAGCAGAAAATACAACACTAAAAAGCAGCAAACACCTGCGATATTTCCGATGATACGCCAGCGAACGCGGTAGCGCATATCGTCCATCGCGGGAAGGATTGCGCTCATGGCGGCAATGCCCGCCCACATCGCACGCGGCATGCCGCTCAGCTCTGCAAGGAAAAGCACGAGCGGAACGCAGATGATCTGGCAAAGCTGCCATTTGGAGCGCGGATGGCGCAGATCGAAAGCAGGAAGGATGTCTCCTGCACAGAGCTCATAGGCATTGCCGCGATGGTTGCCGTAGAATACCGCGCAGACCAGAAGCGCACCGACAGCAAGTCCAAACAGGCGCATTTGATAGGCGTGCCCGCTCACATCGTAACCATACAGCAGCAGATAGCCGAGCACGAGTGTGGACTGATTGAACATTCTCGGCTCGTGGCAGCCGAACAGAATGAGCAGGGCAATCGCAGCAGCATTGATGAACAATCCGCCGACCGGGCCGGCCAGATTGGCTGCATGCGGTCCGACGGCCATAATGCCGAAAAATCCGGCGAGCAGCAGTGTGGACTGCCCTGTGCGAATGCACAGATGTGCGCTGCGGAATACGAGCAGATACAGCAGCACGACTACGCCGACAATGCTGTTGTCCGCGCCGAAGCCCAGACTGTAAAGTGAAACGAAAACAAAGCAGAATGCGACGGTTATCGCAATTTTGGTCAAGTATACGGCAATATGGTACAGCTTTTCGCGCTGTGACGCACTCTCACGGATGATTTTCTTTGAGCCTGCCTGATTGACCTGTAATTCCTGATAAAATGTCATGAAATTCCTTTCCAATCGGTGAAAATGAGTAACTATATAACTGTATCACCATCGAGAAAGAATTTCAACTGTTTTTTTCAAAATCGAACAACAGGCCGGATATACTTCCAGAAACGCACACAATCGTGCATAAAATAGAACACACGACCGGGTGCGGTATCCAGACAGCAGCCGGCGGCCGCTCGGCTCGTTCACGAACGCCATCTGCTGCTCGGCTTCGGGGACAAGCTGCCGCAGAAGCGCGCTGACCGTTTCTAAATCCGCTCCGGGAATGCGAGCCTGCTTTTATAAAATCCCAGTAACCGATGCTCTCGTAGTTGCGAATGTGTGCGAAACCTGCGATTGCGAACAGTCAAGCAGCCGGGCTAAATACGCGAGTGTCAGCGTTTCGCCCTCACGCGCACGGATACAGCGGTCAATCTCGGCGATCAGCCGCAGAACATTGTCGTGCCAGTTTTGCATGAAAATCACTCCTTGTCCCTACATGATACAGGGAAATGAGCTGTGCCGCTTGATCTGATCTGCAAAAAAAAGAAAAACCGACGTAAAAACGCCGGTTTTCGATCTTATCCGTTCTTCTTGATGGCATTGATGAGTCGCTCGGCCTGTGGAGCGCCGTGCTTCTTGGCTTGCTCGGCCCAGTAGAGCGCCTCGTGCGCGTCATGCGGTGTGCCTTCGCCGCGTGCGTACAGGATGGCGGTGTTCATCATGCACGCTGCGTTGCCGCCCTGAGCAGCCTTGAGAAAATACTGGAAGGCGAAGGTCGCATCCTGCGGAACGCCGGTACCGGTGCTGTACAGCCATGCCAGACGGCCCATCGCCAGCACGTTGCCGCGGTTTGCGGCAATCTGGTACCAGCGGACAGCCTCGTCCATGTCCTTTTCCAAGCCGCGGTCGCCCGTCTCGATCAGGCTGGCGATCAGTGCTGCAGCCTCCGGATGACCGTATTCAGCGGCCTTGCGGTACCAGGTGAGCGCGGTCTGCTGATTCTTTTTCACGCCAACGCCCTTGTCATGGTAGCACGCCAGATTGAACATAGCAACCGGATCGTTTTGCTCAGCCGCCTTTTTTGTCCATTCAAAGGCATTTTCGGCATTCTTTTCCACGCCCTGTCCGCGCTCATACAGCGAGCCGAGCGCACGCTGCGCCGGTGCGCAGCCGTCCTCTGCAAGAGCCAGCCACTGACCGGCCGCTTCAGCGAAATTGCCTGCCTTATATGCGTCCAGAGCCTGATTGAACGCCTGTTCCATGCTCTGCTGATTTTCCTTGTTCGCTTCCATTGTTTACTCCTCCAGACAGTACCGCCTCCGAAATATGCGGTATGCAGATACCTTATTTTATCACACCGCACGTCGAAAGTCTACGAAAAAGCGAAAGAAATAGCATGGCACAACCGTATCTTGACAAAAATGTGAAATGTGTGCGAATGGACTTGCGCTTTGCGCTAAAAAAACGTAAACTGGAAATAGGATTTCTTAATTATTCACCAGGGTATAGATTGTAAAACAACGGCCTCTATCAGATAAAAGGAGAATGTCAAATGGGACTCATCAAAGCAGCAGCAGGCGCGGGCGGCGGTGTGCTGGCTGACCAGTGGAAGGAATATTTTTACTGTGATGCGATAAACGCGGACGTGCTCGCGGTCAAGGGCCGCAAAAAGGTCACCAAGCGGTCGAGCAACACCAAGGGTGACGAAGATATCATCACAAGCGGCTCGGTCATCGCGGTGGCGGACGGACAGGCGATGATGATCGTCGATCAGGGCAAGGTCGTGGAAGCCGCGTTCGAGCCGGGCGAGTTCGTCTACGATTCGTCCGCCGAGCCGACTATTTTCGCCGGTTCGTTCGGTGACAGCGTGTGCAAAATGTTCGCCAACATGGCCAAGCGCTTCACGTTCGGCGGAGAAGCGCCGCGCACGCAGCGCGTCTACTATTTCAACACCAAGGAGCTGACCGGCAACAAGTACGGAACCGCGTCTCCGGTGCCGTTCCGCGTGCTCGATGAGCGGGCGGGAATCGACATGGACATTGGTCTGCGGTGCTTCGGCGAGTACAGCTACAAGATTGTCAATCCCATGCTGTTCTATACCAACGTGTGCGGCAACATGGCAGAGGAATACCGGCGGGAAAATCTGGACAGCCAGCTCAAAAGCGAGCTGCTGACTGCGCTGCAGCCCGCCTTTGCACGCATTGGTGCAAATGGTGTGCGCTACTCGGCGCTGCCCGCGCATACGATGGAAATTGCAGACGCACTCAACGAACAGCTTTCGTCCAAGTGGCGTGAGCTGCGCGGCATCGAGATCGTGTCGTTCGGCGTCAACTCGGTCAAGGCAGACGAGGAGGACGAAAAGACCATCAAGGAAATGCAGCGCGAGGCCGCCTACCGCGACCCGACCCGTGCGGCAGGCTCGCTCGTGCACGCGCAGGCCGAGGCGATGAAGTCTGCGGCAGCGAATGCGAACGCCGGTCCGGCGATGGCGTTCATGGGTATGAATATGGCCGGTCAGGCAGGCGGCGCCAGCGTGCAGAATCTGTACGCAATGGGTCAGCAGCAGGCCCGGCAGGCGCAGGCGGCGGGCGAGTGGACGTGCTCGTGCGGACAGACCGGCAACACCGGAAAATTCTGCATGGGCTGCGGCAGGCCCAAACCCGAGCAGAACAGCTGGAAATGCGTTTGCGGTACGGTCAATACCGGAAAATTCTGTTCTGAGTGCGGAAAACCCCGACCGGAGAATACGGCATGGACGTGCTCGTGCGGTGCGGTCAATCAGGGAAAGTTCTGCTCGGAGTGCGGAAAAGCAAGAAATTAGTAATTAGGAATGAGGAATTAGTAATGAAACGTAGGGGCGCACATTGTGCGCCCGAAATCAAACGGTATGCAGATGGTTTACACGGGCGGCCGCTGACCGCCCCCCTGCGGAACACGTTCACCATAAAATAATTACTAATTACTAACTACTAATTCCTGATTCTCCAAAGGAGGATAGAAATGTCAGACAAAGCAACAAACTACCAATGCCCGTCCTGCACGGGACCGCTGCACTACGACGGCGCCGCGGGACGGCTGCAATGCGACTACTGCGGCTCGTCATTTGACCCGGCAGAGATCGAAAAACTGTACGCCGAAAAGGAACAGCAGACCGCTTCTCAGCCGGAGACGGGGAGCGACACCGGCGAATGGCAGTCCTCCGCAGATGAGGACTGGGGCGCGGACGCGGACAAGATGCGCGTATACAGCTGTCCGTCCTGCGGTGCGCAGTTGATCTGCGAGGAGACCACGGCGGCGACCTCGTGCCCGTACTGCGGCAACCCGACCGTCATTCCCGAGCAGTTCAGCGGCATTCTCAAGCCGGACTACATACTGCCGTTCAAGCTGAGCAAGGAGGACGCGGTTTCCGCGCTCAAGCAGCATTACAAGGGAAAGCTGCTGCTGCCCAAGCTGTTCCGCGATAATAACCATATCGAGGAGCTGCGCGGCATTTATGTGCCGTTCTGGCTGTTCGACGGTGAAGCCGAAGGCAGCGCGAATTACATGGCAACGACCACGCGCGTGTTCCGTCACGGAGACACGGAAATCACCGAGACCAGCTTTTACGAGGTGCAGCGCGCGGGTACGCTGCCGTTCAGCCGTGTTCCGGTGGATGCATCGCGCAAGATGCCGGATGATTATATGGATTCCATCGAGCCGTTTGATTATGCCGGCCTGAAGCCGTTCTCGACCGCCTATCTGCCCGGATTTTTCGCGGATAAGTTCGATGTTTCCATCGAGGAGAGCAGCAGCCGTGCGGACAAGCGCTGTCGGCAGTCGCTGTCGGATGCGCTGCAGGGAACCGCGCGAAATGGCCGTCCGTATACCTCGGTCACGCCGACCGGCGAGGATATTCACCTCAAACGCACCGGCGTGCATTACGCGCTGCTGCCGGTCTGGATGCTGAATACCCGCTGGAACGGCAAGAATTACATGTTTGCGATGAACGGTCAGACTGGACGCATGGTCGGTGACCTGCCGGTGGACAGAAAGCGGTTCTGGGGTCTGTTTGCCGCCGTTGCCGCGCCCATGACTGCGGTGCTGACGGCGCTGCTGTATTTTCTGTAAGGAGGCGGCGTAGATGAAAAACAAGAGAAAACTGCGCCTGGCTGCGCTCTTAGCCGTGCTTTTGCTGCTGTTTCCGGCCTTTGCGGTTGAGGACGATATAACGGATGAGAGCGACACCTCGACCACCCAGACGGAGGAAACTGACCAGACCGCACCGCTCGGCGGCACGGATTCGATTGACCCGTCGGCAGACAAGCCGCGCGTGTTCGACTATGAAGAGGTGCTGACGCAGGTCCAGATTGACACGCTCGAGGAAAAGACCAGGGCGATCGCGGAGAAGTATGGCATCGGTGTCGGCATCATCACGATTGACGACTACACGCCGTACGGCGATGACGCTTATGATGCGGCGGAGCAGCTCTACAACGAGCTTGATCTGGGTGCGAGCGAGGACGGCGACGGCGTGGCGCTGCTCATCAGTCTGGATGACCGCGATTTTGCGACCTATGTGCATGGCGCGAAAGCCGAGGAGATTTTCAGCGATGCGGTCCTGCAGAATTTGGAGCCGTATTTCCTGGATAATTTCGGAAACGATGACTGGTACGGCGGCTTATCGGACTTCGTTTCCGGCTGTGAGTGGTATCTGCAGCATGTAGCCGAAGGCGGCGAAGCCGGTGTGCCGGTGCATAATGAGGTCGAGATTTCGGACAGTACGCAGGAAGACACAGCGGACGATTCGTTTTCGCTCGGCGGTGCATTCGGTCTGTCGCTGCTCATTTCGTGCGTGGCGGCGCTGATCGTGTGCATGGTGTTCCGCTCGCAGATGAAATCCGTGCGTACGCAGACGACGGCAAATCAGTATGTGGGAAACGGCGGCCTCAATCTGACGCTCAGCCGCGATATTTACCGTTATACCTCGCAGAAGCGGCGGCAGATTCCGCGGAATGACAATAATAACAACCCGACCGGCGGCGGTCACGGCGGAGCCGGATTTTCCGGCAGCGTCAGCCATACCAGCAGCGGCGGACATGGGAGAAGCGGTAAATTCTGAATGAAGAATGGAAAATGGAGAATGAACATAGCTGCATTTTCCGTAAACAAAAAGCAAAAGACAGCCGACAGGCTGTCTTTTTTTATGCAAAAAACGGAGATAATTCCGCAATTTTCGCAATCGTTTTGGATTCCTCCGGGAAGTCCTTCTGCAGCCTTGCGGCACACCGTCTGCAGAAATCCTCATACAACTTGGGATTCTCCCGCATTTGCTGCTTAAAGCCCCAGATATGGGTAAAATATCCGTTCTGCGCACCGCCGAACAGCGCAGGCAGGTCGCTGAGAGCAGCTGCGCGTGCGTGCTTTTTCTCGGCGCACATGGCAAGCAGCCGCTGTTCAGCGAACACCATGTAAGTGAGTGCGTCATCGGCATCCGGTGAGCAGCGCATGAACCGAATGGCGGTGTCCGTGTAGTACCGTCGGAATTCGTCATTGCCGAAATAGGCGAGCGCGGTATTGAACGGCTGCACCGTCCAGTCAAATGAATCAAGCGGGAAGCCTTCGGTTTTGGCGAATGCCGTTTGATCCGGATAGATGGACGGCATAATGTCCTCGCGGTGGATGGCTGCGGCGTCCGGTCCGTCGAGCAGATTACTGATGGATTTCCAGCAGATGAAATCTGTATCAAGCATCACGCACGGCGACGGCACAGCGGAGAGCGCGTACAGCTTGCCGGCCGCCCAGAAGGCTGTGGCGTTTATGTCCTCGGGCATGGTGTCCAACAGGGGATACACGCCGTCATCCCACAAAAAACAAAGCCCGAGCGATTCATAATAACGCTTGGAAGGTGTGTCGCAGATCATGCGGATCGAACCGTTTTCCCTGCGCCACTCGAGCGCGGAAAGCGCGGTCGTGAGCAGTTCAAACGGCTCGATTCGGTATTCCATATGGGGATTGCGGACGAAAAACGGCTTTGTCCAGTTGGAGTGGAACGCCTGCATCAGATCAGCTCCAATCCGTAGCCGCCGACCGGGCACGAGCCGGAACCGAACCGGAACGAACCCGATCCGGAACCGGAATAACTGGTGCGGTAAGAGGTGGTGTACGAGGTCACATACGAGCCGGAGCCTGAGCCGCACGGCACGCAAACGGTCTGTATAACGGTAGTTTCGCCGGATGCGGAGACAGCGGTTTCCTCACCTGCTGTCGAGGGGACAGCGCCGCCCATGATGGGCACCGGCGGGCGTTCGTCATCGGCCGGATACCAGCCCTCCGGGTAGGGGTCCACCGCGAAAACAGGTGCCGGTGCGGCAGACTGTGCCGGCTCGCTTGCTTCGGGTGCGGTCTCGTGAGAGGGTGCTTCTTCGTTTTTTGGCTGGCAATGCCGCGCATAGCTCGCTTCGTCGAACACAACGCCGTCGATCTCGCGGTATTTTTCCGGATTCATTGCCACAATACCGTTCGGCTTGGACATAACACCACACACCTCTCATTCACTAATTATAATTATATATGAAGGGAGCGTAATCCGCAACCGCAAACAAGCAAAATTTTGGCTTTACAATCCGCAGACGGTTTTCGTATAATAGTAGGGAGAAAACAGATACGGTGTTCCGGTCGGTTTATTATGCTGTACCATGTAAAATATTGTAGGGGCGCGCATTGCGCGTCCGTTTTATCCGGTTAGCACAATATCAATTCTGCGGATTGGATTAAACAACTACCGTAAGGCACCCGCCCTACGGTAAAAGTTAGATAAATGTCATTTGTATATAGAATGGGAGAAATTATGGATTTTTTATCGTTAGAGCAGTCGGTTTGGCGCCGGTTGCAGGAAGAAACGCGCCCAATCGCGCTGTACGGCATGGGCGACGGCGCGGACAAAATACTTGCGCAGTTCGAGCGGCTGGGCATTCGTGCGTCTGCGGTGTTCGCGAGTGATGAATTTGCCCGCGGCAACCTGTTCCACGGGTTCTGCGTGCGCAAGCTGTCGGACACGGTGGCGGAGCTTGGCGAGGATATTGTAATCGTGATTGCGTTCGCCAGCCAGAGAGCCGAGGTGCTGCAGCTGATGTATGCGCTCGAGGACAAATACGATGTGGTGGCGCCGGACGTGCCGGTGGTCGAGGGACCGCTGTTCGATGAGGATTTCGTGCGCGCGCATCAGGACGAAATGCAGCGCGCGTATGATCTTCTGGCGGATGATTTGTCGCGTGAGGTTTTCCTCGATACGGTTCGCTTCAAGCTGTCCGGCAAAATGGAATACCTGCGTCACAGCGAATCCGACAAGGATGAGGTGTTTCATAATCTCCTGCGCCCGACTGCAGAGGAGCACTTCTCCGACCTCGGCGCATACAACGGCGACACCATCCGCGAGCTGCTGCACTACACGGACGGCAAGTTTGCGTCCGTTACCGCCCTCGAACCCGATCGCCGCAGCTTTCGCAAGCTGAATGAGTGGGCGAGTGCCAATATCACGGGCAATGTTACGCTCGTGCAGGCAGGCGCGTGGAACGAGGACACGGTCAAATGTTTCACCGATCAGGCAGGCCGCCAGTCCCGCGTAGCGGGGCAGGGCAAAGAGACGCAGATGCGTGCGCTCGACAGCGTGCTGTCCGGCCGCCCGTGCACCTATCTCAAAATGGACGTGGAGGGCGCAGAGCGCGAAGCCATCGCCGGTGCCGAGAAAACCATTCGGCAGTACGCGCCCAAGCTGAACATTGCTGCCTATCACCGCAGTGAGGATTTTTTCCAGCTACCGCTGCTCATCCATGCGCTGCAGCCGAGTTACCGGCTGTATCTGCGTCACCATCCTTATGTTCCGGCGTGGGATACGAATTTGTACGCAATATAAAAAACAGTGGAAATCCCGGTCGGGCCGTTGTATAATAAAGATAGATTACGGCAGGGTGTGACCTGCCGGAGAATTTATACATGAAGGAGATCATAACAATGGGCTGTTTTTACTGTGATGAGCACCATGAGGGCCGCGAAGCAATCATGTTTAAGGTTGGCGACATGAAGGCAGGTACCCTGTACCTGTTCAAGGATCAGGCACACAAGGGCCGCTGCGCACTGGCGCTTAAGAGCCATAAGAAGGAGCTGTGCGAGTGCGACGAGCAGGAGCGCAACGATTACTGTGCAGATCTGGCTGCTGCTTCTGGCGCTATTAAGAAGCTGTGGGGCTGCACCAAGATCAACCTCGGTTCGTTTGGCGACAGCAATCCGCACCTGCATTTCCACATCGTACCGAAGTACGAGGGCGGCTTTGAGTTCGGCGGCAGCTTTGCCATCACCAATCCGGAGCCGGTTATCCTGAAGGACGAGGAGTACAAGGAAATGATCGAGGCTCTCCAGAAGGAGCTTGGCCTTTAATCCTTTGGCTGCATAAGTCACAAACAGCATCGAACTTTACGGTTCGGTGCTGTTTTTTATACCTAAAGTTTAAGATTTGTTGTTTCAGGTATCGCGCGGCAGCGCGCATGAAATAACATTTGCTCTGCAAATGCTCGAAAAGGGGGAACATGTATCACCCTTTTTGAACTTCTGGAGGGAGAAAGTTTCTGTATAGGAACTTTCGGACGACTTTGGAACGGCCCACGGTCCGTTCCTGCTTGTCGGCGAAACTGTAGTTCTAATACGAAAAAAACAGAGCCTATTTTCTCCACGCATACTATTTTTTTGATTAAGAACCAAATTACCACTCAAAGACCGCACAATAAGAAATTTTTAACCATTCTAAAAACGATGCACTGCAAAATGCCCCAAATGTTAATGGTTCCATTATCGTCTGATAATGTTCATCTGGTGTTAACTGGTGTTAAATACTTTGGTACATTTTCTGGTGCAAACACCCTGCGGAAGATGGTTCAGTCAGCAACAACGAAGTCAATCACAAACGAACAAACCAAGACGGAAAGCCGTCCTTTGAAGTTACATTCAGAGGGCGGTTTTTGTTTACTCCGAAGTTAGGCTATTCAGCCTGTCACAGCACCCGACCGGCAAGCTGCGGCGTGCAGCGCGTAAGCCGCAAGCGAAGTCGGGCGTGGTGCTGTTGGGACGCGGTGCGGCCGCGTCCCTTGCCTTAAACCCCCTGTATCTAACAGGGGGGTGGAACTACAACATGAAACTACAAAAAACTAAGACCCCATGCCGGAAACCTCGTAATCAGCGATTCGGCAGTGTCCGAAACTTCCGGTTTAGGGTCTTTTATATAGAAAAGGAGCGATTTATTATGAACAGCACTATCAGTGAATATATTAAAACCTCGCGTCTGGAACTCGGTCTGACACAAGACGAACTCGCCCAGCGTGCCGGTATCAGTGTGCGCTACCTGTGCGATATTGAGAATGACCATGGTATTCCGTCAGATTGGGTATACGAAAGTTTGCAGCAGGCACTCTCCAATCACGAACAGAACCGCATGAAATGGGGCGCACAGCTTCGTAAGACGCGCCGCACTTACGGTGTCGAGCAGGAATGGTTCGCGCTTCAACTCGGCATGACAACAAAGCAGCTTCGCGCTCTGGAAACCGGCAAGACCGAATTGCCCTATCAGAAGCGTTTTGAAATCATGTCAGCGATCGAGCGATTCAATCCCGAAAATGAGCCGTTATCTATCATGTTTGACTATATGCGAATCCGATTCAAGACAACGGATGCGCGATATGTACTTGAAAAAATTCTACGGCTGAACATGAAATATGTAATCTCTGAGGACGGCGGCGTGTACGGCTATTCATACCGCTTTACGCACGGAAACATTCTTGTTCTGTCCTCGCCCGATGAAGAAAAGGGTGTGCTGCTGGAACTGCGCGGGCGCGGCTGCCGTGAGTTTGAGTGCTACCTGCGCGGACAGAAGCGGTCGTGGTATGAGTTTATGCGCGACTGTGCCGCCGAGGGCTGCGTATTCAAGCGTATTGACCTTGCAATCAACGACCATGCAGGACTGCTCCATGTGCCGACACTGTACCGCAAGCGCGTTACTGGCGAGTGCGTCACGCGGCTGCGGAATGTAGAATACTTCGCGTCCGGTCGGGAAAATTCGTGGGAAACCGACGAGGACTTAAAGATGGAGATGGGTCACACGCTCTATCTTGGCTCAAAGGATTCCGATGTGTACTTCTGTATCTATGAGAAAGCACAGGAGCAAAAGGCTAAGTTTGGAAAGTCGATTGAGGACGCAGACATTCTTAACCGCTTTGAACTGCGACTGACGAACAATGCTGCGGAAAATTCCGCAGACGTGCTAATGGACAGCGAGGACGCGGCAGGAACAGCGTTTTCCATCATCAACAATTATGTGCGCTTTATCGAGCCGCAAGCCGACAAGCGGCGTTATAACTGCCCTACGGACAAGCACTGGGAACAGTTCATGCAGGGCGAGGAACGCAAACTGAAACTGACAATGAAGCCGAAGCCGTTCGACTTGGAACGCACGGAAAACTGGATTAACAAGCAGGTCGCAAAGTCTATCAAAATGCTGCAGGAGATTGAGAAAATGAAAGGTCGGAATTTCGTACAGCAGCTTTTGGACGGCACGGTTCTGAGCGAAAAACATAGGAAGATTGTCGCGCAGGTGACGAGTGAACTGGAATAAAAGAATAGCCACCGGAGAATTATCTCCGGTGGCTATCTGAATCATTTTGTGTCTTTCACTGCTGATATTGCTCCAACAATTCTAAAATTTCACCAAATCCATATAATTCTGCGCCTTCTTTTGGAGTACGCTCCGCGGAACCATCATCATACACTGTGGTTTCATCCACAGCAGCACCGTGTTCCAAAAGCAGCTTGACCAGTGCAATGTTGCCGGTTTCAACAGCCATTGGTAAACATTTCCGTGCTGCGTTGACATCACAGCCGATGTCCAGCAAATATTGCACGGTTTCTATCTGTTCTGCCCAGCAGGCGTCCTGCAGGACGCTGGAATCTCCGTTCGTGTCGTCTGCACGGTAATCCGGATCATATCCGAGCGATACCCAATACCGAATAATTGCCGTTTGTCCGGTCCGTGCTGCGTTTTTCATCGCGTACCATGCCGTAGTATCGTTCACGGGATAGCCATGCTGGATTAGCATCTGCGTAATTTCAACATTGCCGTTTTCGGATGCACCGTCCATGATATTATCAAACACTTCCCAGATACTTACCGTCCCGGTAATGACCGGAGTACCACTGTCCAGTAAAAGTCGGCAAGCCTCCGTGCTGTTGTTTCGAATTGCGGTGCGCAATGCCGCATCACGGCTTTCGGTGTCCCATGCGCCCTGATCCAGCAAGAAGTTCATCACATCGGTATTGTTTTGCTTCGCTGCGATTTGCAGCAGTGTGTTGTCAGCGGCATCTATGGATTGGATGGTTCCAAACCCACTCATAAGTAGCAATTTGACAGTGCTGGCATCGCAGAAGGCAACGGCATAGCAAAGCGTTTGCAATTGCTCCTCTTCGGAAAGATCGGTTTTCGCTGCCAATTCCTGCACTTTCGTATTGTCACCGCGAATCGCAGCTTCAAAGATTGGCGTGAGAATTGTGCTCGTCTGTGATGGATCCAGTGAAGCAACTAATTTGTGAATCCGCTGATAATGTGTATATGCGCCTTCGAAATCCAGTGCATGAGATAGCACCACAGGTGTCACCTCTGCACCATAGGAAAGCAACAGGTTCATTGCCGCCATATCGTCATCCAGTTGGACGGCGTAATCTAACGCTGTCCAACCTTCTTTATTCTGCTGCGATACATCTGCGTCGTATCGTAAAAACAGTTCTGCATAATCAGAGGACGAATAATTCCCAGCCCCCGGCAAAAAACCGTACTGCTGCGGTTTATAACCAGACGCATACATCAGTAGAGTGTTGCCTTGACGGTCCGCATAATTTGCGTCACTTCCATTTTTCAACAACTGTTCCAGAAATAATGGGCGAGGAGTTGTTTGCCATACGCACAGGATTGGACTTGTAAACGATCCATTTACCCATATGCGGTTCATATTTGCCCCCTCTTTCGCTGCCTCCTGAATTGCATCATAATTGGGGTGAACAACCGCTGATACAAGTCGTTGCGTTGCCTGCATATTGTCTAGCACTTGTTCATAATCCGGACGACAACCGGTTAGCAAGAAAAGCATTCCCGAAAAGAACAGAAAATATCTCAAGTGTCTCATTTATTATATCCTCCCCAAGTGAATGACACTTTGGTATTTGTTAGTTGTGTAGTCATTTTATTGGAAAGTTTGCTATTTCGGGAACTCGGCTTAGGTTTAACCGTTCTCATAAATGCTTTCGCTACATCACGCGACGGGAAGGTAATGCTACCAACCATTGTTAAATCAAGGCAATTTACAATTTCTGTACTTGGTCTAAAACCTGTAATCCACCAATGTGTTGTCGCTGGGCGAATGAACAGCAGATTACGAGGATTATAACTACCTTTATATAGATCAAACTGCATAAGCATCATATCCGTATCTGCCACCGCACTATAGTGGTTAAGACGGTCGCATAGTAAAGATTTGAAATATCTTACATTATTATCGTTATAAATGGAAGAATAATCTACGGATAAAGTTGTATCTACTGCATTAGGAGAGCGATAATAAAGACCTATTTCGCCACCTATACCCATATTTAGGTAATTTCCCTTCCAGCCTTCAATGCGCCACTCTTTTATTACGCCAGACTTCGTAGGTGCAGTGAAAAAAGCTTCAAAACGAGTATAGTTACATACATTAAAAGCAATATCATATAGGTTATTGTATCCGGCATCTCTTTGCAGTGCGTTAACCTCTGCATACCACACCCCGTTTTTTGTATCCTTTTTGAACAGGGTATTAGGAAGAGGATCGACCCATATAGTTGGACGGTCTAATCCTAATGCTTGATATAGATACGCATCCGTTGTATAAAAATGGCCGCCGCTATTCCACATATATGCAGGATTGCACCATAAATAACTATACTTTCCATCAATCTGAACCACCAAATTATTCCTTTTTGAATCCCAACTGATGGTACCCTTACGACTTTCTACAAATTTTCTAATTTGAATTTCTTCTAAACCGTATGGATCAACTCGATTTGTTATACTATTCCCGCAATACGTATACCAATTATCGCCAGCTTTAGCTGGGTCTTCCTGCGTGAACCGGTGGTCGGCAGGGTCGTAGAAACGATTCTGCGCGAAATACAGGTCAA
>OLSM01000466.1_pt1 | contig 39229 bp, 36 predicted proteins | sample 1672721 | NCBI WGS metagenome assembly OLSM01 (sample SAMEA3136717, study PRJEB25190) | human gut metagenome
CAAATGCGCCGCCGGCCAGAAGGCCGGTCGGGCGCCGCTGTGGCCCGGTACTCAATATCGATTTTAGCCGCCCCTTCCAAGCTGGGAGCTACATTTTAGCCTTGTAAACGAGGCTGAAATGTAGCTTTTCCTTTTGAAGAAACCTCCATGTTATACTGCTCATGAACATATGAGTAGAGAGCATGGGGGTTTTGTTATGTCCGGAAATGTTATCAAAATACCACAAAGTAAAAGACTGGCACCTATCTGGGTCCAGCAACTTAGGGTAGCAGACTATTGCAGGGTCAGCACGGGCCATGAGGAGTAGCAGAATAGCCTGAAGAACCAAATTGAGTTTTAAAGATAATACATCCAGTGAAATCCTTGTTGGCGCTTTGTCTCTGTTTACTATGATACTGCCTCAGGACCACGGATGAATTATTGTCCCGGCTTTCAGCAACTACTTAAAGATTGCAGAAGAAAGAAGATTGACCTGATTTTAGTAAAATTTGTTGAATTCTGATCCGGAGTTCCTCTCTTCGCTTTACATACCAAGTATTATCCCGTTTGTTTCGGAAAATGTGGTTGTAAAACGTTCCTCGAAGCACTTGCAGTGCGTCGTAGTATTGGCTGTAGAGTTCTTCTAAAGCAGAGAGTTTTTCATTAAGAGGAGCGTTGACAGTACAATTTATACGTTGCAAGATCTTAACTATTTCTTCAAATCGTTTGATTTTAGTTTCCAATATCCTAAAGTTTTTGAGTGTGAAATTCAATTCGGCAGGCTCATTCTGCGCAGCTTTAATCCATGCATATAGGGTACTCCTGGAAATGCCGGTGTCAGCGGTAATTGTAGCGACAGGCTCACCCTCAATGATGAAGCGGTGTACCACCATAGCCTTCTCCGGCTGCGAATAATTTCTGTTTCTTAGTTGTGTGTGCCATTTTTATCGATCCTTTCTAATGGTGTGATTTAGGGACAACCCATCATATCCATTATAAAGGAATGCAATAAGAGACTTTCCATAAGATAGATATTCTGATAAAATGCAATTGGGACTTGTGAAAAAGTATTGCTGTAATAAATTCATTGGAGACAATTCTTCCCCAAGTGCCATTGTTAATGAGCTGATATAATTTGCGATCGGAAGCTTAACTTGAAGGGAGGATGCAGTTTTAATGATTTCAGTTTTTTCAGAGAACCCCGAAAATGATCTTTGGAGAGAATTGTTGCAATTTTCGTATGAGGCCAATATCAATCGTTATCTATCGAAAAAAGGATTACATGCTAACGACGAAACTATAAATTGCATAGTGGGTTCATTTCTACAAGCAGACGAATACTATAGATCCGCCAAAGATGCAAACCTTCAAATTTCTCCGTTGCTATTGTATTATGGAACAACAAATCTGCTCTACGGAATGGTTAATCTGCTGAGTGGTAGAAAAAACATTATAGCCAACCACGGAATGAAGATTTTTGTTCCAGCGCATATGAGTTTTATTGCGGATACAACTATAAGGTTTCTTAGTCCTTCAGACGGCGGTGTTCATGTAATTGCGAGAGCGATAGGATTTAATCCAGATCTAACGAATTTTGGTGATTGGAGCTTAAGAGAATTCTTGGATTCTATTGCTGAAATTAGTTCTGATTTCATTCAGTGTTATGAAGTTAATGCTGGACGAGTGGCTATGTTAGAGAGATTTAATACGCCAGACGGAAAGATGGAAAAAATATATTTTTCAGAAGAAAACAAAGAACATATACTGGCGTTGTTGCAGGATGTAGAAGGCTTTGATAAATCATACTTGCGCTTATCTGTTGGGAAAGAACGGGAAACCAGTAAAGAGTATTTTATTTTGAGGCATAAATTAACAGGAAAAGACATTAGTGAGGAATCCTACTCTGGACAGCACTATTTGAGAGCTGGTCATAATAAGAACAGTCAAATGGTAACAGTCCCCACAGTGCTAAACATGTATGTTGCCTTGTTTACATTGGCATCATTGTGTCGATATTATCCTGAACGTTGGAGTCCGTTTGTTCTTAAGGACACCACTGGAGAAAAAGTGTTGATTGAGAAATTCCTGTATTTTGCAAGAAGGCTGATTCCAAACTATGTGCTAAATAGAATTATGGGAGATAAAGTACAGTATACGTCAGGAAGATACTCCGAAATCGACACTGTAAAACTTGTGGGAGAACATCAGGTTCAAGAGATGGTCGAGTGCCAGATAAGAAACCAATTAGAGAAGCAGAAAATAATGTTAAACAGCTCAAAATAAAAAATCGCTTTTGCGAAGGGGTGAAGTTATATGTCCACAGATTTCCGAAGTGAAGTTTTCAAGCTGTGTAAAAAAGTTCAAAAAGACGAAATCGCACAGATGATAGGAAAAACCATACATGATATGTCTGTTGTTGTGGAGAAAAAGACTGGTGAAACAATCAAGGATGCTCACAGCGATTTTGCATATCTTGCGAAACACAGCAATAGTGAGTTTCATGGATTTTTGTTTCTTGACGGCAATATCGATAAGATTAAACTTCCAGATTTTTTTAAGCCGACTGCTTTGCTACCAGATGATCGTGCTTTAATCGAACGTGGTCATAAAACCTTAATTAGATTTATCGAACTATGCTTGTCAGATATTGCGCATGACTCGAAAAATGTGGCGGAGTCCATGAGCCCATATTACCTCTATAAAGATGTGAGTATTTCTGCTAATGTAGAGGCACTTCTTTCTGATGAAGATATGCAGTCCGCTGCGACCGCCTTTAAGAATGGAACGGTTTACAAAGCCCTTGTATCATCAAACTTTACAAAAATATTTTGCAAGCTTGATGTTGGAGCAATGCATATCTTGGTTGACACATTGGAAAAAGAAATTAACAAAAGCCTTGGCGAAGATGTGTCTACAGATTTAAAAAAATTCTCATTAAAACTGGGCTCAGGTTATGATAGTGCCGCAGATGTTATGCTTGCATTTTCAATACTAATGCTTGCTTTAAAGACATCCCTAAAACTGTCTTGCCGCTTGCTATATAGAGCGATTTGCGGTGCCAATCTATTTGTTCTTAATAATGAGAATATAATCAATATAGAAAAAGAGGCAACTACTGCCATTTGTAAATTCTATAAGGTTTTTTCCCAGGATATTGAATTTGACTTTGCTGGTGGTGCTATGGGGAGTATTATTTTGATGGATTGTGATTTGCCCAATGGTACACACATTCATGAATTTGGGATGCTTATTGCTGAAACATTAAATTTTGCGAGCGAATTCGGAGAAACCGCAAAATATTCTTTTGTAACAGTTGATAGCGAGATGATTCATATTCACCCACTCGTCAAAGAAATTTTACGAGTCGGGCTTCCAATGGTCAAGGAATCTCACTAATTTACATATGGTTGCTCATAAAGAATACTATATGTTCCCGGAATCCAATTTTACTCTTCCTTCTAAAATCGGGAATATAAAATAAATTAATAGAATTCTGTGGCATCTATAGTGTTGGGATTATACAAAAAGAAAGGACTTTCGGATAGGAAGTCCTTTCTTTTGGGATCCGGCCTCCGAAGGTAGCCTCCGCCCTTCAGTATTTCAAATGCTCGGCGGAAGTGAATTCCGCCTGCGCCGCCGGCCAGAAGGCCGGTTGGGTGCGTTCCTTGGCCGCTGTGAAGATGCGGGACAGCACTCTCACTGCATCTTTTTCGTCAACACAGGACAAAAACCGCCTCAAACTGATGTTTTGGGGCGGTTTTTATAACTTTTTCGACAATAATTTGTTTGGCGTTCTGCATAAATAAGGCCTCAAATGTGGTCAACTCACTTTTGCGGATTTGTTTTGGATTTTCGTTTTAAATATAGTTTCTTGTCCGTCTCCGCCACAACTCGTTCCGAAAAGAGGCAAAAGCAAACTGCACAATTTTGGGAACATGTGGTCATGACCACCCATTCGCGGCCGCCGCACACGGCCGCAGCCTTATCTTTGTTTCTTGCGTCGCAAAATCTGATAGACCCATCGCGCTTCCTGGCCTTGTTCCTCTCAGCGGAGCCGTGTATAATGACAGTTAAAAGCAGTGGAATAAACGAGTAAGGAGCAGCGCCATGCGGATTCTCATGTTGGGCAACAGCTTTATCTTCACCAATAATATGCCTCAGATGCTCGCCGACCTGACCGGGGCGGAGGTGGTCCACCACACCCGGGGCGGGGCGCGGCTGTCGGAACAGCTGAACCCCAACACCAAGCTGGGCGGCCGGACCCAGGCGGCGCTTCAAAAGGAGAAGTGGGACTATGTGGTGCTCCAGGAGATGAGCCACGGCCCCATCACCGCCCCCAAGAGCTTCTTCTCCAGTGTGGAGGGACTTTGCCGGGAGATCCGGGCAAACGGAGCGGTCCCCATTTTGTTTGCTACATGGGCCTATCAGAGGGGCGGAGCAAAGCTGACGGACAAGGGCTGGGACTACGATGAGATGGCCCGAAAGCTGTCCGAGGCCTACCACAAGGCGGCACAGGAAAATAACACCCTGATCGCCGATGTGGGCCGGCGGTTTTATGAATGGTCCGTTCCTCAGGACCTCTATGCAGCTGACGGCGTCCACCCCAGTGAGTTGGGCTCCCATATTGCGGCGGAGACCATTGCGGCAGTGATCCAGCAGCACGAAAAGGAGGCGCAGTAATATGCCAAACACCACGAAGCAGGCTCTGGAGGAATCCCTGAAGCATATGCTGCTGAAAAAGCCTCTGGACAAGATTACCATCCGGGACATCACCGAGGACTGCGGCATCAGCCGCATGGCCTTCTACTACCACTTCAAGGACATCTACGACCTGGTGGAGTGGGCCTGTATTGAGGACGCGTCCAAGGCCCTCCAGGGGAAGAAGACCTATGAGACCTGGCAGGAGGGGCTTCTGCAGATCTTCGAGGCTGTGCAGGAAAACAAGCCCTTCATCCTCAACGCCTATCGCTGCATCAGCCGGGAGCAGATGGAGCGGTTTCTCTATCAGCTGACCTATGGCTTGATCCGGGGCGTGGTGGAGGAGCAGAGCCAGGGGACCGCCATCACCGAGGAGGACAAGTCCTTTATCGCCGAATTTTACAAGTACAGCTTTGTGGGGGTCATGCTGGACTGGATCCGCCGGGGGATGACCGCCAATCCCCGGGCGCTGACGGAAAAAATCAGCGCTGCCATGCGGGGCAGCATTGCCAACGCCATCCGAAATTTTTCGGAAACAGAATAAGAGCCGCTTTACAATCCGGGCCCGATGATTAGTTTTTGATCATCGGGCCCCGATTGTAAATGGAACCGAATTCCCGGACGGAGTAAGATAAGGCCATCAAAGGGATCCGGCCAGCAGAAGCGGCAGGATCGGAAAGGCGGTATCTGGCATGGATAAGAAATTGGGAGCACTGACCGCGGCAGCAGCCGTGGCCGGAGCGGGCGCGGCGGTAGTTCTGGCAAAGAAGGGGGCCGGCGGCAAAAAAACGGCGGAGAAGTCCGGGCCTGAAACCTGCGCAACGGCCTCCTATCGGAACACAGAGCTGGGAAAACACGAGAAAAACCGCAAGGGCATCTATTACACCAACGGCAACTATGAGGCCTTCGCCCGGCCGGAGAAGCCGGAGGGGGTGGAGAACAAGAGCGCCTACATCGTGGGCAGTGGCCTGGCGGCTCTGGCGGCGGCCTGCTTCCTGGTGCGGGACGGGCAGATGCCCGGGGACCGCATCCACATCCTGGAGGCCATGGACGTGGCCGGCGGGGCCTGCGACGGTATTTTCGACCCCAGCCGGGGCTATGTGATGCGGGGCGGCCGGGAGATGGAGGACCACTTCGAGTGCCTGTGGGACCTGTTCCGCTCCATCCCCTCCCTGGAGAAGCCGGGGGCCTCGGTGCTGGATGAGTTCTATTGGCTCAACAAGCACGACCCCAACTACTCTCTGTGCCGGGCCACGGTGGACCGGGGCCGGGACGCCCGCACCGACGGGAAGTTCAACCTGAGCCAGAAGGGCTGCATGGAGATCATGAAGCTCTTCATGACCCCGGACGAGGACCTGTACGACAAGACCATCGAGGACGTCTTTGACGACGAGGTGTTCTCCTCCACCTTCTGGCTCTACTGGCGTACCATGTTTGCCTTTGAGAACTGGCACAGCGCCCTGGAGATGAAGCTCTACTTCCAGCGCTTCATCCACCACATCGCGGGACTCCCCGACTTCAGCGCCCTGAAGTTCACCCGGTATAACCAGTATGAGTCCCTGATCCTGCCCATGCAGAAGTACCTGGAGGCCGCCGGGGTGGACTTCCGCTTCGGCACCGAGGTCACCAACGTGATCTTCGACATCCGGGACGGCAGAAAGACGGCCACCGCCATCGAGTGCCGGGTCAACGGCGCGGAGCAGGGCATCGTCCTTACGGAGAACGACCTGGTGTTCGTCACCAACGGCTCCTGCACCGAGGGGACCATCTACGGCGACCAGGACCACGCCCCCAACGGGGACGCGGAGGTGCGCACCAGCGGCTGCTGGAGCCTGTGGAAGAACATCGCCAGGCAGGATCCCGCCTTTGGACGGCCGGAGAAGTTCTGCTCCGACATCTCCAAGACCAACTGGGAGTCGGCCACCATCACCACTTTGGACGACAAGATCCTCCCCTATATTACCAACATCTGCAAGCGGGACCCCCGCACCGGGAAGGTGGTCACCGGAGGCATCGTCAGCTGTCAGGATTCCAAATGGCTGCTGAGCTGGACCATCAACCGCCAGGGGCAGTTCCGGGAGCAGGAGCCGGAGCGAGTGTGCGTCTGGGTGTACGGCCTCTTTACCGACGTGCCCGGAGATTTCGTGAAAAAGCCCATGAAGGATTGCACCGGGAAGGAGATCACCCAGGAGTGGCTCTACCACATCGGCGTGCCGGTGGAGCAGATCCCGGACCTGGCCGCCCACAGCGCTGTGTGCGTCCCCACCATGATGCCCTACATTACCGCCTTTTTCATGCCCCGGACCAGGGGAGACCGGCCCGATGTGATCCCCGACGGCTGTGTGAACTTCGCCTTCCTGGGCCAGTTTGCCGATACCCCCCGGGACACCGTGTTCACCACCGAGTACTCCGTGCGCACCGCCATGGAGGCCGTCTACGGCCTGCTGGGGGTGGACCGGGGGGTGCCCGAGGTGTGGGGCAGCGTGTACGACATCCGGGAGCTGCTGCACAGCACCGTCTGCCTGATGGACGGCAGGTCCCCGCTGGAGGTCTCGCTGCCCGCTCCTCTGGAGCTGCTGAAAAAGCCCCTGCTGAAAGCAATCCGGGGCACTGTTATCGAGAAAGTCTTGCGGGATCAGGACGTGCTCCGGGACGGCATGTGACCGTTGGGTTCTGCCCTTCTGCGTCCTAAAAACCGAGGAGACGACCGTTACCCAGAATACTTTCATCCCTAACCGGGGCCTCCTTCTCAAAGATTATCACCCGTCATGAGATTGAAAACATTGATATAATGACAAATGAAAGAGGATCGTATCGAGTTATGATACGATCCTCCTCTATTTCAGATTTCCCGCCCCAGCATCTCCTGTATCATCTCATACCACTTCGCTGCCGTGTGCCTCGTCACCCCGGCGCCTTTGGCGATGGCCCGGTAACTGGTCACGTCGGGATGGAACTTCATGTACGTCCCAAATTGCAAACCTCCGCACAGATCACTTGCCACAGCGCGCGAGCAGTTGTATGATTTTCGTTGAAAAGTAGTATGATAAATCTGAAAAGCTTTCAGTGAGGTGTGGTGCTATGGAGATCAAACGGGACCGCTATCTGAACAAGCTCATATCCTTCATGTGGGATGGACAGGTGAAGGTCATCACCGGCATCCGCCGCTGCGGAAAGTCCTACCTCCTCCGCAATCTGTTCCGCACTTATCTGTTGGGGGAGGGCGTTCCGGCAGATCACATTCTCTCCTTTGAGTTGGATCTGACCCGTGATATCCGGTATCGGAACCCGCTGGAGCTTGCAAATCGTGTCCGGGAGATCGTTGAAAATCAGAGGGAGCAATTCTATCTTTTCGTAGACGAGATCCAGATGTCGGACGAAGTGCCGAATCCCTATAACCCGGACGGGAAGAAGATCACCTTCTACGATGCGCTCAACGATTTGAAGTCCCTGTCCAACCTGGACATCTATGTGACCAGAAGCAACTCCCGGATGCTCTCCTTAGACATCCTCACCGAGTTCCGGGGGCGCAGCGACGAGATCCGGGTGCATCCGCTCAGCTTTGCGGAGTATTACTCCGCTGTGGGCGGGGACAAGGAGGACGCATTTGAAAATTACGCCTTCTACGGCGGAATGCCGCTGATCTTGTCCCGCCCCACTGACGCGGCGAAAATGCAGTACCTGAGATCTCTGTTCTCCGAAGTTTATTTGAAGGACATTGTGGAGCGCAAGAAGGTCAAACGGGAGGATGTGCTCTCGGATATTCTGGACCTGCTCTGCTCCTCAGTGGGATCGCTGACCAAACCCACCAGGGTGGCGGACACCATCAACTCCAGGCAGAAGCGGAGCGGCGAGAATACGGTTTCCCCCAACACTGTGAAAGCGTATATGGATCACCTGGCAGACGCGTTCCTCTTTACTGAGTGCAAGCGCTGGGATGTCAAGGGGAAAAACTATTTCGATTACCCTAACAAATATTACTGTGAGGACATCGGCCTGAGGAATGCCCGCATCGGCTTCCGCCAGCAGGAGATGACCCACATCATGGAGAACATCCTTTTCAATGAGCTGATGGTGCGGGAGTGCGCAGTGGACATTGGGATCGTGTACAGCAATGAGCGAAACGCCAAAGGAAAACTGACCCCGGTAGCACGGGAGATCGACTTCATTGCTGCTTCCGGCGGAAAAAAGACTTATATCCAGTCCGCCTACGCTCTTGGGACGGAGGAAAAGTCTGTCACGGAAAACAAACCGCTCTCCCTGACGGGGGACTCTTTTCCGAAGATCATCGTCCGGCACGACATCCGGAAACGTTGGTACGATGACAACGGCGTTCTGAATATTGGAGTCTTGGACTTCCTGCTGGACGATACATTGGTCTGAGCAACGGATCATCTGGATCACAGGAAGAGGCTGGTATCAAAGTGTGATACCAGCCTCTTCCACATTTTACGCCGCCCGCCCCAGCATCCCCCGCATTATCTCATACCACTTGGCCACCGTATGCCTTGTCACCCCGGCGCCCCGGGCGATGGCCCGGTAGCTGGTCACGTCGGGGTGGAACTTCATGTACGTCCAGATCTTCTTCTGAGTTTTGGTCAACTTATCCGGCGGGGTGACGCCCCGTGCCTGGTCCCGCAGGACCTGCCGCTCCGTATTCATCTGCTGGATCAGCACCTTCAGCTTTGCCTCGCACTCCTTCCGGGTGTGGGCGTAGACGCATTTGGAGTGCTTGGTGCCGTCCGGCCAGGTGGGGGAGTAGCGGCCCTCAAATAGATGGTCATTGATCTGGGTGATGCACCCGGTGCCGGGCTTCCGGGTCTTTCTCAGCACCGGCTGGAAATCTTCGACTGAACCCTGCTCTGCCTGAGCAGGATTCTCCAGCACCTCGTTGCCCAGCCCCCGGTCGATCTTGGCCGCCGCCTCGCTCTGCATATCCCCGGTGACGTGGGTGTAGATGTCCAGGGTGGTGGCCGCCGACACATGGCCCAGCATGGCGGAGAGGGTCTTCACATCCATACCGCTCTCCAAGGACAAGGTGGCAAAGGTGTGGCGCAAATCGTGAAATCTGATTCTCTTACACCCGGCCCGCTCCAGAATGATCTGGAGCCGCCGGCGCACCGCTCCCGGTGTCATGGGCATGTCCTCCTTGACCGGGGAGGGGAACATCCACTGGGAGTCCACTGTCTCCCGATACGCCCGCAGCACCTCCGCCACGCCGGGCGGCAGGACCAGCCTGCGGATGGAGGCGCGGGTCTTGGGGATGCTCACCTGGAGCTGTCCCCGCACCTCGTAGACCTGCTTGTTCACGGTCAGGGTCCCGGTCTTGAAGTCCAGGTCGTCCCACTGGAGGGCCAGCAGTTCGCCCCGCCGCAGGCCGGTACATAAGTCCAGAAGGAACAACTCGTAGTAGCCCTCCGCCTGGGCCTGGATGAGGAAGCGCTGGAGCTCCTCCCGGCCCAGAACCTGCATCTCCCGGCCCCGCTTGGGCGGCAGCTTGCAGCCCACCGCTGGGTTGGTGCGGATCAGTTCCTCCTGCACCGCCTTCTCCAGCGCGGACCGGCAGGCGGCGTGGAGGCCGCGCACCATGGAGTCGGAGAGGCCCTTGCCGAACTGCTCTGTGCGGATGAGCCGCCCGCCCGTTTTCATCCGGGCATAGAACTGCTGGAGGTCCTTCTGGGCCAGCTGGTTCAGGGGGATCTTCCCCAGCTCCGGGATGATGTGCTGATAGATCTTCGCCTCGTAGTTAGCCTGGGTGGTGGGGCGGATCTGGGGCTTCACATAGTTCTGGTACCAGAAGTCCAGCCACTCTCCAAAGGGCATCTCCGACCGGACCTTCTCCGTCTTGGAGCCGGTCACCGTCTCCCGGAGCTGCTTCAGCTTCTCCTGGCACTCCCGTTTCGTCTTAGCCAGGACGTTCTTTGTTCTGGGCAGGCCCTTCTCGTCGTAGCCGATGACCACCCGGCCCTCCCAGCGGCCATCTTTCCGCTGGCGGACGGAGCCCTCGCCCTTTTTCCGCCGCTTAGCCATGGCGTGCACCTCCCTCCGGCCTGCCTCTCTGCCACGGTTTCAGGTCTTCCCCCAGGAGATCTTCCAGAAAGCCGCCCACGATGTGGCTGGCCTCCTGCTGCATGTCCGGCGTCACATGGGTGTAGGTGTCCAGGGTGAAGCTGGCGTTGGTGTGGCCCAGAATGCCGGACAGGGTCTTGGCGTCCACGCCGCTGGTGAGGGCGTGGGTGGCAAACGTGTGCCGTAAATCGTGGAATCGGATCGCAGGTAGCCCCGCCCCCCTTAAAATCCGTTTCATCCAGTAGTAGGCGGCGCTGGGGCGCACCGGCTTCTCCGGAGCCAGAGGTTCCGGGAAGATCCACTGACTGACGGCGTGCTGTTTCCGCTCCTTCAGCCGCTGGACGGTGCTGGGCGGCAGGCGGATGATCCGCCGGCCCCGGCTGGTCTTCGTCTCGCCGATCTCCAGTTCCCCGGCCTTGGGGACGTTCACCGACCGGAGGATCTTCAGCGTCCCGGCCTTCTCGTCGAAGTCCTGCCACATGAGGCCGCAGATCTCGCCCCGGCGCAGGCCGGTGGTCAGCTCCGTGTAGAAGAAGTCCCGCCAGATCTCGTTGCGGTCCACCGCTGACAGGAAGGTTTCCATCTGCTCCTTTGTGAGGATCTGCTTGGGCTTATAGCTGGCCTTGGGCACCACGGCCCCGTCGGTGGGGTTCCGGGCGATCACATGGGCCGCCTCCGCGTCCTTCAGGCACCGGTGGAGCATGGCATGGATGCGGAGCACCATGGTGTCCGACAGCTCGTGTCCGTGTTCCGGGTGCTCGCGGACGCGGCCCTCATGTTTCAGCTTTCGGTACAGCTTCTGGATGTCCATGCGGGTCACCCGGGAGACGATCTTATTTCCCAGGTAGGGCTTGATGTAGCACCGGATGAACTGCTCATAACTCCGCAGGGTGTTGGGCCGCAGGGTGGCCGCGCCGTAGTCCTCCATCCACCGGTCCAGCCACTCGCCCAGAGTCATGCGGCTGTCCTCGGTGAGCTCCACATCCTGAAAGGCCTCCAGATCCCGGTGGAGCTTGTCCAGCAGTTCCTTTTGCGTTTTTGCCAGAACATACCGGAAGATGGGCTCGCTGTTTTGCTTGTGGCCCACCACAATGCGGCCCTCCCAGCGGCCGTCCTCCCGCTTTCGGACCATGCCGTCGCCGGACGGCCTGCGTTTTGCCATAGGCTATTCCTCCTTATTTGGGTCGAGCAGACTGCCGTCGTCCTCGTCCAGGGCCTCCAGGATCATGCGGACTCCCAGGCGGAAACCCAGGATGAAGTTCTCCAGGGCCATGGTGCTGCCGATCTCATTCTCCGCGTTGATGAGCCGGAGCAGCAATGTTTTTTCCTTGTCCTCCAGCAGAGCGGTGAGTTTCTCCTCGCACTCCGCCGACTGTTCCATAGCTTTTTTCAGGGCAGTCCCCGATTTGACGATTTGATCGTTGGGGGTGATGTTTCCGAAGTATAGATTTTCCAGTGTGTCTCTCATGTGTGCCGCCTCCTTTGTCAGCAACACACAATACCCGAACTTCCTCCAAATAGCCACCCCCAACCGCAACTATTTTCAGAAAGTTATCATCTGCGGGCAGGATTTTATCTTTGTATTGCGGTCCAGATTTTGATATGCCTGCCATAGAAAAAACCGCCTGCATCTCTGCAGACGGTTCCGGTGACAAATCGTTTCTCACTATGGAGAAGATTGTCTCTATTCGTTTGTTTCGTCGTCCTGCACATCTCCAAAGAGGATGCGAAGATAATCCCGGCGGCCGTAGAGCACACGATCCACATAGACATCGTTGTCAAGAACTCGGTAAAAAGTGAGGTAACTGCCGGTCACAAGGAAACGATAATCACTCTCGACATCGGCAATCGAGGACAGGGACGCACCAATCAGACTGTGCTCTCGCAACCTGCGGATGTCATTTGTGATGTTCCGTACCGTGGAGATCGCCGCGCTGGGATTTTCCAAATTCTTTGCGATATAGGACTTGATCCCGGCCAAATCAGCCTGCGCCTCGTCGGATAAATGCAGGTTATTCATCTGCGATTCCGAGATGTTCCTCTACGGCCTCCAGCGTCAACCAGCCCTTCTCTTCCCCGGACTTGCGGCCCTTGGCCAGCTCGTTCATCAGCCGGAGGGTGGCCTGTGTCCGCTCATAGTCCTGCATGTCCACGATGGCGTAGCGGCCCCGGCCATTCTTCGTTAGAAAAACCGGTGCGCCCACTGCCACGTCACGCAGGACCTCCGTGTAATTACGCAGATCGGAGATGGGTTTGATGTTCGGCATGGTATTCAGCCCCTTTCTTGCCCTTAGTATACCTCGATCTGCTGTAAAATTCAACGGCATTTTTTACTGCGGTTTCGTTGGCGATTGCTACCACCCCATGGTCATGCCGCCCATATCCTGCCGGGGAGCTTCCTCATGGTCATCCGGCTTGTGGCCCATGGCGATCTTCTTTTCCCGGATTTTCCTCCGCAGCTTTCGGTCCACCTGCTGTCCTACCGGGGCGGCAGGGGGCACCGAGTTGTCACGAAAGATTTGACTCAGATGGTGGAGCAGCCGGGTGGCCGACAGGAACACATTGGGCCTGCGCGCCTGATCGAAGTGCTCCAGAAAGAAGTCGGCGTATTCGTTTCCCTGTTCTGCCGATTCATAGAAATACGCCCAGGCCCGCTCCCGGTCCTGTTTGATGCCCTGGCCGGTAAGGTACAGCTTTCCCAGAGCGTACTGGGCGTACTGGTTGCCCTGCTGGGCGGACTCGGTGAGATAGGACACCGCTTTGAGCACGTCTTTCGGGACATCCTTTCCATCCAGATACAGCTTTCCCAGGCGGTAGGCGGCGCAGGAGTTCCCCTGCGCCGCCGCTTTTCCATACCAGGATACCGCCTCGTCCGTTCGGCTTTGGCCTTGCAGGAGCTTTCCCAGCGCGTACTGGGCGAAGTCATATCCTGCGTCAGCCGCCCGCCGGAACCACAGTTCCGCCTGCTCATCATCGGGGAGAACGCCTCGTCCGTCCCGCCAGCATTTGCCCAGCTGATAGGCGGCCAGAGAGAACCCTCTCTGCCAGAGCCGTTCCAGCACCTGCACCTGCTCCGCCTTTTCGCTCTCTGGATTTTCATACTCCTCCAGTACCTCCTTGGCGCTCTGGTAGACCTCAGCCATCCGCCAGTTGGAGTTCCAGGCGAAGTACACCGCATCCTGGTCCTCATCCACCTCGTCTCTCATGCGGGCGTCCTCGAAGGTAACCGTGCCCAGCCGGAGCCGCTCCGCCTCCCCGATGACCATGTTCTGGATGGCTTTGAACTCCTTCTGCTGTGAGAGAGGCAGGTGTTCTCTGGGGGAGTCTTTGTAGTAACGCTCCAGCTCGTCCCGGAGTTGATTCCACTGTTCATAGCACTCGGCCACCTCGGGAACCTTGGCCAGTTCATCCACGATGGCATCCACTTGGGCCTTTGCCGGCTTCTTCAGGTAGCCGTAGACCTTCTTGCCTTTGTGCTCCTCCAGCATCCCGGCCAGCGTCTCCATCTGCTCTGCGATGACCGGGCTATGGCACAGACCTGTCTCCATCTCCCGAATGAGCCGCCCCATGGCCTCTATCGCGGCGTCCCTCACCTGCTGATAGGACAGATCTTTCTTCTGGTAGAGAGACAGCAGTTCGTCCCGGAAGATCTCATTGGACAGCTGGGAGCGCATTTTTTCGATGCCCTTTTCTGTTAGAAATCCTTGCTTTGGGTCCGCCGACCAGACCATCATGTGGATGTGGGGATGGTGTTTCTCATCGTGGAAGGCGGCCCGCCAGCGGAAATTTTTCGGGGAAATTTTCATGGCCTGAGCCAGTTCCGTCTGGTGGGCCAGCAGGAGCTTCCGCCAGCTCTCGCTGTTCTCATAGCCCAGCCTGTGGGCGTCCTCCCGTTTCAGGGAGTAGACGAAGGTCCACACCGGCCCGGTGTGCCCGTTGATCTCCTCCATGGTGTTCTCCAGATCGGCAGGACCGTCGGCGGAGAACAGACCGTGAGAGCGGGGGCGCTGGGCCATGTATTCCAGGTAGCCGCCGCCGTCATGGGAGGGGGATGGAGCCTCGATCAACTCCACGCCCTCCCGGGTGGCGATGTATTCGGCGTAGTGTCCGCCGCCGTTTCCCGGCTTGATGTAGCCCGACTTCTGGATCAACCCCGGCATCACTCGGCCCCCTTTTGGTAACGGACCGTGTCTTCGAAGCTGATCTCACCGTTGGTTTCCTTTACCTCTTTGACGCACCGGACCCGGGCTTTCCGTAGCTGGTCCGGGTCGATCTCTATGTCGGCAGCCAGGATATTCCCCATGAGGTTTTGATCCACCGACAGCTTGAACAGCAGGTGTCCCATTCGGTTTCCCAGGGCCCCCAGCTTGCCCTCCAGCACATCGGCGAGGACACGGGGCAGGTATTCGTCGGCGTGCTCGGCATCCAGGTAACCGGAGTAGAACCGAATGGCCTTTGCGATAAATTCGTTTCTTTTCGCACAGTTGTCCTTCTGGTAGTGTGACTCCACCTGATCCCACACATCGTCATCTATCCAAACGGTGTGCCGGTGTCTATTTTCATCCATCGTCAAATCCCTCCAAACTCTGTCATAGCGTCAGCGAGTATCCCTCAACAGCGGGGATATTCGCCTGTTTTTCCGAAAACAGCGTCAATCGCAGTTTTGGCGACCCGGAAAAGCGTCAGCCTCCGTCCCCGGAAACCGCCCGCACTGCGGGCGGAAGTGACCGCCCAGGCGCCATAAAAGCGCCAGGGCTTTCTCCTGCTCTTCGTCGTCGCAAGCTCCACATCCCTCGTTTCCGCCCCATAGGGGCGAAAACTCGCTCATTCCGCTGCTCCTCCTCTCCCCAGCGAATCCGCTCCGCTGGGCTTTGCCGGGGGCCCCATTTTGCCCTGTCCCGAAGCACCGCCCAAATCCGCCCTGAAAGCCCCCAGTGGGGCAGGGACTCTGCCCTGCCCCCAAAGAGGGCACACAGCCCCTCACAGGCCGTTACACGGGGAGAGTTGCTTGCTGCAGGGAACGGCGTACTGCGGCAGAAAAATCCGGCAGTATTCCTCCGGACCGGACACCAGATGCCGGCGCATCATCTCGCCGCACTGAAACATCTGGAACACCGCATTTCGATAGCAGGCCGTTATCTCCTCACGGCACTCCTTCGCAAAGATTCTTTGTTCATCTGTCAGGGTTCCACGGTTCTCATCACAGAGGAGCAGGGCCACCCCGTCTTCGTCGATAGACTCCTCGTGCGTACGGTTCCACCGGTTGACAATGTACCGCCGCATGTCTATGGTGCGCCGTGCTGACAGAGACGGGTCCTGCTCAATCAGGTAGTCGATCATCTGCATCAGCATCCGGATGCACACTCCGTTCTCTCCAGCGCCGCCATGCGCCGCTCCGCTCTCTGTCGTTCCAGCGCCAGGTCAGCTGCGTGGAGCTGCCGCGCATAGAACTGTTCGATGGACATCTGGATGGGCAGGATGTAGTAACGCAGACAGCCGTTGAGGGTGCGTCCGTCCTGGGTGGTGACGGTGGTGCGCTCCGTCCGGATCAGCCCCCGGTCCTCCAGTTCGGTCACATACTTGCGCACCGTGTTGACGCTCATCCCTACCGCCTCTCCGATGGTCCGGTAGCTGGCCACGCACTGGTAGGTCTTCCGATCCTCCCTATGGAGGAGAAAACCATAGACTGCGATCGCCCCGGCGGACAGTCCCAGGGAGAAGATCTCGTTGGGGAGGGGGAAGTAGTTCTTGACGGGATCACGCTTGGGCCAGTGCTGTTTTCTCATTTGGCACCTCCCGACTGTCCCTCCGCCCACTGGATGAATTTCTCTTTCGGAACCACCATACGGCTCCCCACACGTAGCGTGGGGAAACCGGGATCGTTGAGCAACTCGTAGGCGGTGGAGATGGACACGCCCAGTACCTGCGCCACCATCTTGGCGTTGAGGAACAGGGGCAGGTCGTCGTAGGATTTGTAGACAGACAGTTTCAATGTTTAGTACCTCCGGTATTTCAAATTCAGAGAAAAAATTCTTGCGTTTCGGAGGTCTCTCTGTTAAACTGGGACACAGATCAGGCTGTGTTTTCCGAAACGCGGCAGGCCGCTGAACTGTTGCAGCAGTTCAGCGGTTTTTTTACAGGGTCTGTCTTTTCCCTTTCTGGTTTTCTGGGTTTGGCCATGCACCATACCGGTTCCTGCCCTGCGGCCTTGTTTGACCAACACAGCGTTTTCTTCCCCTTGGCACGCTCAATTGTCGGTGCTCTGCGACAACGTCCTGGCGTTGCTTCCCCGGGGAGTATCGTCTCTGGTGATGGGTATTCGGTTTTCAAGGTGCCGTTCCGAATGTTGGGGACCAATTCCCCGTTGACAATCGGATTTGCGGATGTTAGACTATTGTAAGATTATTTTGACAGTTCCCTGCGAGAGTATTGTAGCATGTGAACCTACCCCCTTGTCAAGACTATTTTATAATTTTTTTACGATTGTCTATTTTGGAGGGCGCCGACATGTGGTATGCCAAGATGTACTTCTCTGAGAAAAAAGAGGTTTTCCAATTTGATAGCCACGGGGTCCAGGGCGTTCCCTCGACCTACAAGGAATTCCCGTTCCTGGAGAGCCTGCTGTCTTTTCTGGAGACCGACTGTAAGGAGCTGGAGCCCCTGCTGCAGCGGGCTTATGAGAATTGGTCCCTTCTGATCGACAGGGATGATAGAGATGCTGGGGTCCGTACCTTGATGGACCTGGGTGACCTTGGGAGCCGGCACATCTACCTGCATCTTCTGTATGTGCGCTGGTTTGAGCGGTTTGGACGCATGGGGATCACCCAGGACCGGGGAAGCAGGGAGGATCAGCAGATGCTGGAGGAGCTGCAGGGCATCCCGGAACAGCTCCCGCTTTATCAGCAGCAGGTACAGCGTTTCTTTGATCTCGTTCTGGATGTGGACAAGGCGGGGCGGGATCCCCAGCAGCAGGCATCGGCACACTATCTCTACGATGCCCCCAAGGACCCGTCTCTGTTCTCCTTCCGGCCCATCCCCCTCAGCTTTGAACCGGTGGAGCCGGGCCGGTGCTCGCCGGTCCTGTATCCCCTCCACATTTCGGACATGATCGACTACTCCCTGCGCAGCTGCGTGGAGCGTGGGATCACTGTCCGGCGGTGCAAGAACTGCGGACGGTGGTTCCCCCAGACCGGCCGGGTCAGCGCGGAGTACTGTGAGCGCCCAGTGGCCTCCGGCCAGCAGACCTGCCGGGAGGCCGGGGCCTTCCAGCAGTGGACTAAGAAACAGTCCGATGATCCGGTATTCAAGGCCTACCGCAAGGAGTACAAGAAGCGCTTTGCCTGGATCAAGGCCGGCCGTATTACCGACGAGCAGTTCTACGCCTGGAGCGAACAAGCCAGAGAGATGAAAAAGAAATGCGACCGGGAGGTCATCACCCTGGACGAGTTCAAGGACTGGCTGGGGAAACCGTGAGGACGAATCGGCAGAAAATGAGCAACGGGACGCGCCTTTGGGCGCGTCCCGTGTATTCTTTGTATCGGCGACGCAGTTTTTGCAGGGGTACATGTGTTTAGGCTCCCTATTTCCGGGGCTATGACTCCGTCTCATAGGACCAGGTGTTGATACCGCCGAATTCGTAGATATTGGTGTAGCCCAGTACCGCCAGGGCAGAGGATGCTGTCTTGCTGCGGTTCCCGCTGCGGCAGTACACCAGAACTGTGGAATCCATTTCGGGGATCACTTCGGCGGCGGTATCCTCGTCGATGCTCCCCACCGGCAGCAGGACCGCGCCAGGGATGTGGCCGCTGTCGTACTCGTCCTGCTCCCGCACATCCAGGATGATGACTTCCTGGGCGTCCATCATCTCTTTGGCCTCCTCCTGGGTGATCTGCTGGTAGCCATCCGCAGAGTTTCCGCCGCACCCGGTCAACAGCAGAAGAGATAACAGTATAGGCAGGATTCGTTTCATTTGAGTTCCTCCAGAAGTCTGGCGGCAAAGGCTCTGTGCCCCTGCTCTGTGAAGTGTACGCCGTCATAGGCCAGGGGGACGTCCCACCTCCCGGCGTCAGCAAAGCGGATGCCCAACTGCTCCGCCAGGGTCTGACAGAGCCGGGCAAAGGTGCGGGAATCGTCAATGAGTTGTTGGTTCGGCACCCACGCGCCCAGCTGTACTGGTGGTGGGGCAATCAGCAGGATTTTATTTTGATCCAAGGAGATGCCTGAGAGGAACCGATTCAGCTTCTCAGCGGCCTGCTCCGGACTTCTGCCCTGGAGCAGGTCGTTGGTTCCCAGCATGATAATCAGCAGATCGGTGTCTTCTGGTAAAACAGGAGCGGCAGATGGGATTTCCCGGCCGTTCTCTCCCATGTTGGAGACCGTCCATCCGGTCTCCGAAGCCAGGATGTCCACCCACCGGCTGTCCCCGTCATAGCGCCCGCCGAAATAGCCGTGAGGGTCGTAACCGTAGGTGTTGGAATCGCCAAAACAGATGACATTCATTTGGTATTTCCTCTTCTCTGCGTGATATCGGGGGAGCTTCGATAGACTCATTGCCCTATGGAGATCGTTGCTCTCAGCTCCCGTTCAAGCCGTTCTTTCTCTCCGCTTTCATCTGTCCGGAGCCGCAGTAGCGGAATACCGCATAGTTCAAAAATCCGGTTTTTCTTTTCATCTCTGTCTGCCTGGGTGCTTCCTGCAGCGTGAAACGCGACTCCATCTACCTCTACTGCCAGCAGAGGAGACTTGTCCATCCTGCGGAACAAGAGAAAGTCCACATGGGTCAGGGGATTGCGGGCGTATGCGGTTTCCTCCTCTGTCAACATGGAGTAGTCTTTCACCAGATTGACCAACGACACATGGACTGCACAGTCCACAAAAGAAAACTCTTCCTTCTGGAGAACATCCTGGATCACAGCATAGAGAAGATTTTCCGAGTCATATTCCGAAACTCGCCCATGCTTTTTTAGAAAAGCCCGCCGCTGCTCGGCGTACCCCTGATAGAGCAAGTCAAAAACGGAGTAGACCGAACTCTCGATCACCGCACAGTTGTTGTACTCGATATAGCGGGCCAGATCACCGTAGTTAGTCCGATCATTTTGTGGATCCTGAGAGGTGATAACAGTTAGAGATTTGACAGCCCGGGATACCGCTACATTCAGCATTCTGGGGTCATCCACAAAGTCGGTAATAACATTATCCACCGAGGTGAGAATGATGGCGTCCTTTTCCCGGCCCTGGAACTTATGGACGGTAGCCACTTCCAGGTTCTTGCCCAGCTGTGTTTGAATTGCCGCCACCTGATCTCTGTATGGTGTAATGATGCCGATACTCCCATACCCTTGTCTCGCCAGACTTGGAAGTACCTCCTGCCGGATCACATCAATCTGTCTCTGATTCAGATGGCCGCGGGCGTGGTTGCCAGGCGCTGTCCGATACATGGTCAAGACATCCGGCTCTTCATGGTCCTCTGTCATGACGATGAGCTTCCCACCGTAGAATTTCTGGTTGCAGAAATTGATGATTTTGGGATGGCAGCGATAGTGTTCCCGCAGGAGAACCGTGGGGGCCTCCGGCCATGTGGCAATGGCAGAGGAGAGCAGACTGTGGGCAGAGAAATGGTATATCTCCGGGAGAGAATACCGCGCCCAGACTGCCTCGCTGTCCTGGAAGTTTTTGCTGTCCAGCACATTGGGAAGCTGCTGGAGATCTCCCACAATGACGATGTTGTGAGCACAGGCAAACGCCAGTACACCAGTGGCCAGGTCTACCTGGGATGCCTCGTCCACGATCAGATAGTCATAAATATGTTCAAAGCTTAGTGTGCCTTTAATGGAGTAGGTCGTACTTAAGATCACTGGATACTCCCGATTAAATTCCCTGGACTTCCCACGAAAATCCCGCATTTCAAAGCGTCGACGTGGTTCCTGCCAATGGAATCTTTCGCTCAACTCCGCCCGGAACAACCGCAGAGACTTTTCCGTCAGTTCCGCCATCTTTTCGTTAAATGCATATTGCTCAAGTTTCTTCTCCAGTTGAGCCCGCTCTTCCGCCAATTCTTGTCGGTGTACCACATAGAATTGCCGCTGGAGGTACGGAATCACCAGTTCTGGTGTCTGGAGGAACACTTTCAGCGCACTGCGATTGAAGCGAAAGAGAATGGATATCTTTTGGAGCAGGCCCAATTTACTCTCCTGCTGGGCATGCTGCTCGTACTCTAACCACAGGGATAAGATCTTTTGGGAGGAGAGGCCCTTCACCTCATCCTTTGGTGCCTGGGCATAGGTGTTGTAGTACTCACTAAAATAGTGTTGTTCCGGCGTCAGTTGGAGGAGTTCCTGTTCAATGGCAGCAATGCGGTTCTTCGCATTGAGCATCTCACCGAGTTCTTTAGAGAGGACGGTCACCTCTTGATCCAACTGCGATTTCTCCTCCGGCTCCATAACCCAAGCCGACATGTCAGGATATTGTCCAGTCTGTGTCTCCAGAAAATGCTCCTTATTGGAACGACTCCCCAGAAAAGCAGTCAGAAACGAGAGCCCCTTCTTCTCCAATTTTTCCGCCACATTCAAAGTGGCGGAGTTATTATTGGAGACAACAGCTACCGTCTGACCATTTCGAACCGCATTGGAGATGATATTCAGAATGGTCTGTGTTTTTCCGGTACCGGGAGGTCCCTGAATGATGCTGACCTGGGAGGAAAGGGCATTCTCCACTGCTGTTTTCTGGCTTTGGTTCAGGCCGAAGGGGTAGATGACTGCCTCAGGGAGCGCCCGCACTGTGGGTTTCTTGGAAGAATCTAAATAATAGGACAGCACGGTTACGTCGCTGACACTTTTGATCCGCTCATACTGGGCACTCAGTATGTTGAGACCACCTTCGGCTACCAGGCTGACCGCCGCTGCTGTTTCTTTGAAGTATTCAAAAACGTCCGCTTGCTTCTGGTTCGTCAGGCAGTTTTCCTGGAGTTCCACTCGGCCTTTTGGGTATGTAAGGGCCTTTTTTCCTGTTCGCAGAAAACGGTAAAACGGACCAAAATCCAGGATCTCATCTACTTGCTGAATGATATCACCATCAACAGTAATGATGAAATCTGAGGGATTAATCCGGCTTTCTACCTTCAGAAGCTGTACTTTTTCGGCACGGTAGTGATAGGCCTTTGGGGAATTGGCATAGATCACCTCGCACATACCGTCCTGAAAATGGAAGCTGGCGACGGAGTCGGTCTTATCCTGGCCATTGACCAGAAGCATATATTTTCTGCTATCCATCGCAAACCTCCTTCCCCCGCTTTTACTGATTTCTTCTCATAATTGACCGTAGTTACTGTTTTGAAGGCTGGAGTGTCGGATCCAGTAGTTGTTTTACCGCTTCGGTCATAGTAACTGGAGAATCTAAAAGCAATGTCTGTACTCTGACCAGACTCCCACTGGGAGAAGAATAGTAGATAGGATTTTTCTGATCTGCCATTGCATCACAATTTGGATAAAGCAATACCGTCTGTTTTGCATTATATTCCTTCTGGTATGCGTACATCTGGTACATATCGGCCTGTGAGATCCCATAATTGTGCCACTGGGGAAATAGAAGTTTCCACTTGGTATCCAATACGGTCTGCTCTCCGCTATTCAAATCTTCAATCACCAAGTCTGGCCGTAGGGCAAACTGTTTTTGTGGTAGTTCAAAGAGATATTTGCCTTTTGCCTGAACATGAACTCGATATTGCATGGAATCCAAATGCTGTCGTAAGACTGCCGCCACATAGCTTTCAAATACGCGCTCCATGGGAAAGAGGAGCGCCAGTGCGGTTTCTCCGCCAGAAAAGGCAGTAAAACTCTTTCCCTGCAAAAATACCCGGCACAGCTCCAGAAGTCGCTGGTAGTCTGCCATGGAGCGGGATTGCCCACAGCGCTGAAAATCCTGCTCCACATTTTTGGACACCGGAACTTGCTCCATGACGGATAACACGATCCGCAGATCCTTACGGTTTTGTAAATCCGTGGTATGACGCTGCAAATAGACAGCGGTTGCCTTGATCAGGCGGTTTTCCGGGCAGTCCACGCTGAACACATCGTACTCTATGAAGATTCGTTCCCGGTGCAGCAGATTTTTTCGAATATGTTCCGAGAATATGATTTTTCCGCGGACACAAGATTCATTGTCCTGCATTACCGTATAATCCGATTTTAAGCCGCGTTGAATCAGCCGGTGTGCTTCATCCAGAAATATACGCACAAACAGGTCCAACAAGCGCATGCGGGAAGTGTTCAGGTGAGCAGTACGAAATTTCTTGAACGGAGCCTCTTGGACCGTTCGCAGCATGGTGAGAAACACTTTGCGGACGGCCTGGTCACTGTTATCCCCCGCCAGCGTCAGTTTGGGTAGGATCTCAATCTCTGTTCCGTCTCTGGTGGTGATTACTCCTACATAATTTTTGGCGGTAATCACCTTACCTATGCCAGGCCTTGCGCTCAGACTCATCAACTCCAGAGGTTGGGTACTGGAGCGTTCATCCCGGTTGGAGAGAATAAACTGCTCCAGCTGATCAAAGGCATGTTCCGGCAGAGAGATCATACCTGCCCGCGGTGGTCCATTCCGGGTAAACCCCATGTATTCCCGAATGGTATATTGTCTCAATGGAGCTCACCTCCCAACGGAATACAGCTGTCAGAGATTTCGGTATACTTCTGCATCAAAGAAAGCAGCTGGATTGAGGCGGTATGTGGGGTTTACTTCAAATTCAGGCTCCACACCGAACAAACTCTGCAAATCAGCGGTTTCAACCTTAAAAAATTGTTGCTGCTCCGGACGCTTTCTATCACCAAGGACCAGACAGATCTTCTCATAGTCATCATAGAAGTACTCCTGAAGAAGCGGAATTACTTTATCCCGGAAGATCTCACCTAAGGTCTGAATGGACGGAGATTGACGCAGGGGGGTAAAGAAGGCATGCCCCAGCGTATGCTCCCGGTCAAACAGCACCTCGATTCGGCGGTTCAATGTCGTAAGCAAACCGCTGATGGAAACGCCCTCGACTTCTATACCATCCAGGACACCACTGTCCGGCATCATCTCCACAAAGCTGAACCGGCGACGAAGGGCGGTATCCAGCAGAGCAATGGAGCGATCCGCTGTATTCATAGTTCCCAACAGATAGACATTATCAGGGATTCCAAAGGCTTCGTGAGAGTATGGCAACTTGGCTTGCAATTCTTCGCTTTGCCCCAGACGCTTGGAAGGCTCAATCAAAGTAATAAGTTCGCCAAAGATTTTCGAGATATTGCCACGGTTGATCTCGTCAATGATGAATACATAGGGGCCCTTGGTGCCTTTTGCTGGGGCTGCCCCTGAAAACCCGTTCTTGTTCAGAACATCTATCACAGTTGCAACAGTAGTATTAAGACGATAAACAGTAGACAATGTCAGACTTTTTTCCAAGCGGAATTCGGTGATCCCGATGTTCTTCCTTTGTACCAGCCATTTAACTGTTCGCAGCCGCTTATAGTGTTCGAACTCCGGATGCCATTCAGGTTCTCCGGTTACAACACCAATCGCGTCAATGGAATGCGCAGTATAGCAGGAAAGAACAATATCTCCAGGCTGCATTCTGGACAAAAATGCGTTCAGCACAGTTTTTCCACCCACATGGTAGTCCATGTCATCCGTGATGGTCTCCCCGTATTCATCCCATCCAATCCGAATGCAACCATGCTTCATACAGTAATCTCGAATCGAATTATCTCCTGTGCTTGCAAGAGACACCTTCCAGATCGTTGGGACCTCTGAGAAACCGTAGGGGTTTTGATTGGGGTCTACTGCGGGGGGCTGTGCTGTTGCGCAGAATTTTTTAAATACACCATCGGCAATCTCATAGGAAATGTCTCCGGAGTTCTCTTCTTTGTCCTCTGCAAAAACTGGGCGAATGCTTTCAATAAAGTCCTCGTAGCCGAAAGACTGATGGAAAGTTGTAAACTCGATCCGCCCATCCTGCCGGTACTGCCGGTACCGCTTCAGAACCTCTTCGTGGTTTTCTATCTGGACCTCTTCCAGTGATTTTCCCTCTATGATCGCCACGGCATAATTGACCGTCTGGTAGGTCTTTCCTGTTCCTGGAGGACCATAGAGGATCGTATTCTTTGCAAAAGACATGGGGTTGTTCACCTCTTTCTGCGGCAGGAGTTTCAGTGCTTCTGCCAATTCATCACGGAGCTTCCAGGAGTATGTGCCGGGTTGATCCTGGAGGGCGGTGCGGCCTACAAATAGGATGGGCCACCATTTCTGATCATTGTTTTCATTCTGAACCAGCGGACAGCCTGTTTTTTCCTGTACTCTTCGGGCAAGCTGAACCATACTGCCGTTATAGTGGGCAGAAGTATCCCCTAATTTTAGACTCAGTTGTTTACAGGTTGCCTCTCCGCCTACCTGTTGGATGGCTTTCAGAATTTGTAAATTTTCCGCTGTACAGATTGTTCTATCTACAAGAAGTTCTAACCACTGCTCTGTACTAATCTCCGGGTCATACTCTGCCAAGGAGGGCCAATAATCGCTTTTATACAGCTGGCTTCCAAAGTAGATAATGTCATCGGCTAACAGGTGATGTTCAGCATCTGGGTAATATTCACTCCCGAACTCCGCTCGCTTTGTTTCGAACATGTTCAGCAGCTCGCTGTCCTGTTGAACACAGGCAAGGACTTTGTTTGCAACCTCATGATAGGTGAGTACATTCTGGATATCTCCCATTTTGTAAGTGGCACTCAAGCCAGTCTCCGCCAGAAATGCCTTGAGCTTACCGTATTGATAGAGAAAATGTTGGTTCGGTCGTGCAAAGAACAGATAGGTACAGATGGTACGGTCACCTTGATAATGTTGTTTCATACTTTCTTTCAACTGATATCTGGATAACAGAGCATCTGCGTTTTGCTTAAAGTTTTGGATTTGCTCAATCACGTCTGCTTCGGGATCCAGAAGTTTCTGAAACATGAATCGAACTGTATCGGGCTCCTGTTCCGCAAAAAATGTGATCATCTTGCGGGGGAAGGAGTAATTGGTGTCCATCAAATTGCTTGCCTGTGCCAAGGCTTCCTTCAGCATTTCTGCAAAATCCGCTCTCTTTGGTACCCAATGCTCCTGGAAGCATTGGACGGCACGCCACTTATATATCTCCTGTGGGATCCAAGTTGCAAAGGACTCTTTGTATTGGCTTATAATCCGACGGATGGGATCAGAGGACAACTCCCATGCCGCCATATCCAAAATTCGATAATTTTTGAATGAGAAATTAGTATCCCGGAAGGCCTTGATTTTTCTGCAGTTATCTACATAAGTTTCCAATTTGCCCCGGGATTTCAGTTCGATCCCCAGTGCTGCAAAAATATCCTCGCTACCCACATTGCTGTTAATGACGGGGAAGGTAAGCGGTTTTAAGCAATGAAGTACAACAGAGGCAGAGGCAGCCTGCATCCCATGAAAAGACTTTGTGAGCACCAATGCGGCACGCCGGAACATATCCTCATCGACCGTCATATCCAGAAGATCTCTGCACATCTTGATAAAGGCGCGCACCGATTTCGGATCTGTTTTATTTTGAAATGAGTAAAACCCGGTGCCGAACATCCCAATATGACCTGTGCTGTCAACGGCTTTTTCCTGGTTTTTGTATGCACCAGCCTCCGCTCGGCTTCTCAGGTCATCAATCAGGTGATCCAATTCTTGCTTGCGTACCTCGGGCAGATGTGTTGCGTGGACTGCTTCGTGTTTTTTGTCATAGCTGTGCCGCCATGTTCCAATGCACATGAGATAAATGGCATTCAAATCATGGTAGTCCAGCACGGCCTCATCTACATCACGATAGGCGGAAACCATCGTACGCACCAGTTCATAGCTGCCATCATGCTCACCAGGTGACAGCTCTGACGCATGTTTGAGTTTATTTAATATCTCTTGATTCATTTGATGGCGCCCTCCGTTTGTGTGGCCTGGAATCGGCTGTAATACTGCTCCAGCTTTTCATCGCAGATCCGCTCGATCTCCTGCTTTTCATCCCGGGTCAGTTTCTTCCAGACGGACTCGTCCACCTGGATCACGCCCAGGGTCTTGGTATGGTGGAGCATCTGCATATCCTCAAACCGTTTGAAGGGGTTGGACAGGATATTCCGCTGGGCCTGGGCATCTGTATAGCCGCCCTTGGCGTAAATGCTGTTGGCCTTTTCCACCACCAGCCCAGCCGCCCGGCGGGATTCGTAGAACTCCCGGAAGTAGGTGACAATGTCGCTGAGCTTCACTCGGCCTTTGTCGTCTGCAAACTGGAGCACTGCCTTCAGCAGTACCGGCTTGTAGGAATAGCTCATATCCATCTGCCGCACCATGTCCAGAAACAGATCCTTGCGGTTGGAGTCGTCGATCAGCGTCCAGCCATACTGCTGGGCATACTTCTGGAGCGTCTCCTCTTTGAAGTATTTGAAGGTCCGGTGTTCACTCATGGGCACCACCAGATCCGGTACCAGCAGGCCATCCCGGACATACCGCTCGATGGTCTCCGTCTGCACATCCACCCGGCGGACAAACTCCATCTGGGAGATCATGCCAGCAGCTTCCTCCTGCCAATTGAAGATGTCCACCAGCTCGTAATCCAGGGCGTCCACCGGCCAGTCGATGAGAGCGTCTGGGCGCTCTCCCTTGTCATAAAGCCCCTGCTCGGCGGTTTTCTGCCGTTTGGTGCCCAGCACCAGGGCGCCGGGCTTGTACTCTTTCAGCCGGAACAGCCGGTGCATGGAGTAGGGCATGTTGTACTGGCTGGCGTTGTCCACGAAATCAAACACCATCAGGCTCTCCTTGCCGGGGGACAACCGCATGCCGCGGCCAAGCTGCTGGGTATAGAGCACCTTGGACATGGTGGGACGGGCCATGAACAGCACCTCGGTGGCCGGGCAGTCCCAGCCCTCGTTGAGCAGATCGCAGGCACACAACACCTTGACCTTGCCCTTTTCAAACCGAGCCAATATCTCCCTGCGGTCGCTGGCTTTGATCTCTCCGGACACCGCCTCGGCTGCCACACCGGCATCATGAAGCCGCCCGGCGATCTCCTGGGCGTGCTTGACGGAGGCGCAGAAGATCACGGTTCGCTTGTCCTTCACATACTGGAGCCAGGTGTCCACAATGAGCTGATTGCGCTCCGGCACATAGATCTTGCTCTCCAGATCCCGGATGTTGTACTGGACACTGTTGAACCGTACCTTGGTCAAGTCGATGTTGGTGTGGATGCGGATGCACCGCACCGGAACCAGCTCGCCGATCTCCACGGCGGTCTGGATATCCAGCTTGTGGGCGGTGTTCTTGAAAATGTCCAGGATGTTCTTGTCGTCGGCCCGCTCCGGTGTGGCGGTCAGACCCAGGGTAAATTCCGGCGTGAAGTAGGACAAGACCTTCTGGTATGTATCTGCGGAGGCGTGGTGGGCCTCGTCCACGATGATGTAGCCGAAGTCATCCGGTTTGAACCGCTCCAGATTCAATGCTACGCTCTGGATGCTGCCGCAGACTACAAAAGCGTCCTTCTCTTTGCGGCTCTCAACATAACTGCCTACAGCGACCTCCGGCCACAGTTTCCGGAAGGTCTTGGAGGCCTGATCTACCAGTTCCACCGTGTGGGCCAGGAACAGCGTACGCTTTCCAAACCGCTTGGCGTCCATGACGGCGGTCACCGTCTTGCCGGAGCCGGTGGCGTGGTAGAGAAGGGCGATGGTCTCAAAGCTGCAGCGCATTTCCGCCAGGGCAGCCAAGGCCTGCTTTTGGTGCTCCTTCAGTTCCAGTCTGGAGCCGTCCAGAGACTTGCCCCGCTGTGTGGGGAGGTAGTCTTCGATTTCCCTGAAACTGGGGTGTTGTCCCAAGAATACCCGAAGTTCGTCCTTGACGGTCTCTGGCTGCTGCTGCATCTGCCGCACCGCCCAGCGGTACACGTCCCAGCCCAGGTAGATCATGCTGTTCTGCTTGAGTAGGTCATCGTAGAACTTGTTTTGGGAGACCAGTTTGGGGTTGTGGGAGGCCTCGTCGTCAATTTCGATGGCCACCTTCCGCCCACCGTTTTCGATCAGAAAGTCGGCAAACCGGCTGTTCTGGTAGATGTCAGAGAAGGGATATTGGGAGTAGAGATATCCGGCTTTCTCGGCGCCGAAGGTATCGGAGAACAGTTCGATGAACAGATCCTCGGCACTGCTGCCGGAGGCGGAGTGATAGGTGGGCATAGGGTTCACCTCAATTCTCAATAACTTCTTTCAATAGAAGTTTCTTTTCAAAGCCGCCACGCTTGGCGGCTTTCTCCGCCCGCAACGATTCCAATTGCTCCATTGTCCAGCCTCTGGCTTTTACTACGGCCTGCATAACCTCCAGAAGGTCGGCCATTTCCTCCAAAGACTTGCTTTCCTGATACTCCGCCAGTTCCTCATTCAATTTTTGGTCCAGCAAGCACAAGTAATCCTTATCAGAGAGCGTTTCACAGACGCAGGTCTTTCCATCTGCTTCAACGATTTCGGGGATGAGATCACGGACCAGTTTGTGATACATAGGCAAGGAGTTCACCTCTTCCAAAATCGATCTAACCAAGACTTTTTAAAGGGTATTCCAAAAAACTCCCGTGCAACCTCCAGATTCATAACTACCCAGTCTCTGGACTTGTGAGCCTCAAGTGTCTCGGGCAGTTCTTTCAAGATGCGATCCGCCTCGTATGTAGCTCCAGCGTTGTAGCGTAGTTCGTTGCTACGCTCTGACAGGTCGAAAGAGGTCCGGCTGGTTTTCCATGCGTTGCGAATGGTTTTTATGGCGTAGCTTCCGGTGACTTTTTCACTGAAATAGTCCTCAAGGGTTAGGGCTCGGATATAGGGTGGCAGCTCTCCCTCCGCAAATTCATTGAAGATCTCCAGTAAAATCCGTGAGGACTCCGCCAGAATATCCGGTGCACTTTCTGATGATTCGTCTTTCATGTTCTCCTGCAGATCAGGGATAATCTCCATCATCTTTCTCAGATATTCCCGGTAGAACGCCGTCCCAATCTCCCGCTGTACAGTACGCACCACACTGCTGCGCATCACTTCAGTATTGGTGAGGCCAGCTTGGACACGGCAGATTACAGTCCGTCGGATAATCTCTTGGGCGACGGCTTTGACATCCTCATTGGCGCTGATGACCACGGCCGGATAGTGGGTCAGCTGCTCCGCTACTCCAAAGTCATCGTTTTTGATGGTCTCAACGGCATGTTGGCTGAAGCGCGTGTTGGTTAAATCATCCACGATGATGGGTGCGCCTTTTACGGTGCGCTTTAGATTCTCAATACTGGAACGGGTAAAGTCCGGGGCAGAGAGTTTGGTCTTCTGCCCAATCATCATTTTTAGCAGAGTTTCCAAGAAACTGGTCTTTCCAGCTTTGCTCTGTCCGTAGACCAAGCCGAACACTGGATAAGGAAGCAGGTTCTGATTGTAACGTACCGCCGTGTCTCGCATCCCCGCCATAAAGGGGCTGCAGAAAAACCAGTTGGCGAATTCATAGTACCGGCGCTGCATCCCGGCCACATCGCCGTGGAATTTTTCGTAGCCATCCATGTATTTGAGAAACAATCCCACATCTCTGGCGATCTCCTCCCGCGTCGGCGACAGGTCCAAAATTTTGCCGTTGAGCCGGGCTATCCCTTCATCTGGCGACACCTCCAGTTGCGGATATACACTTTGCAGTTCGTTCTCCTTCTCTTGGTTGGAAATCACCTGCCGGCGAATAGATTTTATTTTCTCCGGGGAAAGCATCAACTTACCCTTCTTATCCGGTTTTGGGACAGAGGGGGTAAACTTGGCCGCTAAATTCCTGATGTCCAAAGAAAATCGAACTTCTTCCCGCACCTCCGTTATGGGCTGTATGATGAGTGCCTTCTTGGTGCGTATGGTTCTGGCAATGGGCAGCTCTTCCAGATTCTCTCCGTCGTTAGCACATAGCAGGGCCTCTTTTGCGATTTGGTCCGTGCTGTCCTCCCGAAGTTGGCAATATTGATCCCAGTACCAATCATAGGCCCTATCCCCATCCAGGTAGCAGATATTTTCCCGCTGTTTTCCGCCGAATGCGGAGAAAGACAGATTAGCCGAACCCATAATCACACGTTTTCGCCCGTCTTTTGCGGAGAGAAGATAGATTTTTTCATGGGATAGGACACTTCGGGCCACATAAAACCGCAGTGTCTCAGCCTCAATCCGGGAAATGAGGTCCAGCTTCATTCTGCCGGCCGTTTCCCGCATCCGTTCAATGGTCTTGTACTGGTAGGCCATAATCTCCTGGAGTGAATAAGAAATGACCTCGTCGCAGCCGAAAATGATTTCTGCATCTGTAAATAAGTCCAGAAGGCGGTAGACGAAGCTGATCCCGGAAGAATATGTAATGGCATGGAGTGAATCGTAGCCAGAAAACAACTCCTGCCAGGACAGACTTTCCGCACCGGAGAACTCCATTTTTACAATATCCAGAGCACCAGAACGATTGATTCTTATTTGTTCCTGGTCTTGTTCTTCCATCTCAAACAGGGACAGATTTTCTACCATACTATTTCTCCTTACATGTGAGCTGTTTCAGCTTCTGAAGGATGATTGTATCTGCCGGGCAAAATTCATATTGGTCGATCCTGTCCACGGTAATCCAACGGATGTCATTATGCTCCAGTTTCTGGGGTGTTCCTTTCCGAATTGAAGCATTGAACAACGTCAGATGGACTGTCAGATCGGGGTATTCGTGAACCACATCCATAAATATTTCACCCACATCCAGCGTGACAGCTAATTCCTCCTGACATTCCCGGATGAGCGCGTGTTCCTTTGTTTCACCTTGTTCCACTTTGCCACCAACGAACTCCCACAACAGGCCTCGGGTTTTATGGGGTGGGCGCTGGCAGATCATGAATTTGTCCTGATCCCAGATTAGAGCTGCTACTACTTCGGTAACTGCATATCTCATTATTTTACTCCCATAAGATTATTACAGTAACATATCTCTTCCGAGGTAAACAAATCGCGATATTCTGGCTTGCACACAGAATGCTCCATAGTTAAATCTAAGCGCCCACAAAGATAAAGGGTAGTATAGCCATCTGATGTAGCACCAGTAGTTATCCCATTGGAAATTAAACGCTTCGCTGTCTCTACTCCACCATATTGTGCAAGCATCTGGTTAAATCTGGTTGGATTATATTTACACTCTTTCTTTGCACGCAACATTTTGTCTTTCAGTTCATTTTCAAATTGAAGTGCAAGTTTGTCCAATGTCAATTCTCCTTTATCCTACTACCAATTTATTTGTCTTTTTCAAAAACTTCGCCGGGATGGGGCGATCCAGCTTCCACGTGATATTCATGGGCCTACTCCCGTCATGCTTCACATAATTTACCGTTCCCAGGAAGGTATAGGCTGCTGCGCCTCCTGCGATCCGGTCCGCCTTGAATTCCCTGACAAACAGCAGCACCTTGCTCCCTCGCTTCTGGTGATGGATATACCGCTGGCCGGTGGGAGAGTCCGCCGCTGTGGTGCTCTGGCTTTGCCAGTGGAACAGGTTTTCATTGATAGAATAATCGTGATACATGGTGGTGGGCGAATAGTCTTTATCTGCCTTATTCAGTGTCACAAAGAACACATCCAGTTGCTTTTCCGGCAACCACTTGACTCCCTCGCGCACCGTCGCCGGTTTCAGAAAATCCATCGCCACCAGCAACTGGTCCCGGGTGTAGGTGCAGTGGAGATCCAAAGGACAATCGAAGCCAAGTTCTACTGGCTCGTCAATAAAATCGATCTGCTCGTATCGGTAGCGAAGCAGATCCAGAAGCTCGCCCAGCAGTACGGGACTGCCCGAGAGAGCATGCAGGTTGCTCAGCGCCTCATCGGATGCCCAACTCTCTGCTACCTTGCCCCAGACGGTCACATAGAACATCTGGAGCATCCGCTGCTCCAGCTCACTCAGCGCTGTGAAGTCCACATCGTTCAGACGGGGCAGCACATCCAGCAAAAATCGGATCCATCGCCGGGAGTCCACAACGGCCAGCCGACCAAGGGCTTTTGTGAGCACCTTCTCCAGCGGTTCGTTAAAATCTGCAATCATATCCGCCCGGGCGCAGATCCGTGAGAAGGCAGAAAACTTGTAAATTGCCCTGGGGTCCAAGTGGTAATAGTCCAGGAAATTTGCCAAGGTCAGCTCCAGACCGCTGTCCTCCGTAAAGCTGGCTACCCGAGACACGAGCCCGGCAGTATTGCCGTAGGAAGCGCGAATGTTGTCCAGAATATACTTGGCGGCCTTCTTTTCCAACTGTATATAACACCCTTTAGGTGCAGAAACGAATCCGTCTTTAATTTCTCGAGTCACGCTGCGAGTGGTGTTGGACAACAGGGCGGCGAACTTGTCCTCGAAATTGTACTTCTTATTGGCCTGGCCGATGAAGTCCAGCACCGTCAGGCACTCCTTATCCTCCGCAAGCCGCAGGCCACGGCCCAGCTGCTGGAGGAAGATGGTCAGGGACTCGGTGGGACGTAGGAACAGTACGGTGTTGACCTCAGGAATGTCAACACCCTCGTTGTAGATGTCCACCACGAAGATGAAACAAATCTCGCCACTCACCAGCCGCCCTTTGGCGGCTTTTCTTTCCTCATCGGAGGATTTTCCAGTTAGAAAGATGGACGGAATCCCGTGATCGTTGAAATAGTGACACATAAACTCCGCATGCTCGATAGAAACACAGAAGCCCAGTCCCTTTACCTCATCGATGTCGGTCACATACTTCAAGAGCGAGGACACCACCAGATCGGCGCGGCGATTGGCCACAGCTCCGCTGAGAGTGTATAGATTGGAAAGTTCTCCCTTATCGTAGCCGCCGGCGCTCCACTTCAATGTGTTCAGATCCACCGTGTCGGTGACACCGAAATACTGGAAGGGACACAGCAACTTGCGGTCAATGGCCTCCGGCAGACGAATTTCCGCGGCAATCCGGTTGTTGAAGTAGGGCAGTACACTTTTGCCGTCCATACGCTCCGGGGTAGCAGTCAGGCCCATGAGAATTTGGGGCTGATAGTAGGACAGTAGCTTCTGATAGGTAGGCGCTGCCGCATGGTGGAACTCGTCTACAACGATGTAGTCATAAAAATCCGGGGCAGTCTTGGCGGTGAAATCCTGGGAGTTGAAGGTCTGAATGGAAAGAAACAGGTGGTCAATGCCCTCTGGCCGGTAGCTGCCCACAAACAGCTCCCCGAAGTTGGCGTCCTTCAAAACCGCTCGGAAGGTATACAGGCTCTGCCGCAGAATTTCCTCCCGATGGGCCACGAAAAGCAGCCGGCAGGGTTTGCTGGGGTGTTGTTTGCAAAAGCACTTATAGTCCAAAGCGGAGATCACTGTTTTTCCGGTACCGGTGGCTGCTACCACCAAGTTACGAGTATATCCTCGGACAGTACGCTCCGCCTCCAGCTTGTCCAGAATCTCCTGCTGGTAGGAATAGGGAGTGATGTCCATGGTGTAGACTTCGGCGTTATTGGAATCGAAGTATTTTTCCGCCTTTAGTGCCCGGGCCAGCCGCTCCTTCTGATCCTCGGAGTAATACTCGAACTCGCTGGAATTCCAGTAGCTCTCGAAGGTGGCGGCAATCTTGTCGATGGTCTCCGGCAGATCCCTGCGGGTAACCTTCACATTCCACTCCAGGCCGCTGGAGATGGCGGCGTTGGACAGGTTGGAGGAGCCCACATAGGCGGTGGTGAAGCCGGTATCCCGGTAGAAGACATAGGTCTTGGCGTGGAGCCGGGTGCGCTTGGTGTCGTAACTGACCTTGATTCTGGTGTTCGGTAATGCTCGGAGCTCCTCGATCGCCTTCACATCGGTAGCTCCCATGTAGGAAGTGGTGATGATACGCAGTTCTCCTCCGTTTTGGGTAAACTCCCTCAACTCATCCATCAGGAGGCGCAGGCCGCTCCATTTGATGAAGGACACCAACATATCGATGCGGTCGGCGGAGACAATCTCCTTTTTCAACTCTGTGTACATCTGTGGCTCATGAATGGCCCCGGTAAACAGGCTGCTCTGGGCGATGGAGGTTTCCGGCCGGCTCAGGTCGGCAGCCGTTTTGCCTACGGCCAGCCGGGGGTCCTGCTCCCGTAAAAGCGCAAGAAGCTGCTCTGCCCGCTGCTCAACACTCAGCGTGGCAAAGTCAGCTTCTTGGGTTGTGTTCCGAATGAGATCTACGATCTTATTGGCGAGACCAATCTGCGTGGAGATGTCTCCACCGTTGTCCAGTACGTTGTCCAGGCCCTTCTGTACCACATCCGCCAGATACTGCGCCAGTACTTTCGATGCCTCTTCCTTGTCAATGGGCGCAACTGATTTGCGGGCGTCGGGGATCTCCGAAAGCTCGCGGTTCAGAGCGGTATTGATAACTTGTTCGTAGAGACCAGGAGGTAGCATAATATTTCACTCTTCCTATCTTCTCTTTGTGGATGTATATTGTATTTAGTATAACTGGAATTTCAAAATCCGACAAGGTCTTATTGGCAAATATCAACAAGGCTGTCCAGCTTTGATATATATTGTTTCTCTTTCTTGTAAAATTAGTTTAGCATTATATTTATCCAATAAGCAGGACTATTCTGTATGACACCATCTATCAAAATAGAAAGCGGATGATTCAAAATTATGTGCACTTTCTCAACAAAAGGAAAAACGATATCCATTTTTCCAAGTCTTGAAGCAACCGCACCTATTATCTATCTCAACACCGTCTCCGGTGAGGGGCAGAAGGTATTTAAGGAGGCGCAGGCGGTTGGCTGTCCGCCGTTCACATTGATTGCAGTCAGCGGTTTGGACTGGAACCACGATATGGCCCCGTGGGACAGTCCAGCGGCATTCAAAAAGGGAGAGCCCTTCACTGGCGGGGCAGACGACTACCTGCGGCTGCTGGTGGAGGAGATCATACCCAGGGCAGAAAAAGAGCTGGCCGGACCTCCGGCGTGGCGGGGGATTGCTGGGTACTCGCTGGCGGGGTTATTCGCCCTGTACTCCATCTACCGGACGGATGTGTTCTCACGGGTGGGGTGTATGTCCGGCTCCCTATGGTTTCCCGGCTTTAAGGAGTACGTCTTTTCCCACGAGCCGAAGCGCTGGCCGGACTGTATCTACTTCTCCCTGGGAGACAAGGAAGCCAAGACCCGCAATCCGCTTCTAAAAATAGTTCACGAGAATACCGAAGCGATCCGAAACTTCTATCAGGGCAGGGGCATCGACACGGTGTTCCAGTCGAATCCCGGAAACCACTTTGTCCAGGGGATCGAACGAACCATTGCGGGCATTCAGTGGTTGTTGAGCAGATAGGGGATGGCCGTTGGCCCTTATTCTTTGAATAGGCGTATAAAAAACTGATACGCCCGCCGCACAGAAAAGACTTGCTTAACTCCCCTGGTAGAGGTACAATAGCCCAAACAACAGAAAGGATTAAAGTGATGGGTTATCACCGTTTTTCTTCTTGGCAGATAGGCTGCCTGTAAGAGAGCATGTTCCTTGACGACTCTTGCAGGTGGCCCGAACTGTCAAGGAGTGAGCACAATTGAACAGAGACCGCAGTTACTATCGTAAGCAGCGTATGCGCGCGATCCATCGCAAGGAAACGATCCTCCGTCAGCTTGGGGGAGAGGAAAATGTCCTTGCATGGGAACACGGCGCCGCCGGACGGCTGTCCAAGGGGAAGATTCACTGCTCCTGCTGGATGTGCCGCAGAAAGTCGTATGACGACCCACAGATCCGGGATAAGCGGGCGGCACTGGATGCCACCCAACAGCTGCTGGAAATCGAGTAACTTCTCTCACAAAAAACGCTTCCCGGCCGGAACTGGCAGACACTGCCGCCCCTGGTCAGGAAGCGTTTTTGACCCCATATTTGACCACAGTCAGGGCCGGAACACATGGAAACAGCGGATTTAAGAGCGTCAAAAAATATCTGATACCGAACAGAAAGCACCGGAAAGCACTACAAATTACCACAAAAAATTTGGTTCAAGCGTTTGGGAGCAGGATGCCGCAGGTTCAAATCCTGTCACTCCGACCAACCGGAGAACTCTTGTAGGGTTCTCCGTTTTTTTGTATCTTAAAACTTATTTCTGTATAAGGCCAAATGAGTAGTGTATATATTTGAAATTCTTTGGCGCAATGGGGAATGCTGCCGATATAGATGTCGATATGAATTGGGAATGCCAATGAAAAAGTCCATGGCATTCCCGGTTGTTTTTTCAAATCATTTTTTAAACAGATTTCACCACTATGCTTCCAGAATGCCGCGCTCCAGCATGGATTGCGCCGCGAGCATAGCTCCTAAGCGCCCACTGTGGAAATTCAACCCGCCCTGCATCCAGGCGGCATAGGGCTCGCGCAGAGGCGCGTCCGCAGAGAGTTCAATGCTCGCGCCCAGGGTGAAGGCGCCTGCGGCCATGATGACCTGGCAGTCGTAACCCGGCATGTCCCATGGCTCCGGTGTGACAAATGCGTCCACAGGGGCCCCTTTCTGTACGCCCTGGCAGAAGGCGATCAGGGCCTCTTCCCGGCGCAGGAGGACGGCTTGGATGATGTCCGCGCGCGGCTCGTCGGGCTTGGGCGTCACATCGTAGCCGAACTCGCTGAAGAGCGCGGCCGTAAACGCAGCCGTTTTGAGCGCTTCACCCGTGACATGCGGCGCATGGAACGCACCCATAAACAGTTCGCGGTTGTTGCCGAGTGTGCAGCCGATTTCTTTGCCGGTGCCCGGGGTGGTCAGCCGGTAGGAGCAGCTTTCCACCAGGTCGCGCCGCCCGGCGATGTAGCCGCCCGTGGGGGCAACGCCGCCGCCGGGATTCTTGATGAGCGAACCCGCCATCAGGTCGGCGCCGTGGCTGGTGGGCTCGTCGCGCTGGACGAATTCGCCATAGCAGTTGTCCACCATCACAATGCAATTGGGCGCCTTCTCCTTGGCAATTTTGGCGATGCGTTCGATGTCCTCCACAAAGAGGGAGGGGCGAAGGCTGTAGCCGCGCGACCGCTGGATATAGACCATTTTGATCGAGGGGGTGACGCGCTGGGCGATCGCCGCATAGTCCGGCGTGCCGTCGGGCAAGAGATCGACCTGCTCGTAGCGGATGCCGAATTCCTTCAAGGAACCGTTCCCATCCCCGGTCAGGCCGATCACGCCGCGCAGCGTGTCATAGGGCAGGCCGGTCACGCTGAGCATGGTATCCCCCGGACGCAAAACGCCGAAGAGCGCAACGGTGAGCGCATGCGTGCCGCTCACAAAATTATAGCGCACCAGGGCGTCCTCCGCGCCGAGCGCTTTGGCATAGACCTGGTCGAGCACCTCGCGGCCCCGGTCGCCATATCCGTATCCGGTCGAGGCCGCAAAATGGCTTTCGCTCACACCGGAAGAAATGAAGGCGGACAGCATCTTCTGCTGGTTGTAGTCCGTTGTATCGTCGATGCCTTTCAGGACGGGGGCAATTTTTTCCATCGCGCGGGCTGCCGCGTCCTGGATGCGTGAATCAATTTGAAATGCAGGGTAAATCATGGGGTTCCTTTCTCCTTCTTCCATTTCCCGACGTTCTCCGCATAGAGCGCCATCTTAGGCTGCAATTGTGGATACGTCATATTTGTTGGCAATTCGGCAAAGAGCCGCATTTCCGCCATCTCCATGGGCGGCAGTTCTTCAAAAGTTTCAATTGTTGCGGTATATAGGACGCCGTAATTTTTGTCTACACCGTCGATCGGATCGCCCTCCACGGAATACGCGCAAAGGTACTCCAGATGGTAGCGGACCGCGCCGGTTTCCTCCCAGAGCTCACGCCGCGCCGCCGCCTCCGGCGATTCCCCCGGCTCGATGTGCCCGCCGGGGAATTCCCAGGTTGTCCGCGCCTTTTGCCGGCAGAGAACCCATTTTGCGTCCTTTTTCGCCAGTACGAACGAAAATAGCGGGGAAACGCCGTGCGGCAGGCGGGGATAAAAGGAAATCACCGGCATGTCAGCCATGATACGGCTTTACCGGCGAAATGACGGGCTTTCCCTCGCGGTCGAGCAGGGGGGTCAACCCTCCCGCATATCCGTTGCAGACCTGCAAATAGTTTACACCGGTCACCTGGTCCACCAGGATCCGAACGACATCCATGGTTCCCTGGGAAAAGACCACTTCAAAACGTTTTTCTTTCATAGGTTGTTCCTTTCTTGGACATCCAGCTCTGCAAAATGGCTGTGTCCAGTAAATCCAAGTGTTCGATAAAAGGCTTCGTTTTCCCCCGAAGCGCGGAAAATATAGATGGTATCCACCGGCAGGCTTGCCGCCAAAGCGAGGACAACCCGCGCCCCGAACCCGCGGCGCCGGACATCCGGCCGCACAGCCACCGCGGACAATACCGCCGCCTCCTCCGTTTTTGCAGAACAGATGGCACAGGCGGCCAGGGAATCCCCCGCGCGAATGGCGGCGGAGCGGGCGGCCC
>OLSM01000482.1_pt1 | contig 38116 bp, 43 predicted proteins | sample 1672721 | NCBI WGS metagenome assembly OLSM01 (sample SAMEA3136717, study PRJEB25190) | human gut metagenome
TCAGCAGCCGAGCCATACATTTTGCCTGTCAACGAGTTTTATCGGACAGCAATAATTTTTTTATCTAACGTAAATGTTATTTGATAGTACATAATTCGTGGTGTTGTTAATGCATCATTGCTCATTTTCAATACTTATTCAAGTCCTCAAAATTGAAATCATAAATTTTATCAGCTATGGCTAAGCCCTCGATGGCACAAAACCAATCACCCTCCTTTATCTTTTGTCCAGTATTCATTACTTCATTTTTATAGTTCTGAATTTCGTCTTATTCTTAAATCCAAATACCAACAAGTTGTATTCATAGGGATAATAAATAGTGTTGTTATGCACGATATATGGCTTTGGAGCATTTGTTGGTAACGAAACACTTATCTTGTTAACAGTATCTTCTATTTGGTTGCTAATCACCCAAGAACTCAAAAACTTCACGTTCGATTTGCAGTTGCTCGAAAAGTCTATAAAATCTATAGTATCATAACCTTCTTCAAAACAATGCCGGTTTATAAATAGCAGCGTATCTTGTATCTCTTTGTCCAATTCACAGAACAAAGTGTCTTTGTAGCTTCTATTGGAACATGCTCCAACGAGAAGAATACAGAAAATAAAATATAGATATTTCATAAATGTTCGTTTTTAGTTTCTACTGATTTGTGTTTGCCACGAAATTTCATATGTAAGCCACCGATCATTAGCATATTTATGACAAGCCCAATAAAATTTACAATAACACCGACATCAAATATTTGGTAAATCATACCTATTATATTGTCGTTATCTATAGTTTCCACCTCGTATTTTATGCTGATATATGCATTTACGGCAAATATGGCATAAAACACAACCAGTAAGAAAATTACAGTTAAGCAAATCATTAACAATTTTCTCATAACAAATATTTCATCAATCGGGTATTTTATTCACAATCACTACTAATTAGTACGCTCCTTCTCATCTGTAATAAGTTCTTTCATATCCACAGACAACAACTGCGCAATTTCAAGAAGTGTAGTAAGATTGGGTTGAGAGCGGTTGCATACATAAGCATTGACCGTACTGAAACTCCTTCCTAACTTCTTTGCAAGCCACGTTTGGCTTATCCCTTTGCCCTCTAAGACTGCTCTTATGCGATTTAACTTCATGTTTTTATCGTTTTTACGCTACAAAAATAATATTTTATCGTGATAATCCATCCAAATCCCTTGAATATCTGCTGTATTCCGACGTTATTTAGATAAAATAGAAATATAATCTGCAAAAATGGAACAAAACAATTGGTTTTCCAATACGGTAAGATACCTGTATGCGTTCATAAATATTTGTTCTCTTTGCCATACTCTTAAAATGACAAAATCGGAAATTTATCATTGTTTTCAGTGTTAATTTATGTTTTCTCATGCTTTCATTTTGGGGTTTCTTGATTTTGTTGTTCCTATTTTGTTTCTTTCGTCATTTTGTCGTTCCAATTAGTGTTGATTATCAATATATTACGAGCAATCGGTAAGATTTAAAGAAGAAGATTATGATGATTGTAGGAGCATGTATCTTCCTCGTGGCAGCAGCACAGGTGTTCATAGAATCTCGAAGATTAGGCTTGCACTATTCGCATTTTCTGCATTTTTGGAGGCTGAAAATGCAGAAAGTGCAGAAAATGCAAGGGTGAGTCAAATTTTACCATAAACGCCATGACGGATTTTCTGAAAATGAATCCCGGTGAAACGTCTGATGAAATCCTTGAAAGTGCGCTCCGGCATTGAGTTATCGGCGGCAATCTCAACTCCCTGCTCGGTTGTAAACTCGTCAGGGAGAGCCAACATTACGGCACGTTGCAGTTCCGACAGCGACAGTTCCCGGATTATGCCCTGTACCCTTGTTGCGGTCGCCTTGAAGTAGTCCACATGCGATATGGCGTTCTCAACTGACACAAGATCTATTTCTAACTTGTCAGCCTCACCACAGGCCCACCGCGCCATTTGCAGTATAAGACAAAAGCGTATGGCATGGAAATTATGATACTCCCGTATTTCAGACCGATGGAGTGCGTTTTTCAAGCAAGGAAGAGCAGGCAATGCGAGCCTGATTCTTCTTTGGGGTAAAGGATTGCGGGGTTCGATGCCCCGCAGTCCTTTGATGATGGAAGAGCAGTGTAAAGCTCGCCGTCATCTTCTTTGGGGTTGACAAAATTACCCATTTGTCGTTGACTGTGCAAATTTTATATTCTCAGTCATATCAGGCAGCCTGAACATAGACCTCCCAAGGGACTTTCCCGCCTATACCCTGATGATGCCGCCGATGGTTGTAATATTCAATGAATGAGGCTATACCTGACCTTAGCATTGAAACGGAATCCGCCGGATTAAGATAGACATGCTCCATCTTCAGGGTTCTCCAGAACCGTTCTATCCAGATGTTGTCCTTGGCACGTCCTCTGCCGTCCATTGAAATGGCTATGGAGTGTCTCCAGCAGACTTTTGTCCAGTCTTCCGAAGTGTATTGGCAGCCCTGGTCGGAGTTTATTATCTCCGGAGCGCCATGCCCCGAGACTGCTGCCTCGAGAACTTCAATGGAGTTGGCGGCATCAAGCGTGTTGTGCAGTCCCCACGCCATTATGGCCCGGGAATACACGTCGATTACCGCCGTCAGATACATGAATCCCTTGCTCATCGGGATATACGTGATGTCAATGGACCAGACCTGCCGCGGACGCGTCACGGCCAGCCCTCTGAGCAGATATGGCCTGACATACTTGACGTTGCCCCTTTTGGTGAGGTTGCGCCGGGGCATCAGCGCAATGACGCGCATCTTCCTCATCAGTCTCCTTACACGTTTCGGCCCGACGATAAAGTTCATTGCCACAAGGTCAAGAACTGTCCCCATGACACCTCGTGCGGGATTATCCGTGTGAATCCTGTCTATTGCCTTCATGACGGTCTCATTGTATTCACTCTCACCCTTCGGCTCATAATAATATGTCCCTTTGCTGAGGGAAAGGATTTCCAGCTGTCGGTTGATCGACAGTCTGTTCTCGCGGGAGACTAAAGATCTTCGGGCAGCCGCACTCCCAATTTTCGCGATGCCCTCTTTGCAAAATCCAGCATCATCTCCAGCTCGCCGATTTTGCGGTGTAGGTTGTCTACCTCCTTCTGATGCGCCTCCTCGTCGTTGGTGGCGCCGAAGGTCTGTGACGCATTGCGTAGAAGCTCGTTCTTCCACCGGGAGATTGTGTACTGCGAAACCCCGAATTTCTTCTCCAGTTCCGGTAATGTCGCCTGTTCTTTCAGAGCTTCAAGAGCCACCTTGGCCTTGAACTCCGGACCATGTTGTTTTCTTGAGTTGTTGCCCATGTCTGCATAACGTTTTTTGGTTACTATCTTGCGCTCCAAACCGGTCCGTTTTTGGGGGAGCATTATAAATCGAACTTGTTATAGACACCTTTCAGTGCGTCGCATTCCTCCCGGTTACATTCCTCGGTGTTCATGCGCTGCCATTCATATAGGCGCGTCTTCGCCTCCGTCGCAAACGGCAGGATATTGGCGACTATATTTCCGTCAGCGTCGGTTTCGTATGGCATAGTCACCAATTTGCCGATGATGCCAGCCCATGCCGCCTCGATGTCGAATGACGGTTCCTGTCGCTCCACGGCTGTTTGTCCTGATTGTCGGGCATTACAAACAGCAGACGGTCAATGAATCCGTTTGATGTGCGACTGCCTTGCGCCAGCTCGTTGAGTATGCCATTTTGTATCGTACCCACCACCGAGATAAAAGGTCGGCTGATATACACCGAGTTTTTCACGCCCTTGCGGTCGGAGAACGACGGATTGGCGTTGAACAGTTTTAGCCAGTATTCTTCATCAGAGCCTTTGTTGTAGCGGTTGAAATTCTTGAACCATCCGGCAAGCTCATCGTTCCACATCAATATTCCCCTCAGATTCTGCGAGTGGATAAGCAGCATGGCTTCGGGAGTAGCGTCCGAGATAAGAAAACGCTTGCATACCGGGGCGACAGGATGTGGATCCGTGCGCTCCTTCATCGGCAGTTCTCGCTGACGCTCATATTCATCGCAAGCCTTGATGTAGGCGCGTGTCGCCTTGCCGTCCAACTCTGTGAACGGTCGGATTGCGAAATTCAGCGGATGCGACTTGCACGCTCCGGGTCTGCCCACCAAAGCCATGAAAAGAATCGCGCTCTCATCCCATTTCCCTTTGAGCCGTGCGAAATGGGTGTTGCCGATGCCAAGCCCGACAGCCACAAGCATAGCCCCTGCGAGATAATCCACCGGGTAGCCGTAGCAGTCGTTGGCCTCGCGCACAATCCTCTGCATCTTCATCGGCAACGCTCCCAACGGAAAATCGCCACCTTTGACGCTCACGCCCATATCCACGGCTTTGCCGAGTACAAGCATCGGGGCGATAGTCTTTCCCATAGGCTATCGGAGTTTGGGTGACTTGGCGCGTGTGCCACGCCGGATGTCCGCTTCCATTTCATCGAATGACATTACCGATGATTCACGCTTGTAACCCTTGACATGATCTACATGTTCTCCGGGAATGAATCGCCATTCCTTTTCGCCAGGCACTTTATATGCCGGAATCTTACCCTCCCGTGCAAGTGCATAAACGGTGGATTGAGCCTTGCCGAGAATCTGACAGGCTTCGGCAATCCCGATAAACTGTGTTGCCGACTTGGGGATAGCTCTCTCCGGAGCAAGCATCTTGCGAAGCTCGCCCACTTCTTTGACCAACTCCCTGACGAGAGCGGTCAGCGATGACACTGCACCCGGCAGTTCATCGAATGTTATTGAATTTTGTAACATAAAACTGGCGAACCCACTTTTGTATGGATTCGCCAGCAAAGTACGGAAGTGTTAAAATGGTGGAATCAGACACCGGGATTCAGGCTATATCCACCGGCATCCCACCATATCACCACCCGGCATGGCCGTAATCGTCAGGCTCTTCTAATATGTTGTCTCCAAGATTGTAAGGTTCAAGTTCCATATCCGCCATAGCCTGAGCCATTGCGTAATTTGTAGATTTTGCGCGTTTGGAAAATTTTGTAGATTTTTTCGGCTTGGAGGTAGAGTTTTTCGTGGTGTTAGCCACGGTGGACGTTTCCACCTCTACATCCTCAACCGGTATTTCAAACCTGTCAACATTTTTGTTGATTTTTATTTTGCCTTGTGTACCGTTGTATTTTAGTTTTTCTCGATTGTGCATACCGACGCAGAAGCGGTTAACTTATTGATGCTCAATAGGGTATTGGGCTAATCCGTACAAGTGTCGTTCATTTTCGGATGCGACAAGCATTAACCGCTTGGTATTTAATATTCTACGAATCGCCCTCACCTCACGGCAAGTACTGACTCTATGCAAAGTTAACCATAATCCTCCGATTATCAAAGAGGTATAGCATTTTTAACTTTTAGCTGTCGTACAAACTGCTTGAAAAGATCTATTCCTTTTCTACCTCCCAATGACCTCCTTTAGCCGGACCGATTCGCCGGATTTTGCCATTGGCTTTGAGTTTTACGAGTTGCTTTTCTATGCCTTTGATACTGATTCCGACGGCGTCTGCGAGAGTCTTGGCGGTGTGTTTCGGATTTTCTTTGAGAAGTTGGATGACCCGTTGTTCGGTCTTGACCATTGTGTCGGAATGAGCGGCAAACTCCTCCCCAATTGATTTACGGTATGTATCAATATCTGTGGTGAGATGCCCTATCATTGTTTCAGACATGAAACGGCGGAAGATGTCAAGGTTTTCGGTCTCACGGGTTTCTACAAGAGCCTTGATATATTCTTCTTTGTCATCTGCAAAAATTCGTGATGGTATCAGGCCATATTCAAACTGTAGCCAGTTCATCAGCAGTCTTGCCATTCTTCCGTTGCCATCTGCCCATGGATGAATGGTCACAAGGTTGAAATGAGCATCGAAACTGAGGTCATATAGCTGCTGTATTGACATTGAACTGAAGTTGCTTCGCTGAAGATTTACCGATTCACAAAATTCTTTCAGTTTCATCGGCACTTTATTGAAACTCATATATGATTTGCCACCGACTCCGGCGGTGACGTTGAGCAAACGGATATCGCCATTGGCTGATGAAAAGTCGCCAAGAGCGGTATGGTAAACCGTTCCCGTATTTTTCATGGTCAGTGCGGCCAAGGTTTTAAGTCGTTCAGGCGTAATCGACTCATGATGTTGTGCGAAGACCAACGCCTGTTCGTATGCTGCCTTTAGGTCAAGGTTCATGTTCTGCTCAATCAGACTTTTACCTTTCAGAGCAATGCCGTTGTCAAACATTATCTGATTCTCCAGTTCCGTGATGGTTGAACCTTCTATCGCTGTGGAATGGGTGATGATGGAATACAGATAAAACTTGTCATAATCCAGTTGTCGGTCTATGCCAAGAGACTTATACTCTTTTACTAATTCTTCAAGTGTGCTCATAATAGTGCAAAGATAACAATTTTTACCCTACCATTCGTAGTTTTTACCCTACTTTTTTACTCCTTTCACCCTACTTTTTTGATATTGACCAATGAGTCAGGAAACGTTATCATGTTCCAAGCAGTAAAAATTGGAATAGAAAAATATATTGGATATATTTTAGTATTCATTTTTTTACTATCTTTGCATCGTGAAAAGTCCATTGGAACAATTAGGAAACATACCTGTCACGGCTGCTGTCTTGGAATCGTTGTATCCTCACATCAAAGGTGGAAACCAGAAAATCAGGTTGCTTGAGCGCGATAAGCTGATTATCAGGCTCAAGAGGGGACTTTATGTGTGCAGCCCAGAAGTGACCCGTGTGGCTCTGTCAACCGAACTGATTGCGAATCATCTTTATGCTCCTTCATATTTGTCGATGTCGTCGGCGTTGCGCTATTATGGACTGATACCGGAAGCGGTTTATGTGACTCAGTCGATGACGCTGAAGCATTCCCGCGATTTCGATACACCGATAGGTCGGTTTGAATATACCCATATTTTCAGGGATGCTTTTTCCATCGGGTTGACAAGCCTCCGAAAGGATGGATATGCCTTTGTAATTGCCACGCCGGAAAAAGCGTTGTGTGACTTGGTCGCAAATTCTTCCGGGGTAAATCTCCGTTATCCCAAAGAAGCCGCAATCTATTTAGAGGAGGATGTCAGAATGGAGTTGAGTGATTTCCGGCAGATGGATTCCGCGGTATTTGAAGAATATGCTAAAGTCGGGAAAAAGGCTGATTCAGTTCGGATATTATTAAAACTATTGAAGCAATGAACAATGATATATACGCCAATATGCTTTCGGCATACGATTTGTCAACAGAGCAACAAAAGCGGAACGCTGTTTTTGAGGTTAATCAGCAGGTGATACTTGCCGGACTTTATAATGGTGGATTTTTTGACGTAGCTGCGTTCTATGGCGGTACTTGCCTACGGATTTTTCACGGACTTCAACGATTCAGTGAGGATATGGATTTCTCACTTATGGCTCCAAAAGAGGATTTCGATTTTACTAAATATTTCCAGCCTATTATTGACGAATTTGCTGTTGTCGGACGTGAGGTTGAAATAACAAAGAAGGATAAGAAGAATTTCGGCAAAGTAGAGTCCGCGTTCCTGAAAGATACGACAGATGTGTATGACGTCTCATTTCAGACTGATAAATCCATCAAGATAAAGATAGAAGTCGATACACAGCCTCCACTGAACTTCAAAACGGAACAGAAACTTCTGATGCAGCCACACTCATTTATGACACGTTGCTATACACTCCCGGATCTGTTCGCCGGTAAGATGCACGCGTTGGTTTACCGTGCATGGAAAAACCGCGTGAAGGGCCGTGATTGGTACGACTTCGAGTGGTACGTCCGGCACAACGTGCCTTTAGGTTTCATGCATCTTGCGGAGCGCGCCTTGCAATTCAACAATGAGGTGCTTGATGAGGAAACTTTCATTCTTCGGCTTAAAGAAAAACTGGCATCGGCAAATATGAATCAAGTAAAGAGCGACGTGCTTCCATTTGTTCGGAATCCACGCGAACTTGAAATCTGGTCAAATGATTATTTTGTCCAGCTTGCAGATATGATCAAATTTGAATGACTTATCGCGACAAATTTGACAAAAATGGCCGGATAATTGCGACAAGTTGGCGGGATTTATCGCTTGTAGACCCTGACCTTGGCGCGATAATCAGCTCAACATAGCCTTATTCCCATGAATTATCGGCTCAATTTGAGCTGATTTTTAACTGGCATGATTGATTATTGAGCCGAATCCGTTTCATCTCGGTTATGGCTATGCGAACATCTTTACGCCCGTAATAGTATTTAGCCTTGATTTTCCATATCTGTTTTTTTCAAGGTCGGGCGTAACAAGGAACGGCTCAAATTCTCTTTTAAGATGTATATTAGGATCAGATGAGACGAAACACATCCGAGTTATGTCAGCTCCGGTTTTGTCAATATTGATTCCATACTTGAACCAGTATATGTTTTATAAGTGTCTGTAAATCAAAAGAAACTTTACGACATCAAGCGTAAATGATACCATAAAGTTCCCATTGTATGCGAGAAATCAATCTTGCGTAGTTTGGGTGAAACACGAATAGTTTACTGCATATTAGCGATTAATATTCATTAACTCGTCTTTTGCCGTTTCAATGGCAGTAAGTTTCAATTCGTCTTCACCCTCCAAAGCATCCAATACTTTGTCGGCAAGCCAAAAGGTGAGCATTTCCTTTTCATCCACTTTGAAGTATGTTGCCATTTGAATTACTTGACTTCTCTTTGCTCGCCTATCCCCACGTTCAATCTTGCTGAACATTGGAGTATCTATTTCTAAGTATGCAGCTACTTGACGCTGCAATATTCCTTGTTCGTCTCTTAGAGACCTTATCTTGTTTCCTAATAACATATCCGTTTTATTCTTTGTCTAATATTACGATTTCCCAATAGCCTCCAAATCTACCACCTGTTCGTTTAATTTTGCCTAATTCACGAAGTTTACGTATTTGCTTCTCAACTCCTCGTGAAGACATATTCAATTGCATTGCGATTTCAGCGGCTGTTATATGTGGGTCTTGTTTTATAATATCTATAATCAAGTCCTTTGTTTCCGAACTTCTTTCCGAACTTTTCGTTTTTGTTTCCGAACCTCTTTCCGAACCAAGTATGCCCGTTTCCGAACTGTTGCTATTCGTTTCCGAACTTTCACGACATCCTTCATGAACAGGAATAGTAACCAAGAACGTCAAGCGGTCATCTGTAGTTTCAAAGATGGCACGTGGGGAACCATTCTCTGCTAACTTTGTTTGTATTGTTGGAACACCAGTTGAGCGACCCTCTGTAAGGTCAAGTTCTTTTAAGAAATCACCCAAACGACGGTTGCGATAGCGACGGCTTTTTAGCATATCGCCCTTTCCTATATCCTCCTTGGAGATGCTTCTGTCAGGTCCAGGACAATTGAGTATAGAGATTCCGCTTGGTTCAATGGTAATCTCTATTGGTTCATGCTGCAAGAAATCTCTGTGATATACAGAGTTTACAACTGCTTCCTCAATAGCATCGTATGGATAGTTCCAAAAACGTTCTGCCTCCTGCTTACCGGAAATCTTACGCACATGCTCTTTGAGTACATTGCTCTTGATGTAATCCATTGTCTGTTTTATCATCTGCGGAACACTGCCTTTGAATGTAACTTCTGTGAAATTGTTTCACTACTGTCCACTAAAAATGGACGTGGTTAAAAATTAAATAAATTCGGTTCACTTGAACCATAGAGAACATTGACATTTTTGAAATTCGATTTGTCGAAGAGGTCTCTCAGATGAGTCTTGTCAGTCAATGAGATTCCAAGAATCTGAAGGATTTCATAGATGCTTCGCTCCAGTTTCATATCATGCTGTACGATTGCTACAAGGCAATAAGTAATTATAGCACAATAGATTTGGATGCGCGCAGCATTCTCTGATGTTCCCCAGAACTTCTTGATACGCAGATGCTGCTTGATCCATTTGAAGAACAGTTCCACGCTCCACCGGTTACGATATAACTCGGCGATTGTCTCGGCAGATGCCGTCAGATTGTTAGTCAGAAAGATATATCTGGTACCGTCTTCGGGGTCGATGCAGATTACCTTTCGGAGTTTTTCCGGGTAATCCTTCACGCTTTTATAAACCGTGAAGTAGCCGATAGCATCTGAGACAACGTTCTCGGGAAGCCTTCGTTTCCATGTATCAGGCTTAAACCTTACATTGGTTTTTGCCCTGACAACGAAAAATGCACCTATACGGTTTATAGTGTAAAGGTTGCCGAAATCGTTGTAGCCACGGTCGAAGATATAGTGTGCTTCTTTCTCATACGGAATCTCAGGCATAGCTTTTGAGTCATGAACTTTTGCTTCGGTAATATGCACGAATGCAGGAACTTGAGCCTCCACATCATAAAGCGTGTGCATCTTGATCCCACCTTTGTGCTTGCGGAATTTAGCCCACTCGAACACCGCCAGACAGAGGTCTATGGTTGTGGAGTCAAAGGCGTATACATGACCGTCAAGCTCGAAGATTTTCTCTATCCTCCTACTGCGGGTCTCCGAAATCATGAAGAAGGCAAACTCCTCGAAGATGCGGTAATCGCGCTGCTCGTTAGCTTTGCTAAGATTGCTCCTCGTCACAGATTTACCGATACCGAGATGGTAGAGTTTCCCTGCATGGGCTTCCATAGCGACGATGAGATCGCGCAGACTCTCTCGATTTGACAACTGTCCAAACATCAACGTAAGTAGCTGATTCCAACAAGTATAACTCTTTACATACTTGTCTCCATCATACTTATCTACAAGATGGCGGAACTTGTCATTGTCAAGAAACTTGACTAATTGGGCGAAAACATACTTGTCTTTTAGCATAACAGTCTGATTCAGACTGCAAAGGTAATTTCAAATCGTCGCACCCAAAAATTGCTTACAACAAATTGAATTTCAATAATTTCAAAGTACTCTTATGATTTTTTAGTGGACACTAATGAAATTGTTTGGATCATTCATCTTTCCGTTAGGGAATGTCACTACATCAATCTGAGTGTAAGGGAAGAACTTGCATGGATTCTCGCAGAACATCATGGCTGCCACATTGCGAAGCAAACGGTTTTCTTTTGGTCCTGTGTACAGTTCCATTTGGTCAAGTATGGTAGAAAGTGGAGTCGTTATCACATCATCAGCCAGTTTGCTACCCACTTTGACAAGATAATCACGAAGAAGCACCAGAGAAATATCTTCCAACTGGATGTCGCTATTGCCTCGTTCATCAAAAGGCACACGATTAGCCAACTCTCGCAATTCAACGAGAACTTCACCTCTTGCCTCAATGCTACTTGTGCCACTGCGAATGTAGAAATATTCTTTCGTTCCTTTTGCTGTTACGTTTACAGGCACAGAATATGGACGGTAACTACCAGCAGGACACCATATAACTATCAACTGTTTGCCATCCACCTCCTCCACAGAAGTGCGAGGTAAGTAGTATGGAGCCATTTTGTTGTTGTAACCTACCATCTCCTGTAGAATGTTGTCAATCTTTTCCATTGGCACACCTTCTACAGGTCGTATTGCCATGCCAGTCTTATCATCGGTATCTACTCCAACGATAATATACCCACCGCCAAGGTCATCAAAGTCATTGGCAAAAGCACATATACTGTGATATATGCGTCCTGGGTTCCAACCTTTCTTGAACTCAATGCGGTTGGATTCTATCTTCTGCTTGTTAAGCAGGTCGTTTATGTTTATTGCGAGTGCCATATTGTTTATTTTTATTGCTGTCCGATAAAATTTTTTAGATTGTCAATAACGTATTGGCACGCAGTCAATTACGTCTTAATTCCTGCGGCTGGGCTTACCTATGGAAATATTATTGATAATCAGCAACTTATCTATGTTTATCGGACACTAATAGTTTATTTTATACAAATGTTCAAAAGGCTATCTATCGTTTTGTCCAAGGACTCTTTATATAAAAGGCCTTCAATATATTCGTTAGGAATGGATGAATAACCATATTTCGCTCCAAGTATGGCACACGCCACAGCAGCATTTGTGTCAGCATCACCTCCTGCATTCACCACAGCGAGAAGCCCTTCAACAAATGACGTAGCATGCCAATAAGCCCAAAGAGCCACTGATAATGTAACTAAAGTATAGCCCATGTGGTCATAGTCTACCAAATTCTTAACATCTGGTTCACCCCACGCTTTGTCCACGTATTCGCAGATTTCTGCATCATATGACTGTGCCAAACTTTTTATTTGGAATAATGTCGGCGGTTGCATACCATAAACCAATGCGTGTATAAGTTCGGACACTATTACGCATGATCCGACACATCTTGGATCGTAATGGGTGAGCCGACAAATATTTTCTGCACAAGTCCTTACTTCTTTTGGAAAAAGTCCGACTACTGAGGTTCGCATCAGCCCACCATTTGCTGCAGACTGATACATGCTCATTTCCCATACCTTGTGGGACACATCAAACGGATGCTCCACATAGTCGCCAATCATCAGCACCTTATAGGTATTTTCCCCAATACCCATAGGAGTGCCATTGGCCCAGTCTTTGAAGTGTCGGGCGATGTTGTAAAAATTAACACCCTTGTCTTCAATGACTGCATCAGCAATGCAGAGCATCATGTCGGTATCGTCCGTCCAGTCGCCAATCTCCCAACGTTTCCGATGTCTGTCTTGGTATATTTGCTTGTTGTGTTGTAGTCCATGAGGATATTTCCAAGCGATATCCTCATCTGTCATGAATTCCGTCCCCAATCCGAGTGCATCGCCTATGGCTTGACCATAAAGGCAACCTCTAAATCTGTCAATAGTTTTATGCTCCATAGCCGTATGCATCTAAATTTCTATATAATCATCTCTTTTCAACAGAGGAAGTTCTTCAAGGATGACAACATACTTTCCATTTACCAAATAATAATCTATTCGGTCATCCACAACTTTGGTAAGATAGAGATGGAAAACACTAATGCCATCATCCTTCATCTGCCACTCGTCTTTAGGAACAAGAAAATATCCATCTCCAATCGAGTTGTTTTGATAGTCTGATTTTCTTACTACCAAAACATCTTCATTCGTGTCATACTTTCGTATCATATAAGCTTAAAAACTATTCAACAACTTTCCATTCTCCTCCATTACGTGAGCCTTCGATGCGAATTAGTATCCCAAGAAACTGTAGTCTCCATCAAAGCCTTCAGGCATATCTCCATACATTCCATCTGTCATTGCATCCCAAGTGTCTTGTGCATAATCAGGCTCTTCATAATAGTCATAATCGTGGTCGTAAGAATGCTCCCTATTTATTCGTTCAATTTCTTCTTCAAGTTCATTAATACGTTTGTTTACATCAAAGCCTTTGCTTGCTGCAATCTTGTAAAGTTCAACAGCCTTAGAATACATTTCACCACGGATATAAAAATCTGCTAACGTTTTTAAGAAAGCAAAAGCATCTTCTTTCTCTCCAATGAATTGTTCGGCCCGTTTATTAGATATTGTAATAAGATCTTGTTCTGCAAGGCTACTTGGCCTAAAAAAGCCATTAGCAAAGTCCTTATTAGTAATCTTTTGAAGAATCGAAATTTGTTCTTTAATATTTGCTGTGAGTGCTGACCAATAAATGTTTTCAAAATTATTATTTCTCAATTTTGAAATTTCTCTTAACAAAGATGCTGCCTTTCTACTTCCATCATCAGCTGCATGGCACAGAAGTTTATAACGACTATCTGAAGTAAATTCAGGTATAATTTGTCTATAAGCAGATGGAACAATCCCCCGATTAAAAAAGAAGTTGTCAAGAGGAGGTATTTCCGCATTGGGTAAAAGCTCATCTTTAACTCTGTCAACAGCTAAATATTGGAGTGCAGCATTGTAACCTTGACGCATAGCGGCCTCCATAAGGAACTTAGCTACAGCTTTGTCTTTCTCATATTTACGTGCCCATGTAAATTGAGCTTTTGGACAGCATCTTGATTTTTTATCGTATGAAGAACATTCGTGGCATATCTCGCAGCCATTACCATAAGCATATTTATGCCATATAGCCACAACTTCTTCTTCATCCAATTGACTAAATAAAGCCATATTTGTTCGATAAGCACAAGAATTTGTAGGATTTGCGTTGCTCGCTTTTATCCAATATGTAGAATATGTGACAGAATTTTCTTTAGCTTTGTTTGTCCATAAAGCCAATGTGGACCAAACATATTTTTCCCAATCAGGCCAATTAGGGCATTTTGTTTTTACTAATTCTTTAAGTTGTTCTAAAGCTAATGTTTTATTTGACTTTAAGTTATCATTGCCGTTCTTTATCCCTGTATAAAGGGCGCAAATGCGATTGTAAGTAACAAAAGCTGGTTCATCCTTGTCTGTTGATTTCAGCTTTAATATTTTGAAGAAATCTTTTGCTTTATTGGAAAGGTTATTACTTATTACAGTATAAGCATAAGTGAGTTCGGATGATGCTTTCTTGATTTTGTTATATTCTTTCGTTATATCGCGCAAAGTATAATCTTTTTTATACATCAAAATTATTAGATTAAGACAGCATTTACTGATAGGTGTGCAATTTGAAATGTCTGTCTCTGTCTCTTTTAGGTTTTGTTCAATACCCTTTTTATAATATTCTATAGCTAAATTTTCGTTCTTTGAGTTGCCATACAATCCAAAGTGGTAAACAATACCCATAGAATATGAACCTGCAGACTCTCCATTATCAGAAGCCATCTTATAATAGTTAAGAGCATTCGTATAATCTTCAAAAAGCATATATAGTGAAGCAAGGTTTATCATTGCGTTCACATCTCCACCTTTGGACGCTAATGTAAAGAAGCTAACAATCTCTTTATTCCGTTCGGAATTAATATCATTAGAGTCATCACTCAAACAATTGCAGAGAGATTTAAGAACCCCAATATTATTATAACATTGTGTATTCCCCTTTTCTGCAGCATTAAGGTAGTAAGCAATAACTTCGTGTGCCCATTCCTCATTATTATCCAATCCTTCGCTAATAGAGTATTGAGGGAAATCCTCAATAATTTTCCTTAGTGTGTAATCAATCTTAGTATCATCCCAAACTCTATTATAATCTATGTCTCGTATCACAACGTTCGTATTGTCAACGTCATTGCATTGCTTTTTGTTTTGGAATGGTCGATCAAAAAATAAAGAAGTTCTCTTTTGGTTAAACAGTGTATTGATTGGTACACCAGGACATAAATTGCTTAACACGATTTGATATTCGTGTTTATTATCTAATGTTTCAAACGATAAGTTTGAAAAAATAGCATATTTTGCATAATATCTTTCACCCTCAATAGGATGCATAGAGTCAAATGAAAAATTACGCGAATCATTCTTGTAAAAACGACAAATATTTAAGTCTTGCCAATAGAAATTACAATCAAGATCTGAAACTTGCGGCATTCTATTGGAAGAAATGTTTTCAAAGAATATTGAATGGGAGTAAATATAGTGCGAACTAATAATAATACGAGATATTTCTTTATGAATATCCTTAGCAAGATTAAAGGTGTGAGCAAATAGGTTGATTGTGAACAATGAATTACACATACATTCATCATTTATTTCTTTTATATCCAAGTTATATGCTTCTAATGAAATAGAAGCATATAACTTGTTATGAAGCAATACAGCACGTTTAAGTTTCTCCTTATTAGAAGAAAACAAGCGAATTGCTTTGATATTCTCGATTTTATAACCTTTATTTGTCAATGCACTAACAAGAGCAATAGAGTCAATCCCGCAATCAGCATTGAAAACATTTATCGTTAAATCATCGCAAGCCATACCCCCATTTTTGTATAAGGCATTGACTACAGATTTGTAGCATTCTAATTTATATGGTAGTAGATAGACTGTATCATATAACATGGAAACTTCGATTGATGGTTCTATGTCACCTTCCCTTAGACTTTTAAAAGGAACTAATAAGTCTTTAGAAATGCTCAATATTTCCTCAATAGTCCAATATGTTTTTTGAGAAACAAGAGATGAAAAGTATGTATTCTTTTCGGAAAATATTTGCTTGTATTTATCTTTTTGACTCATATTTTGCTTTTATTTAATAAAGTTTCAGATTTAGTCATCGCTTCCTTTGGCACATATGCCGTAGCCACAAAACACCCATCAAACAACTCAACGACCACGCGCTGTTGCCCTGCAAACCTCGCCACTCTGCCATGAATGCCTTTGAATTCACCTTTTGTCACAACGACTTTATCACAAAGTTTGAACTGGATATTATTAGAAGTTACAGAAATGATATGTTGATTCTTAATAGAGGTGAGATGGATAAAATTGTTCATAGCTCCATCTCGAATAGTAAGCGGTGGATTACGGTCTGGGGTGTCTTGGCGATGGATTGTATGGTCAAAGTAGTAGCGGAGTAATGCTCTGCCTGTATTTGTCGCAACCTTATTGTCGTAAAGCAAGGTTTCAATTTGTTCTGTTGTAGCATGAACAAATAGAAATGAGGGAAGAAGTGGTTCTGTGCTGATTCGTTTCTTGCCTTGCTTCTTAACCTCTTTATATCGCATAGGAACATAACATTCAAATCCTTTAGCTTCTACAAATGCTTTTGCCTTGATAATACGTCCATATGAAACTCGCAGCACGAACCACTGTTGGTTTTCGTTAGGCACATTCTCTACCGACACCCCACCTTTGTTCTTTGAGATGGAGGGCGTGCAAGAGGTAAGTCTTGCACTTGGACACGATGAGCCTGTGTCGATAGGCTGCCCATTATACAATGAAGCGTCAGCCGTTAAAAGCTGTTTGGTGTTATCTTCCAATGTTATTGCTCAGAGGTTAGATTAAACCAATAGCCTTTCTTTTGACAGAATTGTCAATTATTGACCACAAAAGTAGGAAATCTTATTCAGACTAAAGAATAAATAATTGGAAATCTTTACTTCTGGCATCACATTTCTGTGATTCGAGGTGATTTGTAGTGCTGATTGCTACAAATCGTCTCTCATTGTCATTATCTGGATAAACATTGTGACTTCTTTTTTGATGGTGCTCTCAACCCCAACTTCTGTGTTCCGTCCCAATTAGTGAGCTGGTCAGCATAACCATTGGAGCCACCGAGTGAAACGTATGTATCTGCGCTGCACGACATGTGGTTAATGAACGAAAGGAAGTTCTGAATGATGGGTTCGGTATAAACAACCTCATCAGTAGCAAAGAGTTTTGTCCAGTGTGCGACACATTCTCTCCGATAGTTGCCACAACCATTCCAATCCATACTCGCGAGAAATCTTTCAACGGCAAATTTGGCTCCTTGTGGAGAACGAAGCGTAATGTTGGATTTTGTGGCAGTAGCCATAATACCATAATAGATTGCTTTGGCTTCTTTCTCATAGAAATCTATTCTGCTTGATTGCGAAAAGGCTTTGAGCTGTTCATTACCTTCACTAATGAATCGGTCAAGTACACCTTGGTATCTGTCTTGTCTTGCCTGTTCCTCACGTTTTGCCTCCGCTTCTTGCTCCTTGCGTTCTTCCACACGTTTAACAGCTTCAATTATTTCAGGCTGCTTTGTCAAGTCGTTCCATTGAAGAACCAAGATTTTGTATTTCTCCCATAAAGTATTGTAATCAGTCTTGAGTCTTGTAATGTCCTCGTTTTTTTGAGACTAATGGCGATGCGGTGAATGAGCGAAATCGCCGGAGCAGACAGAATACTCTTGGTCGGTTTGAGACTCTTTATCTTGTTGATTGGGTAGGCTGTAGGAATGAAAAACGCGTACACCACAAGATTTTCACCGTCAATACGGTAGTAACACCCGAGAAGTGTCAACAGGACAAAAACGAGCATGACGGCACAAATAATCATAGGCAAAAACCAATCATCCAAAAGAACCGGCCATAGACAGGCGATGACAACAGCACCTACCATTGCCGATGTTGAACCATCCCATCGAGAGTTATATCTCGTTCCGCCGTATTTCTTCATAATCAATTGTCGTTACTTTGCCAATGATGTTACTCCACAGTATTTGTGGAATTATTGATTATCCAAGTGGCATTATTCTTAGCACCGACGCGGGATAGCAATCCTTTCTTTTTGAGATTGCGGATGATACGATCTATCGTACTTTTGGATAGACGTGTATTTGCAGCGATAGCAGTGATGGAAATGTTTGGATTAGACTGGACTTGTTGAATCACAGCCATCTCTTTAAGAGATAAAGTAGCTGACAACGATGGTGTTTCCAAAACGTCAGTTTGACGTTTAGCGACTTCATTTTGATGTTTAGCATCCTCCCATCTGATGTGGAGAGTCCTGTTGCGGAGATCAGCCGGGATGCCGAATACGGCGTAATTCATAAATCGCTCCAATGGCTCATATGTGCGGTGGATACCCTTCGGAATATTCTCATATTGCGCCCGAACGAGTGCATTGCGGAAGAACCATGAATGATTGGCAAAACTTTCGTTGTTGACATCAAACCCGAATGAGCGCAAATATTTTATTAAGAACACCGCTGTTGTCCTTGTGTTGCCTTCACCGAAAGCATGAATCTGCCAGATATCCGAAATAAACCGAACTATATGATTTAGAGCTTCTACAGCTGTATGTTCGCTATAATTGTTTTTTTTCTCCTCGCCAAAATCAAACGCAAGAAGTTCTGTCAGCGAACCTGCGCTGCCATATTCGATAGACTCTCCGTCAAGAATCCATTGATTTTTTGTAATGTTGTAATCCCGGAACTGTCCTGCTTTTGAAAGAACACCATTGAAGAGAAAGCGGTGAATGCGTATGAGTTCTGCCGGGGAGAACGTGAAAGCCTTCTCCGACAAAAGGAGATTGATGCGGTCAGACACCTTGTCAGCCTCCAAAGTACCGTCAGCCTCCGCCTTCTCCCGAACCGACTTTTGCTGATAATACTCCTCGATTCTGCGTCCAACCTCCTCTGACGAAATACGTCCTTCAATGTTGGCTTTCGCTTGTTGAAGTAGAAACTCAGACGGTTTTAGTCGGTCAACGTCCTGCAAACCTATGGCAATTGACCAATTACGCGCACGCTCCTGTTCATCCGGTTCACCTGCTGTCAAATATTGCTCAAGTTCCTTGTATTTATCTTCGTATGCCATAATAATTCAATTATAATCGGTCAACTACCGAGGATTTCTCGGCTATTGAATGATGTATTTTTGCCCAACTATTTCCATTTTGGAAATAGTTGCTTCTTGTGTCAGTTCCCCTTCAGCGAATATGTTTCCTAAATGCTTGTTAATAGCCGGGACTCCGACATCGGACAACTGCGCCATAGCTTTCTGACTGCACCAGATGGTTTCATCGCGGTACATCACTTGCACACCGTCCTCTTTCCCTTCAATTTGGAAAATCTGGAACTCAGCAGTGCTATTTCGTATCTCAAACTTCTTAGCCATTAGTTATTCTTTATAAATCCTCATCATCTATATAGGCAACCTCTTCATTGTTCTCTTCTATTATATCATGTATCAACTCATCTTTCCAGTGATCTGTCAACTTTATCGTTTGACTCTTAGGTTGAACATGACGAGGTAATTCATTTACCTGCATAATTATTGGAAGATCAGCGATAAATCCAGATAATACACATGCGCCTACAGGCAAGATTGGAAGTTGCTCTGCTGATACTTTATCTAAATAAGAGACGGCTTTCTCAATCATCTCAATATCTTTGTTATTCACTAATCTATGGATAAGATAATTGTGTAATTGAGATATAATTGTCCCGGATATATCAGATGGACGCTGGCTTGACAGTGTGAGGAACACGCCAAACTTACGTCCTTCCTTAATTATCTCTTCAAATGTTTCTAGTCGAAAGTCCTTGAAGGATTCACTTTCTCTAAGAGATTCAAATGACAGGATATTATGAGCCTCATCGATAATTATATTAAGAGAGTTGGATTCATTCGGTGCTTTCTTCTTATATTCATAAAGTTGATAAGAAACTAGCATCGGAATCATTTTCTTGACAAGAATATTGCAATGGTTTAGATTGATGACCACTAGATTCTTATTCTGCCAAAAATCTTCCTCAGATATACACAAGGTTCTGTCGAAATCTTTAATAAAACTTTTCAACTTATTTATTACGGGAGCTATATGGTCGTTTTGAGCACGATTTGATAGCACATCATTAATAAGCTGTATGTATAAAGCATCGACTATAGAATCAAGGAAATTCTCAGGAATAAGATATTTACTTGCTGCATGATACAAGTCTGTAGTTTTAATATTATCAGAATTTTCACCGTTTATAAATAATCTCTTTCCTTTCTCCACTCGATAATAGCAATTTAGATTCCCAAACCAATCTAACTCTCGTTGAAGGGGTATTTCTATCTCAAGATCATCTTTATCATGAGGAAGAATCTGCTCAAAATAATCTAACAACAATTTAGACTTTACTCTGTCAGATAGCACTAATGTATTGCTTACTTGATTTTGCAATATGCCTTGCACATAATTCAAAGGAGAATCCTTTTTCTGGATTCTCTCATATAGATGAAGAGCTCTTCTTATGAATGGTTGTTGAGTTTTCTCGGAGGCACTACATAGTATGGAAAATAATTCAGGTTTCAATAAATCTTCTTTATGAAGCGGAATTCTGTCATCTCCATTTTTCGACAAAGTAGATAAATTATAAACCTGTTTGAATGATGTTATAACATTCTCTCTAGAGTATTCTCCATTAAAATCAAACAAAATGAACTTTGCGTTTTCATTAAACTTTTTATTTTTTCCATATTTATTAAAGAGTGTTTGATATAGACTTGCGAGCGTATGACTCTTGCCGCTACCAGTATTTCCGAAAATACCAATGTGGCTTGCAAACAATTTATCAACACTTATTGAGATGGAAACATTCCGGTCGGACATTAAATGGCCGATTTCTATGCAGTCTTCATCTTCTTTGGCAAATTTATGTATCGTTGAGAAACTTTCATTATCTATAAGGATACACTCATTCCCAATGAGAGGAAGTTCTTTAACTCCTTTCTTATATTCTGTCCCATCGAAATATCCTATCAGTTTCGCTATGAGAATCCTAAAGTTTTCTTCTCCTAATGTATGTACTTTTTGAAAAGAATTAGAGTTCTCCTTTAGGTATTCACTTTCAACTTTTACAACAAGAACATCAAAACCTTTTAAGATTTTAAGATAGCCTCCAACAGAAACATTTTTTATGAGTTGCCCACAGTACATAAGATGTGAACTATTCTTGTTCATATCAACTTTAATAGATATTTCTCTGCCGGACACAGAATATACCTCTCCAACTCTGAAAATTGAGCGCTTATCAACATCAATACGAACAGAATCCTTCATATCATTTGTTTTAGTTGTTGATAGACAAATTTATTAATGGTAGCCAAATCAAACCATTCCAACTTGTGATCTGTTTGTCTCTGTACCCAATCTTTATAACTCTCATCTTGCTGAGAGAGGAATTCTCTAGGCGTAATTACAACAATGTTATCATGGCGAGAAGTCCCACCTTTATGTAGGCACTCTCTGATTTTTTTCGCTTCGCCATCATTATATGAAAATATAACTATAGTTAGCGTCGGATTGTTATTTGCACATCTGACGGTTAAATTTGCCATATGCTCGTCCGCAAAAGAAAAACCAGAGACAAACAATAATGAGTTTTGAGATTCAAGACTATTTGAATAAATTCTCATTAATTCATAAAAATGATGATCGATTACACTCTTCATGAATTTTGTCTTTTTAGGATTAATCATGACGAGTTTGTCATACTCTTTTATGAAATCTTTGATTTCAGCAGTCTTTTCATCTTTCCCAAAATGCATAATATCTCCTTCAGTCCAAAGCTCTGAAAGAGATTTATTTTCATCCGGAATAGGTATAATAACGTTATTGATAGCTCCTAATTTTTCCAGAACTCTTTTCAACGTTTCACAATGAGCATCATATTTAATATCAATTCCATTACCGTCCTTCCAGTTTATAGAACCATGAATTTTAAGAAGATTGAATGTGGGAACTTCTGAAGAACTAACAAAAAGTGGGCTTAGCTTTGAGAGGACATTTGAAAATACTTCCTCTCTGAAAATGGGATCATTACGTCCTTTAAATCCATCATTAAATTCAACTTCCACTTTAGCAATTGCCTCTTCATTAAATAGGTCAATGTTTGTAGTAAAAACATTTATTTTCTTCCCAATAAGAGTATTGGCTCTTGATGCTAAAATTGAATTCCAAATAGAATAAAACTCTATGTAATTCGCGAGTGTAATGTCATAATTGTCATTTTCAAGCCTTTCAGGAGCAATACAAGGAGACATAGCACAATTAATATATGATGAAAGCAAAGAGGCTTCAATTCTATCCGTATAAGGGATTAACGGATTCCCTTCTTCGAGGTTCACCAATTCGGTAAGCCATTTTTCGATATTCCCAAGTGTGCCCAAATAAGGCCTTGAGCAACCGGAGCCAAATAAGAAATTTATATGGCACGATTGCACTGCGTTCCTGAGATTATTTAGATTCACGATATTCATTTACTGTTTATCCTTGTATTTTGTTATAGTTCCACAAACAAAGGTGCATTATATACAATATTGGGGCATAATAGCTCTACCGTTCAACTTATGCATATGAACATTTTCAGCAAGATTATCTAAGATATCATGTCTCATTCTTCATTATTATAGTATATCTTATAATATTTTCCTCGACAGTCTGTCCCTTTCTCTATGCAATTAGAATTTCCGTTGATTATAATCTGAATCTTCTTATCCAAATTTATTGCCCTTCGATAAGACCGTTGCTGTTTTTTTATGGCAGACTCAGATAATAGGAATTCGCTATCAATTATGAAATCCTTTGATGTTTCAAAGTCGCTTTTGAAATGATGAAACTTTTCAACAAATTCAGGCTTGACAATTACTTCTTCGGTAAAATCATCGAGTTCAAAAGTTTTATGATCTTTAAAATATCGCAAGGCTTTGTTTAGCATACCAATTTGCTCATTTTTTGAAATCGAATTTGCTTTAGGAAGTTCTTGTGTAATAAAAGATTTAGTTAAAGACATTAGATTATTAGTGTTGGTATATGTATCATTGATTTGACATATCTGAAGGAAATCGTCAACCCAATATCTTGCTAGATTTCCCTTGTTTGTATTGTCAACAACTGTAACCACAAATCCATTATCTTTTTCAACATCGAAGATTAGACATCCTTTGTCTAATCTTTTGATATCTACTCCTTTGTCTTCGTCTATATTGACATTCCCATCATGGACAGATGTTTTAAGAAACGTACTTTTTTTCTCTGTTTTGAATAATCCTACGGCATCTACTACTTGATTATCGAATTCTACTCCCTTGAAAAGAGCAATATAAAATTCACCTTCCTTAATATTGGGAAAAAGACTCTGATTATATAGATGTTTTGCAAGATTTAGTGATTCTTCATAAAAGGATTTAGGATCATTAAATATTGCGGATACATAGTAAAATACCTCATTGAGATTTAGGTCTGTATCATGATACAGGTGGAAATATTCATCAAAGGAAAATGCTCCCAAAAAGAAATTAGAAAGGACATCTGCTAAATGATCTGAGATGCTTAAACAAGACTTTGATAATACTATACCATCATCAGCAATTTTATTACCCACAATATGGATAGCCAATTGTGTAATATGAGAATTAATGAAATTCGCCCTCATTTAGTAATAGTTTTTAAGTAATTCAAGAAATTAGAATATACAATTAGTTTTTGTTTATCCATTTCACTCAGGAGTTTTGACATTAGCTCCCTTTTTTCCTTAGCTGTCAAAGATTTTTCTGGAGCTAAAGATTTAATATTGACTTCAAATTCTGCATTTCCCCTTTTGGAATTATATTCTGGAAATCCAAAACATATACAAAGGGTCCCTTTTTGGCCTTTATAATCGTATTCAAAAGTTGCATCAACACTCCATAATTCGAGATTTCGATAAAACTTCTCCTCTTTCATGAACGACTTTTCGCTCAAAGATTTTCCTGAGATTATTAGGCGTTGGATATTTTCCATCCATAAAATTTCTACAGGCAAAGCACAATCTTCTTGTGGTTTGATGGAAATGTCTTTTATGTCTACAAAATTAAAGATCTCATTATTCTCAATTTTTGTAGTTAAGCGGAAGAAGAACGCAAATCTAGTTGTATTTGTAAACGTCGAATACAATATTTTTTGAGGCCTTGCGTCGTCATTAAGCAACCCCTTTGCCTTATATAGCCTTATTTGATTTCTTATGATATATTCAGCAAAATCCTTTGTTTCAGAAGATGTATGCGTGATACGAATCGCTCCTTTCCCATTCTCATTTATTATTTCCACAGAACCACTAAATTCATTTGTCTGTTCGTACCAACATTTATTAATATCATTTCTAATAAGAGTGAATTTAGCAGTCAAATGATTTGGATTGTTGTCCACTTGTACAAATCTTATAGATTGTTTTATTTTACAAGTTGGCAACTGTCGCTTGATAAAATCATCTACATCTATTTGCATTATATCAGACTGATACAATGTCGTATTCGCAGAAAAGGAAATTTCACGCGATATCTTCTTCTCATTATCTTCTTTTCTAGCAAAAGCATCACGTACCTTATCAAATTCGGCCGGAGACAATAGTAATGTCTGCATGATTGGCACCATATAATCTTTATCTGCATTCAATACAAATATACCACGTTCTTTGAGGATTGACTGCAATACTGGAGGAGTTATGAATTTTTGGTTCACAAATCCTCGCAATGCTTCTCCAAAAGGAATAAACTTATCTATGTCTCGATGTTCTATATTCATAGTTAAAATACACTTAGAGGATCCATAAAATTGATTACTGAAACGTTTTTTGTAAATTCACTATCGTTGAATCCTTGCTTAGTTTGTCTGATAATGTTATCGTGGAGCAAACAATTATAATCAGGGAAGCCAATTATAATACTCCCCGAAAGGTTTGTGGAGATGTCTTTTGCTAAACCCATCAGGCGCATGAATGTGTTTTTCTCAAAACTGTCTATTGACGCTAACATAAGATAAGATTCCTTCTCATTATCAATTTTAACCAACTTGAATGGAATGATACTGGAATTGAGATATTCAACGGGCAAAATGGGTCCCGTATTCATCCTTGTCAAAGGATTGATATTTCTACCAGTAGATGGATAATAGAAATAATACCGATATTCATTCTTGGCTTTTAAATATCTCATAACTTCAAGGATGAAACCGACATGCTTATTATCCACAATATAAATTGAGCTACGATTAATCGTATCAATCCGTGCAGTTGCTATTTTGCTTAACAGATCGTCATCGCTATCGGCCTGATTATTCAGCCAGAAAAGTACACCAACATCATTTATGGAAGAAAACTGAAAACCTGTTAGTATTTCCTCTTTATTGGGTGATATATCAAAGCATTCCATTTGATTGATTAAATCCGACATGAATCCCTTAAATAATTTTGTAGGGCTATTAGGGTACTTGGAAGTTTTATATTTGGATGATATGATTATATTGTTTAATTGACCATCTACCAATGGATTCATATAAGAATAAAGGAAATCTATTCCATGAGTCTGTACAGCTTTCCCATGTTCATTAGTGTGCTCGCCATTCTTTTTATAGCAGTCAATCTGGATGCCCTTATCCGAATCATTCCATCCTATAATGGAAAGGAATTTTTCTACGACATCTTCACCGTATTCGCCTATTTTCTTTGACCATTCGCCCATATTATTCGGATTATTTGTGTTCAGTAAATGTAATTATTGTTTCGTCACCGCATATGTTGCGGATTTTCATGCGGAGGGGGCGGAGGTCGGAGTGGATTGTACCGTCCCAGAAATTGTTGGTTTTGCGACCGTTGATGGTGACAGTGCTGTCGCGTTCGATTTTGATTTCAGAATCGCTGTGCCATGGGGCGTTTTGCTCGGCTGTGGTACAGTCGAGCGAAACCATTTCGATTGCTTCAAGACCTTCGGAGCTTAACTCAATATGAGGGGTCTTTTTCTTTGAGCTTGCCATTGCCCGTTGATTGAACTCTCGGATTTTGTGGAAAACTCTGTCGCTGTAAAACTTAGTGATTTTTACAGTGTAAATATCAACCATGTTGTTTGAATTTTCAACAACTTCGTACTCAGCCTCATCTTCAAGAATGACGTTGTCAAGCAACTCTTTAAGGTCGCGCAACTCGACTTCAAAGACCGTGTCATTATTATCCTTGATAAAATCATCGAGTTCCTGACGGTCAACCATATCGATGTAATACACAATGACTCGTTTGGTCGAAGGCGGTAACTGTGGCATCGCATCATTGATAATGCGATTAAGGGTAACAATATCAAGAACACGCGAAGATGAGTCCATCAAATCCGGGATATATACAGGAGACGAACCGTATGTCGTATCCATAATGCTGCCAATCCACATCGAGCCTAGCGTGGGGTCGATGCGAAGACCGGGTATAATTCGGGTTATGGCGTCCTTTGTCTGAACAGGATTGCGATAGAGGGTTACTCCATCCTGCACTTTCTTGACCGAGAAATTTGCATTCGCTTTGACCAATCTGTCGCGAGCTGTTTGAATTGAATTAATATTTATATCTACATGTATGAACCGACGATGATTAAGATGTGATGCTGTTGCTGTAACTCCACTCCCTCCAAAAAAGTCAGCGATTATCATGTGTTCATCAGATGATCCTTTGATGATGCGTTCAACCAATGGAAAAGGCTTCTCGGTAGAATATTCGACTCTTTTGATGCCATCCATTGGGTAACGGGACGCCACGGCAAATTGCCACCAATCTTCTGGTATCTTACCCTTTTCATTCAAATCATATTTATCTGAAATGAACCCCGAACCCACAAGACCACGTTTAAAGTTGTCAAGAGTTTTGGCATTGTGCGCAACTCGAACGCTTGAATCATTAAAAATATATTCATTTGGAGTCTTTGAATACCAAAAAATTGTGTCATGTTTTCGATTGTACTGTTTCATGCCAGGAGATCCAGGTCCATTGTAACACCATATTATTTCATTGACCAAACAATCTTCTCCAAAAATTTCATCAAGAAGAATCTTCACATAGTGACCTATATGATAGTCGAGATGTACATATATCGAGGCATTTTCACTCATGACTGAGCGGATTGCCATAAGATTCTCGTACATCCAGTTGAGATACTTTTCTTTATCCCAGATGTCGCCATACATTTTTTCCTCAAATGCTTTCAACTCATCATCGTCAAGCTCTTGTTCTGCTTGTTTGATAGCTTTGGCAACAAGCGGATTGCGGCGGACGTAAACTTTCTTGGCATAGTCGGCACCGCTGGCAAAAGGAGGATCTATATAAACCAAATCAACTGTTATACCCTTATCCTTGAGATATGCACAAGCCGATACACATTCACCGTGAATAATCATATTGTCGGAATCTGCATCTCCCACACGCTCAGTTTCTGTAACTTCATAAAGAGGCATGCCTCGAACGATGCGTTCAGTCACCTTGTCGCTTTCACGATAACGAAGAATACGCTGAGTGCGCTGAAAATTATCAAGCACTGCTTGGCCTGATACTGTAGTCGGAAAATATGGTACGTATTTAATTGCCATGAGGTCTTAGTTTAATAGGAAGGTGTTGATTTTGTTGATTGTTTTTTGGAGACGCTGTTCTCGACTGATGGTGTCCTCGATGTAAAGAAAATCAAAGCGTTCGCGACCGAAATTCTCATTATTGAACTTAACAAAAATATCTTCCATGAAGTGCTTGCGAGGCTCAAACTTCCCGGCAAAACCCTCACCTTTCGTCTCAACAATGATGACTTTGTCTATTGATTTGTCTTCTTTTCGAGTCAGCAGAATGAAGTCAGGATAGTAATATCCGAGCATTTTCCAATGATTTCCTCGCTTGGCATAACAGCGAATGCGGAAGTCTGTTAGTGTCTCATCTCCATTGAAATAAAATTCGACAGTTGGGAACTCTCCGCCTCTCAGATGGTTGATAATCTGATTGAAGTAATCATCTTCCAAAGTGCTGTCAAGATGATATGGGAGATAATGATATGTGCGGTCGTTTATAGATGATGGTAATGGCAGATTATGTGCAATCAAATACTCACGAACCTCTTCAGAAATTACTTCAGCTGGTTCGTTATCCTCCTTGATAATCCGTTTCACCTCATCTTGTGATGGAACATAAATATCATTAACGGAAGCATACTTTGGCGTTGGCAACGGTTGCACATTGAGCAATTTGGCTTCTTCAGGAATTAGTTCCTCTGACACATTGAATGTGCGTCTGAGTGTGAAACACTTCCTGATGTCTGCTCTTACCTGCCTTTGATCAATCTCTGGGGAATAGTATTGAGCATCATCTGTCACTTTTGTGATTCGTTCAAATATGGAGCTGAGCCCCGATTCATACTCATTCAGCTGCTGTATCGTAAGAGTCCCGAAACTTTCCTTGACAATACGGTCAAGCCATGAACGGAAGTTCACAGACTCTTTATATACATAATCGGCAACATATACATAATCGGCAACGCTTTCTGAAACGACGTCGGAAATGTCAAATCCTTGAGAATATATTATCGCACAGTCAAGTCGCGGCGGGATATATGATGCCAAATATTCATATATATTTGGACATGCAGTCTCCTCGACTGTATTATATTTTATACTGATTTGATAATAGTCAATTGCAGGCAACTTGAGCTTATCCATACGAGAATACCTTTCTATGGCAACCTTATTCTCAGGCTTCCGGCTTCCAAACTCCTGAATGGTGGTATATTGCTGTTCCTGTAGTTGCTTGTTAAGCTTGTCGGCATTAAATTTGTTCAGCCAAATAAGAGCGGTCTCATTTGAAGCTCTATCGACTTCCCGCAGGCAACGGCAACTGATTTGCAACACCATATTGTGCGGGCAAGAGTTGCGCTGAGATAGGATTACGCCCGTGAGACTTTTGCAGTTCCAACCCTCACGCCCTATCCCAACAAGAAGTATAATCCTTATCTTAGAGAATGGAGAGTCAAGTGTCGAGAATTCAAACTGAACGTCTTCCGAGACTTTATATGTGGTGTTTCCCTTGTGGTACTTTAATATCACCTCTGAGGGATTCATATTCAATTCCCGACAAATATTGCAAGCCTCAGGGTATAGTTCTTCTTCAAGAACCGATATAGATGGAGCATAGACCGCAATCTTGGCAGTTGCGCCATTTGCATAAACTGTATCTGCGTATGTTTCAAAAAACTCGCGCAGTCCATTGCTTAAAATTTCCGATGATTCCAAATTCGCATATCTGACTGTAGGAATTTTCAGGAAATTACCAATTCCCTTAATGAGTGTATAGTATGTGACGACATTGGCGTACTGAGTGCATTTTACCGACAAATCGGATGTTATATTCACATTTATCGGGGGATCCATGTTCGGAGTCCCTGAGAAACCTAAGACTGAATTGAAGTTGCTCTGTTCCATCCATTTGTTGACAACTTGTCGCAACTTCTGGTTGTCACTTGCATGGTGAACTTCATCAATCAGTATACATAACCCGGGTATTCTGCCAATATGTTCCCGTAGTTCATTGGCCTGCAATGCTGCCTCATATTCTTTGCGTTCGGCTTCACTAAAATTTTTGAGTAATGTTTCGTCAAAATTAAGATTACGGTCAACTCTGTCAAGAATAACCTTCTCTGCGTTGGTCACTGCGACCAATCCCATTAAATCAGGCTTTGAGGTATGCATACTGATTTTACGAGCATTGGGATTCTTGACAATATTGCTTTTAGAAGCCGATGATGCCTCCTGCAACCACTCAAATTGAATCTTATTCTTCAACTGTGAGGCAACAGGGTCAGGCAAAATCCATAAAGGATTAAAATTTTGAATGTCTCTCAGGCTTGGGATAATCGAAGACTTCAAGCCTGATGGAACAAATAAGATGAAGTTGTGGGCAAAAAGTTCGTTTTCTGGTTCTGCCGATGCAAAATACAGATTCAAGTATATTAATGCAGCCATCAGATATGTTTTTCCGGCACCCATTGGAATGCTGAAAAGATAATCCGGATAGTTTACATTGAAAAACAATTCTTTAAGAACCTTATCATAATCAATGTCATTGGGAGTTCGCTTGATTGCATCAATAATCTTAAGGGAATTCATTTTCCCTTTCTCATCAGAAATTGAAGCATATTCCCATAAAGCTAATGCTGCGGGATTCGACAGAAGAACATTGCGCGTATTTAAGCTGATTTCCAAAGCGTCAATTTCACTCGGACTTAACGAATTAAACTTGCCGGATGCGAATAATTCCCAAAGAGTATGGTTCCTACATTCTATTTTTAAGAAAAGGTATGTCTTTATAGATTCAATCTGAGCATCGCGCATTTTATGCTGACGTTCAATATAAGACATGAGGTCTGCAACGACACAACCGGGAGAGTTGAGCCATTCATCGCGCTTCTTTTCAATTATCTTATAGAACATGATGCTAAATTTATAAAGCTACTGTTTGTTTATTAAGCAAATCATCGACATTGACTTCCAAAAGCCGGGCGATTTTAACGAGAGTAGGCAAATCCGGTTGAGAACTATTCGTGCACCATTTTGAAACAGTTGATGGATTGACGTTTAGTTGCTCACATAACCATTTGTTTGTCCTTTTCTTCTCTGCTAAAACTACTTTTAGGCGGTTTATATCAGTTTCCATGTCAATAAAATTTGTTATACACTCGCAAATTTAGTGAAAGTTTCGCAATTATTCAAATTTTTGTTTTGGAAAAGCTGAAACTACAGATAACGCCCCGGCAAGGGGGATTTCTTGTCGGGGCGTTGGGGAGGATGGGATGGTTAGCAGAGGCGGATGCAGGTTATGTCGGCATCTTTGACGGTGGCGGGGTGGTCGGGCTTGTCGGTGCTGAAGGCGAGGGCGAGGGGCTGGATTTTGTGCTTTTCGCAGGTTGATTTGAGGAAAGAGAGAAAGCTCCCGACTTCTCCGATGAGCCATTCGCTGCCGTTGGCGGAGTTGACATAGCCCAAAATCATCACATTGTCGGGAAGGTTCTTTAGACCTTCTGACGTGTTGAGGAGTATGAGTGCGAAGTCGAGGGTTTTGTCAGTGCTGACAAGAATGGCGCCGTTGGCGTAGTTCTTATAGGTGAGCGCCGAGGTTGGAGTGCCGTAGTGGTCGGCGAGATATTTCTCCACGTCATTGAATGCCGCTTTGAGCCGGGGGGCGTTTACGACCGAGATGTCGGTCGAGGGAGGTGTTCCAGTCGGGGCAGTGGCGATTGCCGGGGGGCCTTGTGGCTGAATGTGGATTTGATACGGGAGAGGAGTTGGTTGAGATTGTTGAGATTCTTCATTTTCTGGAATTTTTGTTTTGGTTTTGGGAATTGAGTTCGTTGATTTTCTCTTCGAGGCGGTATTTCTGTTGGAGGGCACGGGCGGTTTCCTGCACTCGCTCCTCATATTCTCGCACTTCTTTTTCGATATATTTTGCGTGCTCAGGGTCGCGGAACCAACTTTCGATGCTGTCAAGGCCCTCGGATGTGACGCCGTTGTGCATCATTATGAAGTGGTATTTCACATCGGCCATGCGACATTGCTCGATACGTCCTTCCTGCCAGAAAAATCCGGCAACGCAAAGCGCGAATGAGCCTATGGAGAATGCGAGCGAGGCATACCACTGCCATGAGGATTTGTCAATGCGGACGGTCTTTTCGACCTTCTGCACCGGGGGATTGGCTGCGAAATTGTCCATCCTCTCCTTCATAGTGGCAGAGAGATTGTTGACGGATTCGGTCAGGCTCTCGCCGATTTCACTCACAGTTTGGGTCTGAGATTCGATAGACGATTGCAGGTTGTCAACCTTTCCAGAGACCGCATCGGTAAGGGTTGACCCCAAGTTGTTGAGGTCATCGGTGGTGGCGCAGTTGAGTCGCGTTTCCTTTATTTCGGTGCATACGCCCGAAATGTTGCCGAGTTCGTCGGCGATGTTTCCGAGGAATTCCCCGGATGAATTTTCGATTTTTTCAGACATGAGATTCTAAAATTTATGGTTACATACTTCTGCCTTTCTTTTTCTTTCGGCGGTTCATCTGACGGATGAACGCCTCCTCTTCCGGGTCGTAGGCAGGGCCGACTTGGAAGAGTCCGCAGATTCCGGCGGAGAGATTTTCGGCTATATCGACAGTTGTATCAATCACTTTTTCTGCGACAGAAGAAGCTTTTTGTGATGGTGGCACCGGTGTCCTTGTGGCAGCTTTCGGCATGGATGGAGCGGTGGCTTTCTTTCCATTTTTGTTCTCATCGAGAATACGGCAGATGTTGGCGTATGAGAAACGACGCTTTTTGTCGATGTCCGAAGCCTTGAATTTTCTACCGTCTTTGACGAATGAAAGACCCTCTACGATGGTAGTGTTCCGTCTGAATTTCTTTCTCACCGTCACGCCGTTTTTGGCAAGTTCACGCTGAAAAGAAGTCCAGTCTTTGGCGACTTTAAGCGCATCACGCAGGGCGAGATATATCTCCTGACGGGTCCTGTCGCGTCCTCGCAATCGCTCGGTTTTCACCTTATCCTTCCCATTTCCGAAAGTCAGGCCGTACTTGCGTTTAAGCTCCTTGCATATCTCGACGTTTCGGTAACGCTCGAATCCGTCGTCAATACATTTGCCGTTATAGTCAACCCGGTTGTAGACGATATGGCAGTGCGGATGCTCCTTGTCGAGATGTCGGGCGATGATATACTGGGTATTCACGATGCCCATTTTCTCCATATATTCCTGCGCCAGTTTCACCATCGCCGCGTCAGTAAGCCGATCCGAATCTTCGGGCGAATAGGAAAGTGAGATGTGCCCAACCCATTTTTGGACACGGTGATTGAGGCGCCGCTGGCACTCGAATCCCTCGATAATCGACTGCGGAGAATCTGCTAAAACTCCCTCGGCATACAAAAGACGCGCTTCTTTATCTTTCTTATCAACCGCCAAAGCGTAGCCTACGCAACCGCCGAAGTCGCTTCCCTTACTGATGCTTCCAATCATCCGACAGTTTCAGATAAAGAGATTTCAAATTCTTCGCCAGATTCTCCAACTCCCATTTCACAACCTTGAACCCGGCTTCGTTGGCTCGTTTTGCGAGTTGGTTGAGGTTGTTCGACATGCTTCCGATTTGTCGGAGCAACGCCATATATTCAGGTGTGGCAACTTGAATGACATTAGCTTTAAGCAGTGCCTGTCGCCAAAAATCTGATATTTTTCTGCCGGATTCACGGCATTTCTCTTTCACCTGAAGATGTTCGCCATCATTGAGTCTGACGCTCACGACACGGGATTTGACAGGCTTCTTCGTTTCGCCCGGAGGCGATTTCTTACGTTTTATAAAAGTCATGTTCGTGTGATTTTAGATATTGATATTTGTTGCTTTGGTGACCATCGGGAGCGTATCGGTCGCCCGGATTTGGGAGGGTGCAAGATCGGAAATGTTTACATTGCCACAACCTTGCTACCCTCCAAATCTTATCAGATTTTCCGGGTACCGGCTACGCCGATGGCTTCGCCATTTTCACTGCCGTAGGGCCGTGATTAGAATGACTTGCCGATTACGGTGAACCAACTTTCATAGTTGGCGGCATTGGCATTAAGATGCTCATTGATGATATGCTCGATGAAGCTGCCGACGCTGTAACCCGAACCTCCGAAGAATCGGGCGATACGTTCCACGCGGTCAAACGTGTCATTGCTGATGGCTACCTGATGCTTGTTGCCTTTACCGAGTTTAATCGGCGCAAAGAAAGCGTTGCGGTATTCGTCGAGGTCGCTCTTGCGCTGCTTGGCAGTGGGACGGGTTGACTTAGATTGAGCGGTTGCGCTCTGCTCGGTCATTGACTGAGCTTCGGGGAAGATTGAATTTTCCATACTTTTTGAATTATTTGAGGGGTTAGACAATTCAGTCATTTCGGATGACTGAGAATTTTGAAGTTTTGGTTGTGGCATAGAGTTAGTGTTTATGGACTTTCGTCCGGTTGAACATTGGGCTTTACTGAGTGAGGAGAGATGATATTACAGCGGCTTGTCACGGATATTCGGAAGCCGATATGGGCTATTAATTCGGAACGCTCTCATCATCGGTTGGAGTAACATTGTTAGCGGAGTAACACGACAGCTTCATACCATCCTTGGTGCACACGGCGAAACAGATTGCGACTGAAATCGCGGCAAGCATGGCCGAAGCGGTATAATCGATTGGGAACCCGTTGCTGCCGTTCAATTCACCGATAATACGCTGCAATTCCATAGGAAGTACAGACAATGGAAAGTCGCTGCTCTGTATTGCTGTTCCCATGGGCATAACAGATTATATCCTCCGCGAGGACGACGTTTCATCCCGGCTGTCATTGCAGCTGCTTGTTCGGCAAGCGAGGGTACAACCGGATGTTTTCTTCCTTTTTCAATCCAAGCGTACAGTTCATCCTCGAAGAAATAGAGGAGCTTGCCGCGCTTGTAACTCGGGATGGGGTCATTCGTAGCCTTGATGCCTCGGTAGAGTGTCGAAAGTGACTTGCCGATTATCTGGCAAGCCTCTTTCGCATACACGAGTCTGGGTGAGGGCTTGGACTGTTTGGATTGGCCGGTTATGCCTGCCTTTTCAAGCAGGTCAAGCACCCGGTCGAGTTTTTCAGAAAGACCGCCTACCACGTGGGGAAGCTGGTCGAAAGTGATTGTGGGTGTTTCCATTTTTATTTGTGGTTTTGAAGTTCGTTTGACTTTCTAACCGCAACGGCGAAGCCCTCGCGAGTTAGAATTGAGCGCATGTCGGCGCAGCCGGTGCGCGGTGCCCTCTGGCACAATTACTAACCGCAAAGTAAAATGGCGAGTTGGTGGTGAAAAATTTAACCGTTATCACTACCATAAGATAACCGATATGCAAAATTTAACGGTCTGAAAAGCAACTATTAAAGGCTAAAATTATTTGAATGGTGAAAATATGATGTATGGGCGATATTCGCTAATTTTGCAGTAAAATTGAGATGAATATGATTTATGCAGAGACTGAACGGCTGATATTACGTTCATGGAAACCGGAAGATTTATCTTTATTCGCCGATATGAATAAGGACAATCGGGTCATGCGCTATTTCCTGGCAACATTGAGTGAGGGAGAGACGGAAGCCTTCTTCAACCGGATCCAAGATGAGTTCAATCGTAAAGGCTGGGGGCTTTATGCTGTGGAACTTAAATCCACCGGAGATTTCATCGGATATGTAGTACTTCATGAAATAGGCTTTGATGCAGGCTTCACGCCCGGCATAGAAATAGGCTGGCGTCTTGCCGCTGATTATCACAACCAGGGTTATGCGACTGAGGCTGCCAAAGCAGTGCTTAAATTGGCTAAAGGTTTGAGAATAGATTGTTTGTATTCATTCACTGCTAAAAATCAATATTCCGTCGGAGCGGGTGATGCAGAAAATCGGGATGACAAAAGTCGGAGAGTTCGACCATCCGAAGTTATCAAAGGGTTCACCCTTGCTGACCCATGTGCTTTATACGATTGAGTTGTAAGTAGTTGCTAAAATTAAACGATTATGTATAATTTGAAATCTTGAACAATAAAACTTGGTCTTTTGGGCCGCTTTGGTTTTGTCGCTGTAAGAATTTCGAGATTTTTGACTACCTTTGCCTTATGAAGCAGATTGATTTACTCAATGCATATGGTCTTTTTTCTGATTATCAGAATCAGAGAGAGGATTCGGCAGAGATGTTTATAAGCCTCTCTGAGGAGTTATCACGCTTCATAACCGAGTCGCCATACAAACCGCCATTTGATGGATGCATTTTAGATATAATTGGTGGCATATCTGAGCCTTTGACCAGTAAAATTATCAGAGCTATTTTCTCCTATAGGGATTGCGCTACGCAAAAACCGATCATACTTGAATCATTTTTGCACACATTCATTTCTAAGGATCTTTTGCTATTAAATCCTCGGATAGAGGCAGAGACTTCTCATTTTGATGTCTCCATATTGGATAAGGCATTTGCTTTGGTCATCGAGAATAAATTGAAGGATGCCACATTCCAAAGAAATCAATTGGCCCGATATCTCAAAAGATTGAACAGTCAGTATGGATACGATGAAAGTCAGATTTATTTGGTAATACTTCCCCAATTTACATATAAGAAACCTCGATTATCGGCGGGAAGACTTCCTGAAGATTTGCAACTCCCAAATGGAAGCAGAAAATGCATAGTAGCTCAGCACGAATGCTGGTGTGATTTTCCGTTGCATGAATACACTTCAGAGCAATTGGAATGGTGTAAAAATTGTGACAAAACAATTTTTGAGCGCTCGCAGGAGAGGGTTTATACTCTTCATAATGAATTCGCTGAATGGTTGCTTGAAATCGCAGAAACTCTCCCACAAAAAGAAATGCCTATTAAATCATGCATGATTCAATTTGCTGATTATATTAAAGGCCTTTATTCAACCCGATTTAACAACAAACTAAAGATGGCTATAACAGACTTTCTTAAAGAAAAGATATTGAATGGCATCAGTGCTGAATCTGATTGGCAGGCAATAGACGAAACTCTCAAGGATCTTGACCAGTTGAGGGACGCAGTTAACGGACTTCGCGCTCCTGTCTCAATCGAGTTCATCAAAGAATGGGAGAAAGAACTGATTGCCGATTATCCTGAAATTAAACACAACTTTCAAGGCGGAGTATATTCCTTCGGCCTCTTAATAAACGGTGTTTGGATTGGTTGTTGGTCAGGGACTGGCACAAACAACAGCAACAAACCTTATTGGGGATTCTGGTGCAAGGATAAACCTGGTGAGAAGCAGGTTGAAATGGTAAAATCAATTCTTAAAGCCTGTGACATCAATAAGGAAGTCCAAGATAAAGAGGGTTTCATGATATGGGGAAATACTCTTCATGGTGACATCCGTTGCAGAGGTTTCTTTGAAGCAGCCAAAGCGAAAGGGTATTGAGCTTCCAGTCCCAAAGGCTTCTTTCCATTATACTCGCTTGCGTGGATTCAAGGAATCAATTGTATGAAATTCAATTTCACACAAAATGATTATCTTTGCAGTCTAATCATTACATGAGTATGGCTGATTCAACAATGCGCAAGTATATCTGGCTGATCAATACAATTCTTGATGCCGGAAAAATCACTTTCAAGGAGATAAGTGATAAATGGGACCGTTCGTCCTTAAATTATAAAGGGACGGAGTTGTCCAAACGCACGTTTCACAATCATAGACAGGCGATTCTAACAGAATTGGGAGTTGACATCCAATGCTCCTCAATGCGCGAGAATAGTCAGTATTTCATCGCAAACAAGGATGAGATAGAGAACAACGAGGTGCTTGGATGGCTTACGGACAGTATGGCTACCGAAACTCTGATTCTTGAAAACAAAGCTATTGCTGAAAAGATTGTTTTGGAACACATTCCCGGAGGAAGAGAATGGCTGCACATTATATCACAAGCACTCAAAGAAAATCGTCGCATAAAGTTCAGATACACTTCTTTCCATTCCAAGCAAAACAATGACAGGGAAAGAATACTTGAACCTCTGTGTCTCAAACTTTTCAAAAGGCGTTGGTATATGCTCGGCCAAACAGTTGACAACAAGCAACAGCTGACTTATGCCTTGGATAGAATCCATTCCTTGGTAATGTTGGAGGAAACATTTGATTATCCAGAAAATTTCTCTGCCAAAGAATACTTTGCCAATCTCTACGGTATCTGTCAGGATAGCTATTCCAAGCCAACAAGGGTTATTCTGAAATGCTTCCGTGAATTTCCGAAGTATATCAAATCGCTCCCTCTGCATCCGACACAGGAGGAACTCGAAACCGGTGATGGTTTCGCCACCTTCGGTTACTACATGTCTCCTGCCTATGATTTCATTCAGGAAATTATGAGCCACGGCAATGACATCGAGGTGCTGACACCTCTGTGGCTACGGGATTCAGTAGCTCGCCGATCACGTG
>OLSM01000485.1_pt1 | contig 37980 bp, 24 predicted proteins | sample 1672721 | NCBI WGS metagenome assembly OLSM01 (sample SAMEA3136717, study PRJEB25190) | human gut metagenome
AGAAGTCTGTCTTAATATTATAAGCAATGCAATAAAGTATACAAATACAGGAGGTACGATATCCTGTAATGTTATACAGAAATCTTGCGAAAGAGAAGATTGGTGCAATATGATCGTTACTATTACCGATAATGGAATTGGTATGTCTGAGGAATTTCAAAAGCGTATTTTTGAAATTTTTGAAAGAGAACGTAACACTACATCCAGTCATATTGAGGGCAGCGGCATCGGAATGTGCATTACGAAAAAGCTTGTTGAACTCATGGATGGAACTATAGAAGTGAAAAGCAAGCAAGGTAAAGGTTCCACATTTACAGTAACTATTCCATGCAGGAAAGCATCAAAAGAAGACTCTATAGTGAAGAAAAATAGTAATCTGAGCAATAAGAATTGCTTGAATGGTGTTCGAATCTTATTAGTCGAAGATAATAAGATCAACACGGAGATTGCAACAGAACTATTGAAGGAAGAAGGCTGTATTGTTGAGACCGCAAATGATGGTGTTGCATGCGTTGACATGATTGAAAAAGCGGATGCCGGTTATTACAAGATGATCCTTATGGATATTCAGATGCCGGTTATGAACGGATATGATGCCACATTAGCAATCCGAAAGATGAAGGATACGAAAAAAGCCGGGATTCCGATTATTGCGATGACTGCCAATGCCTTCGCAGAAGATACACAAAAAGTTCTTTCTGTTGGAATGAATGCTCATGTTGCAAAGCCTGTTGATATGAACATTCTTGTGCCAACAATGATGAAATATTTATAATAGACAGAATTAATGAAAAATATACAATATAATACAAATAAAAGATTCGTCGGCAAATCAGTCGAAAGGCTGAGACGCAAAGCTATAGGGTCTGTAAAATGACAGCCAGTTGCAACGTTTAAAATGCACTGTCTGAAAAGGCAGTGCATTTTTCCTTTAGAGTTGTGCCGTGAAATAACTTGTTAATTATGTCGACACCCCCTTCGTTTTGTTTAAGGCAGGATTTCAAGCCAGTACCCGTCCGGATCTTCAATGAAATAGATGCCCATTTCCGGGTTTTCAAAGCAAATGCAGCCCATTTCTTCATGCTTCTTGTGAGCTGCTTTATAATCATCTGCTTTAAATGCCAGATGAAATTCACATTCGCCAAGATCATATGCCTGCGGGTGTTCCTTAAGCCAGGTCAGTTCCAGTTCAAAATCACTGGAATCATTGCTTAAATATGCAATGATAAAATCGTCTGTAGTTTTTCTTCTTACTTCATGTAAGTCAAGTGCATCATTGTAAAATTTGATGGATCTGTCCAGGTCGGACACATTGTAGTTTTCGTGAATCATCTTAAAGCTCATAGTTCTTCTCCTTTTGCTAATTCTGTATTTCTGATTCGTGATGGGTATTGTGGATATTCGGTAATGAATCTGGTGATTATATCCGGCTTATTCCAATAATGCATTGGAAAAACATTTTTGCAGTCTATATTATCCAGAAAATAAATCATTCCGTCTGCATAGTGGCTTTCCTGCCTTGGATCAAGAGGGACGAAAGCAACATCAAAATAATCGCCCTTGATCTTGTTAATCTCAGCACGATACATAGAGGTCATCTGGCGGTTGTCTTCATCAGGCTCACCCTCCCAATACCAGTCATTCAGGTCACCGGCATGGTAGATCGTGCCATCGTCTGTTTTGACGATAAATGCGACACCACTGTCGTTAGAAAGCAGTGTATGGATGCGCGTACCGTTGTCAAGAATATATTCCTGATCATGATGAGCAGTTGTGATCTTCACTCCTGCCGGGTACTTCTTTTTGCTGATATCCTTCGCTAAAACTGCCTGATAAGTCATTTCCATATCATTCAGAATCTTAAAAATCTTTGGATTGAAATGATCCGGATGAAAATGACTGCAAAAGACGATAACCTCTTTACTCTTATCAAGTTTTGGAAGCTCCCCTTTATAGTAGTCAAAAATGTAGTAGCAGTCCGCAGTTTCAACCAAAAATCCACTGTGGTTAATGTAAGTTATTTGCATAATATCACCTGTTATTATACTTTTTCATATTCTGTAAACTCCAGGTCGGAGCAGTAGAATATGTATATTATAAGTTACAATTTATTATACCTTTTCACAGTATATAATGCCAGAGGCAAAAACTGAAAACACGATGTGCTTGCCAGGAAGTGTTTTTTAGTTCGCAGATGTTATTAAAAAGTTCATTATGAATATAAGCATTGCCTGTGGAATAAAGAAGCATAATATCAGGCTGATGTTCAATGGTCATTCTTACAATAATGCAAATGCATGTTGTAAATGGAACAGAAAAGTATATTATTAACGAAAATTTTATAAATATGCATAAAAAATACTCGGAAAAATCAATAAAGTTGTTGAAATATAATCTTGAAATTCAAAACAAAAAAGTGTAAAACATTATGTATAAAAAATAAATTGATAAAAACATATATATAAGAAATGCGATGAAAGGGATACGTCACAAAACATCCGGAATTCAGAGAGTCGTTGGTTGGTGTGAAACGACAGAAAGACTTTTGAGATATCACCCAGGAGCATCCCGCTGAACAGACGGAATCAGGAAGAGCATAAAAAGTAGGCAGGGACGTAATCTTCACGTTACAGAAGAAACTGTTTAAAGAAAATTTTATTCAGAAGTTGAACAGACAGATTATAATAAAGAATCTGCATAAAATATTTTGGGTAGACAGTAACAAGTGATTGTAATTAGCAATAATTACAATAATACAAAGTGGTACCACGGAAAGTTCCGCCTTTGTTGTCCGGAAGGACAGCAAAGGCGTTTTTTTATATAGATTACTAATAAATAATAAAAAGAAAAGAGGAATTACTTTATGAGTGGAATATTGATGATGGTAATTGCCATTGTTGTACTCGGAGGAGCATATCTTCTGTATGGCCGTTATCTTCAAAACAAATGGGGAATTGACCCGAATGCTAAAACTCCGGCATATGAGATGGAAGACGGAATTGATTATGTACCTGCTGACACAAACGTAGTATTTGGACACCAGTTTGCATCAATCGCAGGTGCAGGTCCGATCAACGGACCAATCCAGGCAGCTATTTTCGGATGGCTTCCGGTTCTGCTTTGGATCTTGGTTGGTGGTGTATTCTTCGGCGCTGTTCAGGATTTTGCATCTATGTATGCATCTGTTAAGAACAAAGGACGTACAATCGGTTACATTATTGAAGAGTATATTGGAAAATTAGGAAAGAAATTATTCCTGTTATTCTGCTGGCTGTTCTGTATTCTGGTTGTAGCAGCATTTGCAGATGTTGTAGCCGGAACATTTAACGGATTCAATGCAGATGAAGCCGGAAAGATTACAAAAGTAGTTGCAAACGGAGCTGTAGCAACAACTTCTATGTTATTTATCATTGAAGCTGTCGGACTTGGAATGTTCCTGAAATATACAAAATTCAACAAATGGGTAAACACAGCAGTAGCAATTGTATTATTAGTATTAGCAGTAGCACTTGGACTTCATTTCCCGGTATACTTAAGCCTTGGAACATGGCATGTTATCATTTTTGTATACATCCTGATCGCCAGTGTGGCACCGGTATGGGCATTGCTTCAGCCGCGAGATTATCTGAACAGTTACCTGTTGATCTTCATGATCATTGGAGCAGTTATTGGTGTATTTGTATCAAATCCATCCTGCAACCTGAAAGCATTTACAAGCTTTAATGTTGACGGACAGTATATGTTCCCAATCTTATTCGTAACAATCGCATGTGGTGCAGTTTCCGGATTCCATTCACTGGTATCTTCCGGTACTGCTTCTAAACAGATCAAGAATGAGAAAAACATGCTTCCTGTATCTTTCGGAGCAATGTTAATGGAGAGTATGCTTGCAGTTATAGCACTGATCGCAGTTGCTTCTTTTGCAAAAGGTGAAGCAGCAGCACAGGGATTGACAACACAGCCACAGATTTTTGCGGGAGCAATCGCAAACTTCCTGTCAGTGGTTGGTTTACCACATAGCCTTGTATTTACACTTATCAACCTTGCAGTATCTGCATTTGCACTGACATCACTTGACTCTGTAGCCAGAGTAGGACGTCTTTCTTTCCAGGAATTCTTCCTTGATGACGATGTAGATCAGGACAACATGAGTCCGTTCTTAAAAGTAGTAACAAATAAATATTTTGCAACCATCATTACTTTAGTACTTGCTTATCTGCTTACAAAAGTCGGATATGCAGAGATCTGGCCACTGTTTGGTTCAGCAAACCAGTTATTATCTGTACTTGCACTGGTAGCCTGCGCTGTATTCTTAAAGAAAACAAAACGTCAGGGATTCATGCTCTGGGGACCAATGGTATTTATGATGGCAGTTACATTTACAGCACTTAGCATGACAATCGTTAAATTAAGCAAAGCATTCATGACAACCGGACTGGATGTTGGAAATACTTTACAGCTTATCTTTGCGGTATTACTGCTGATTCTTGGTGTACTTGTAGCTATTCAGGGAGTGAAGAAATTGCTTGAAAAACCGGACGATAGGAAAGCGACAGCTTAGAGTTTGAGCATAGAGATTGAATGAAATTAAGGAAAATATGTACTTTCCGGTAAAGAAATAGTTAAAAAATAAAAAGGCGAGGCATGACTCTTAAGAATCGTGCCTTGCCTTTTCTCTTATTTCTTCATTTTTTCTCTTGCTATGGAAACGAAAAGTTCTTTATTCTCTGATTTACCCGAAATTCTTCTTCCATAATTCGTCTAATTTATCCAGAGCATCGGATAATTGTGTCTGTTGTTCACTGTTCAAACCATTGATTACCATATCTTCTTCCAATCCCCAACTGTCGAGATCATCTGCAATCTGTCCGGCGCGTGCACCGCAGCGGATCAGCTTCCGGACAAGAGTTTCTTTCGTTGCTGTCTCAGCAATTCCGTGAAGAGCGCGTCCCTTTGCACAGCTTAATGCATTGATCGGACAGGCGTTCTCACAGCCTGTGCAATGTTCTTCTGTAGTTGCCATTCTATTTCCCTCGTTTCTTAAAAATCATGTTTATATTTTAACGTATAATATAAAACTTGTAAATTATATATCCACAGCATCTCTGCGTTACAAATCTTTGTATTGCAGTGTTATAAGTTGAGAAATTTTCAATGATGATTGAACGTATAAGTGAAAGGATTTTTCTTTTTCGGTCTTTATATAAGTATCAGATTTGGTACGAAAAGGAGGTAGTTTATGAAGAAACGAGCGTGGAAGAGGATTATAAGCACGCTGCTGATCGTTTGTATGCTGGCGGGCGTAGCGCCGGTGACGCAGATGCAGCAGGTGGAAGCATTTGACATCTTAGGAATTGTTGAGAGAATGGGCTGCGTTGTCCGCGGCGGAATGAATGCATATGAGACAGCAAAAGAAAAAAACTGGGATGCAGGAGAAGCATTTTTCGGTACGTTTAAAAATATCGGAAAAGAGATGTTAGGACTTAACAATAATGAATCGCCGGGAAGTACGGTTATTGTAAATCAAGTGGATTTAAGCGAGGTACAATTCGAACTTGCCAATATCCAGAGTTCTCTTGATAAGCAGAGCATTTCCCTGAATAAGCTGGAAAGCGATATGCAGAAGAATACGGAGGAAATCAAAGGTCAGATCGAAGCTCTTGGTAAAAAGATTGAACAGACAGATCAGAAACGAAGTTATGAGGACTATCTGAATAACTATTTTAATTTTTATAATAAGTTTCTGGAAGCAACCGCGCGCTGTGAAACTACGCTGAAATCAGCTTATACGGAAGACCCATCACAGGGAGAAAAGAAAGATGAAATTATAAAAAATGCGTATGACAGAGTGTATGAACTGAAAGGTATCGAATATACCGGTGATTATTATTCGTTGATGAACAACATGGGAAAATATATCCAGGGAAAATATGAGAAGACGAATCCGGGATCAGTCATTGATATCTTATGTGCATATTATAAGCTGGCAGGCTACAGCGACAGCCAGATCGCGGAGGCAACTAAACAGTTTGTAGCGCAGACGTATTACAGCTATTGCCTGGCAAATTACTATTATATGGCACTGATCTTATATCAGAATACTTATATCAGACAAAATAATCTGGGCAGCTATCAGGTAGGGCAGGATATCCTGTTGTCAAAGTCCGAGATCAAGAATAATTTAAAGACGGTACTGGAAACGAATGTAACAACGACAGCCCAGATGTTCTATGATCTGAATAAACATTTCTGTTCGGTGGAAAATCAGAAAGTGTTATATCAGGGAGATGGTGGTACAACGAACCGTACGTTGAAGGACAGCCAGATGGATGTAGAACCGGGCTCTTCCGCTTCTCTGCCGGAGTCAGAACAGATTCTGGATGCGTATTTTGGAAGCAAGTACAGCAAGATATTTGGAAATGTATGTAAATACAGTTATGAATTAGAGGATGCACAATATAAGGATTTTGTTAAAGTAGAAGGCAATACGATTACATTTGATAAGAATCTGGAAAAAGGTAAAGAGCTTAAAGTGGATATGTACTGTACTGTTTCAGATCAGAAGATCAAACTGCACACGTATACATTTACAGTAAAAGAAGGCGGTCCATCAGGTGGTTATGGAACAGAAGAGTATCCGTTTGCAATCAAAACAACAGAGGACTTTAATGCATTTGCCAAAGATTATAGTTTTAATATGAGTGAGTCACATGTGGCATTATTGGCAGATCTGGACTTTTCAAACAAAAAATTCGAGTATGTAAGCGCAGATTTTAAAGGCATCTTTTATGGAAACGGACACAGCATTTCAAATATAAATCTCAAAGAGGCCAGAACGAATTCAACAGGAGTGTTTGATACAATATCCGGTGGTCTGGTGATGGATCTGATAATAAAGAATTGTACGGTTGTTCAAAACTCCAATTATTCAAATAGTAGTACCGGAACATTGGCTGGTACTGTAAAAAACAATGGAAGAATTTTCAGATGTGAAGTTATAGAAGGTAATGTAACGGCATCAAAAGACAGCGGTCATATTTATGTGGGTGGTGTTGCAGGAGAACTGGATGGCGGTATATTGGAAGGTTGTATTGTACGTGATTCGCAAGTGTCAAGCGGAATAGCCGGAGCAAATGATCGTATTGGCTGTCTTGCCGGAAACGTAAAAAATAAAAGCCGTATTACCTATTCAGGAAGAGAAAAGAGTGGCCTGAGGGCTATGTGTACAAATGCATATAGTACTGCAGGGGGGCTTGTCGGCTCAGTAAGTGATTCAACTATAAATACTTGCTGGGGATTTCAGGTAACAGATTCAGATAAATATGATTCTGTTATGAAATTTTATGGGTATTATGGAACTTTTGTAGGAAATGCTTACAATTTGAAATCATCCGGCTGCATTCAGTATAATGGTAGTAATGCAAGTGGGTTAAATACGGTTATTGTTGGACATGTGGATAGAGGTTCCGGTATGTCTGTTTATAAAACAGATGATTTTACCTGTGATAAAGTAGGAATTGTACCAAAATCACAGTATCTGACGAATGATACAAGTGTTAAAGGTAATCCGGTACGTCTGGCTCCTGTAACAATGACGCTGCGTACGGATTCTGTAAAGAAGTCGTATTATCATGGAGAAAAACTCGAACTAAACGGCTTGGAAGTAATTACAGAAGCAGGAAAATTGTTTAGTACAGATAATATGCCTTATGAAGTAGAAACAGATTATAATCCAAATAAGTCTGGCAGCTACAATGTAAAGATTTCTGTAGGAAAGATAAGCAGCAGCTTCCAGGTTACCGTAGCAAAGAAGCCACACCATTTCCAGCAGACCGTGAAAAAGGCAACCTGTACGGAAGATGGAGTTACGTCCTATAAATGTACAGACGCAGGCTGTAACGAAACGCTGAAGGAACAGATCAAACCGGCACTTGGACACGATATGGAACATTATGAAGGTGCTCCGGCGACCTGTCAGAGTAAAGGAACGAAAGAACACTGGAAATGTAAGCGCGAAGGCTGCGAAAAGCTCTTCCTTGATAAAGAAGGAAAAGAGAGCGTTACACAGGAACAGCTCGTAATACCGAAGAGTGATGAACATGCATGGAGTGACTGGGAGTTTATCGGTGAGGGTAAACATAAACGTCACTGTACTACGGAAGGATGTGCGGCGGTAGAAGAAGATAACTGCATCACAGATGCACCGAAGGAAAAAGTAATTAAGGCAACGACTTCCAAAGACGGAAAAGTTGAAAAGCAGTGTTCGGTTTGTGGAAATGTATTTTCTTCTGAAGTCCTTCCAAAAGCATCCGGTATCAAGATCGCTGCAACATCTTATACCTACAACGGCAAAGTGAAAACACCATCCGTAACAGTAAAGAACAGCAAAGGCAAGACACTTGCAAAAACAGATTATTCCATAGCTTATGCGAAGGGACGCAAGAATGTCGGAAGTTATACTGTTACGATCACACTGAAGAATAATTACAGCGGAACAGTGAAGAAGACATTTAAGATCGTTCCGAAGACAACAAGCATTTCCAAACTGACAGCAGGTAAGAAGAAGCTGACTGTGAAGTGGAAAAAACAGGCGACACAGACGACCGGATATCAGTTGCAGTACGGAACATCGTCTAAGTTCAAGGGTGCAAAGACCGCGACGATCACGAAGAATAAAACAGTGAGCAAAGCGATTTCCAAGTTAAAAGCAAAGAAGAAATATTACGTAAGAATCCGCACTTATAAGACTGTGAAAGTGAATGAAAAATCTGTGAAACTTTATTCCGCATGGAGCAAAGCAAAATCGGGGCTTACAAAATAAATAAGAAATAAAATGTGGAAAATCCTTTTATTTATCTGCGGGTAAGTGAAAGGATTTTTCTTTTACAAAAAAAGCTTGACTTAACGCTAGCTTGAGGCGCTAGAATAATTCTGATAATTCAAAGAAAGGGAATTTTTTACAATGTATAATATAGAGTTGACTTTAAGTAATGTTATGATTATGTTGTGGAAAATAATAAATGCAATGAATAAGAGGTGGAAATAAAATGAATAAAAAGGCAGTAATTGATAATGTACAAAAAGAACTTTTTGCCATGCAGGACACCGGGTATCGGGATTTCCATATGAAACTGATGCCTACGGTAGATCCGGAGCGTGTGATCGGAGTAAGGACTCCGGCACTACGTGCATTTGCAAAAAAGTATGGAAAGACAGAAGAAGCAAAACAGTTCGTAGAAGTATTGCCACATCAGTATTATGAAGAGAATAATTTACATGGACTTCTGCTGGAACAGGGGAAAAATTACGAAAAATGTGTAAAAGATCTGGATCGTTTTCTTCCTTATGTGAATAACTGGGCGACCTGTGATCTTCTGGCTGTGAAAATCGTAAAGAAACATCTGGATCTATTCATTAAAGAGGTTTACCGTTGGATGGAATCGGAGCATACTTATACGATCCGTTTTGGGATAAATATGCTGATGCGCTATTATCTGGAAGATGAATTTAAGCTGGAATATCCGGAAAAAGTTGCAGCTATCCGGTCGGAAGAATACTATGTCAACATGATGCGTGCCTGGTATTTTGCAACTGCGCTGGCGAAGCAGTATGAAGCAATTATTCCTTATCTGGAAGAGAAGCGGATGGATACGTGGACGCACAATAAGACAATCCAGAAAGCAATCGAGAGCTACCGGATAACGCCAGAACAGAAGGTGTATCTGCGGACGTTGCGTGTGAAAAAGTAAATATTTTAACCTATAAGTTTTTCTTCTTTTGGTATATGTTTTCAATGTTGGAAATTATCGGATTAAAGCGATAAAATCAATTATATCAGCTGCCGGGCAGGGGAATACCGGCGCGTAACAAGAGAAAAGAGAGGTTTAAAAGAAATGGAGACAAAGAAAAAGGGATTTCCTACGGCATTCTGGACATGTGCCGCAACCGAGATCTTTGAGCGTCTGTCTTACTATCTGGGACGTTCACTGATCCTGATTTTCGCAACAGCAACCGTAGCAACAGGAGGACTTGGACTGTCTGACACTGTTGCAGCAAATATGCAGTCGAACCTGACCGCATTTTCTTATCTGCTTCCGTTATTCGGAGGAATCGTCGTTGACCGTTATATCGGTGCAAAATATACGACACCGGTCGGTATGATGATTGCCGGAGTCGGATATTATATGGGTTCTGTGGCAACAACAGCAACTGGTGTTTACGCCATGATCTTCCTTGTAAGTTTAGGTCTTGCGTTATTTAAAAACGGACCGATCATCGGACGAGTTATCACTGAAAAAGAGCAGATGGACCCGGCGTTCGCTATGCGTTACACACTTGTAAATGTCGGTGCATTCATAGGTACTTTCCTTGTAGGTATTCTTTACAAAGATGTATTTGCAAAAGACGGAGTATTAGGATTTGCTCCTTGCTTTAAAATTGCAGGACTGATCATGTTCCTTGGAGCATTCTGGTATTTCTTCGTATGTTGGCGTTTCCTCGGAGATGTTGGAAAACGTCCGTTCAAGAAGACAAAGACACAGGAAGAGCTTGCAATTGATGCAGAAAAAACAGTAGAAGAGAAAAAAGAGACGAAAAAAGAGCCACTTACTACGATTGAGAAAAAACGTATCGGTGCGATCCTTGTTGCATCTCTGTTCTCCATTATCTTCTGGATCTTCTGGTATCTTGGATACCTTCCGGTATATTATTACTGGGCAGATAACATGAACTGGGTAGTTGCAGGCTATGAAGTTCCATCTACATGGTTTGATGCAGCAAACTCAATGTTCTGTGTAATCTTAGGACCTGTGACAGCAGCACTCTGGAAAAAGCTGGCTGCAAGACCGCAGGGAGACATGAGTCTGTTCAGAAAGACAGGACTTGGAATTGCAATCATCGGACTTGGATACATCTTCTATGCAGTAATTGATATTGCAAGAGGCGGACACAAAGCAAGCGTATTATGGCTGATCGTATTTGCATTCCTTCTGACACTTGGAGAGATGTTCTTCTCACCACTGGGACATTCATTCATCAGTAAATATTCCCCAAGCCGTTACCTGGCGCTGATGATGTCTATGTGGGGATTTGCAACATTTATCGCAGCTAAGAGCTACGGTCCGGTATACGGAATCTTATTTGGTGGAAATATTCCATTCAAGACAGCATGTATCGGAATTGCCGTTGTATCTTTTGTGGCAGCAGCAATTATGATCGCGTTAGACAAACGATTATCCGCGTTAGTAGATTAATAATGAATTTTATGAGCTATATATTTCGTGCAGAATTATATAGCTCATGTAATATAACAGAAAAGAGGTATGTTTCATGGGAGTAAAAGAAAGACTTAGTTGTCTCAGAAAATTAATGGAAGAAAAAGGAATTGACTTTTATGTAATTCCGACTGCAGATTTTCATCAGAGTGAGTATGTAGGAGAATATTTCAAGGCACGTAAATATATGACTGGATTTTCCGGATCTGCAGGAACAGCTGTAATCTCAAAAGACTGGGCAGGAATGTGGACGGACGGAAGATATTTTATCCAGGCGGCAAAACAGATGGAAGGTACAACCGTAGAGCTTATGAAAATGCGTGAGCCGGGAGTTCCGACTATCGAAGAATATTTAGAAGAACACCTGCCGGAAAATGGTGTGATCGGATTTGATGGACGTGTTGTATCTATGGGAGAAGGTCTTGGATATGAGACAATTGCTCGAAAGAAAAACGGAGGAATTGTTTACGAATATGATCTGGTAGATCAGTTCTGGGAGGATCGCCCGAAACTTTCTGAAGAGCCTGCATTTATTCTTGAGGAGAAATATGCAGGAGAATCCGTAGCTGATAAATTAAAGAGAATCCGTGAAGTAATGAAAGAAGAAGGAGCAGATATACATATTCTTACAACACTGGACGATATCTGCTGGACTCTGAACATGCGTGGAAATGATATTGATTTCTTCCCAATGGTATTGTCTTATGCAGTCATTACAATGGATGAAATGTTATTATATATTGATGAGAGAAAATTATCTGATGAAATGAAAGCTATTTATGCAAAAGATGGTGTTACAATTCATCCGTATAATGCAATATATGAAGATATGAAACATCTTTCTATAGAAAATACAGCACTTCTGGATGCGTCAAAGACTAATTATGCAATTTATAAGAACATTCCGGAAGAAATGAAAAAAGTAGACACACGCAATCCGGAGATTCTTTTTAAAGCAATTAAGAATCCGGTAGAGATTGAAAATATCCGTAAAGCACAGATCAAAGACAGCATTGCACATGTTCGTTTTATGAAATGGTTAAAAGAAAATGTAGGTAAGATGAAGATTACAGAGATGAGCGCATCTGACAAGCTGGATGAATTGCGTATAGAGCAGGGAAATTTCATCCGTCCAAGTTTTGAACCAATCAGTGCATATGGAGAACATGCAGCACTTTGCCATTACACATCATCAAAAGAGACAGACGTAGAGCTGAAAGAAGGAAATGTATTCTTGACAGATACAGGAGCTGGATTCTACGAAGGGTCTACAGATATTACAAGAACCTATGTATTAGGTGAGATCCCGAATATTATGAAAGAGCACTTTACACTGGTAGCAATCAGTAATCTCCAGCTTGCAAGCGCAAAAATGTTAAAAGGCTGCAATGGAATGAATCTGGATATTCTGGCAAGAAAGCCGTTCTGGGATAGAGCATTGAACTTTAATCATGGAACCGGACATGGTATGGGTTACCTGCTAAATATCCATGAAGGACCGACAAATTTCCGCTGGGCATATCGCAAAAATGATACTCATCAGTTTGAACCGGGAATTGTTATTACAGATGAGCCGGGAATTTATATTGAAGGTTCCCACGGAGTCCGTCTGGAAAATGAACTTCTTGTAAAAGAATGGAAGAAGAATGAATATGGAGAATTCCTCTGCTTTGAGACAATCACATACGTACCAATGGATCTTGACGGAATCAAAGCGGACATGATGTCTGAAGAAGAGAAACGTCTTCTGAATGATTATCATGCACTGGTATATGAAAAAATTGCGCCACATCTTAACGAAGAGGAAAGAGAATGGCTGAAGAAATATACAAGAGCGATTTAAGAAAGTTTTTCATATTACAATTAGAATAAATCATTATACATCTTTCAACAAAGCGGGGTTCTTTACGTAAAGTAAAGGACCTCGTTTCTATATATTAGCAAGATATTCAAGAAATTATCTGACATCTTTTTTATGACTATAACAATAATTATGCTATAATAAAAGTGACTTAGTTTGTGAAGATTAATTACTTTTTGCTATGACAATGGAGAATGTAAGAACCTGTGATCGTAAAATGTACAAAAGACCGATAATAAAGATAACGGATGGAAAGTTAGAGTATGAGATTTGGAAAAAAGCAAGTGAAAAAAAGAAAATGGATGAAAGTGGTCTGTCTGATTATTTTTATTCTTATATCGGCGTTATTTCTGGAAGACCGGCTTCTTGATTATGTAAATAACCGGAACATAAGGAATACGTCAGAAGTTCTGCTGGATCAAGTGGCAGGGATCATTGAGAGAAATACAGATGACGAAAAAGAGATGATCCAGTCGTTGAAGGAAGATTATATGGTGCGGGCAAAGGCGGTAGCATATATTCTGGATGCAAATGAGAAGACAGAGCATGATGTGCCGGAACTACAGAAGATCGCGAAGCTGATGTCTGTCGATGAAGTGCATCTGTTTGATAAGAGCGGTAAGGTTTACAGCGGAACGGTGCCGAAATACTACGGATATAATTTCAGCTCCGGCAAGCAGATCGCATATTTTAAACCAATGTTGAAAAATAAAAAGCTTACGATGTGTCAGGATGTGACACCGAATACATCAGAAGGAAAGAAGATGATGTATGCGATCACATGGAATGATGCAGGAACCCGTATGATTCAGGTAGGTGTAGAGCCGGTGCGTCTTCTGGAAAAACTGAAACGAAATGAAATAAAATCCGTTGTCAGCAATATGCCGGTGTATGAAGGAATCGACATCTATGTAGCAGACAGAAAAAGCGGAAAGATCTATGGTGCAACGGATTCCAGAAAGATTGGCAATAAACTGAAACAGTTAAAAATCAGCAAGAGTAGGAGTGTTTCACGGAATATCGATGGCTATACAGTCGGAGTGGTATACGATATGACACATCTTAACGGAAGTAATGCAGTGGCAATGCTGAGTGTGATGTTGTATCTGCTTATTGCAACGATTATACTTCTGATTATGATCGCAAGAGTATTGAGAATAAACAGGGAAAAGGAAGAGCAGTATGCAGTGCTGGCAACGATGGCAGGGCGCAACCACAGTATGTATGTGATCAAACTTAGGGAAAATAAGATCATGCGTTATGGCGGAGCTGAAATCGGTGAAGAAAATATAGAAGGAAGTTATTATGAAGATGCAGATGTGCGTATGCGTGCGCTTCTGGAAAATAGAACCGTAGAAGAGTACCGGGAGGCAGCAGGAGAATTTGTAGATCTGCATACACTTCCTGAACGAATGGAAGGAGAGAAATATATATCCGGAGATTTTATAGGAACAACGCTTGGCTGGTTCCAAGCGTCGTTTATTGCGATTCAGCAGGATGAAGAACAACGCCCGGTGAGTGTAATATTTGCGGTGCGAAGTATTGAATATGAAAAACGGAAAGAAGAGCAGCTGCTCCGGTCATCTACTACAGACGAGCTGACAAGATGCTATAACCGGCGTGCCTATGAGCAGGATATAAAGAAACTGACAGCAGATAAGAAATTCCTGTATCTGTCCGCGGATGTAAATGGTCTGAAAGCAGTCAATGACCGGCTGGGACATGCCGCCGGAGATGAGTTGCTCTGCGGTGTTGCAGGCTGCATGAAACAGAGCTTTGAAGATTATGGAAAAGTTTACCGTATCGGCGGTGATGAATTTGTCACAATCCTGTTTACAGATGAGGAACAGTTTGGGATTATTAAGCAGAATTTTGATTTGCTTGTGGATAACTGGTCCGGTGACACAGTGCCGCATATGAGTGTCTCCTGCGGAGCAGTCTGGAGTGATGAACGGCAGTGGGAGTCTGTCCGTGAAATTGCGAAGCTCGCAGACCAGCGGATGTATGAGAAGAAAGCGAAGCATTATGCGAGACGGAAGAGCGATTTCCAGAACTGGATGTATAAGCGATAAATAAAGATGGAGGAAAGATAGATGGCGGAAGTAGAAAACAGTAAAGATTTAATCAGTGTGTTATGGAGCGGAGCGGATATTCTCCGCTCAAAGATGGATGCAAACGAATATAAAAATTATCTGTTAGGAATTGTATTTTACAAATATTTGTCAGATGCATTTTTGATCAAAGTATATGATCTGCTTTATGATGAAAGACCAGAGACGATGAAAGCCGCATTAGATGCATATATAGAAGCATTAGAGGATGAGAGTGCGGAAGAGTTAAAAGAGGAACTGAAAGACGAATGTCATTACATTATTGAGCCGGACTTAACTTATACCAGCTTTGCAGATGCAGCGAAAAATAATGCATTCAACAGAGAACAGTTGCAGAAAGGATTCAACAATATCGAACAGAGTGATCTAATATTTGCGGACCTTTTTACAGATATTGATCTGTATTCCAATCGTTTAGGAAACGGAGATCAGAAGCAAAGTGACACTATCGCAAATCTGATTAAAGAAATTGACAAAGCAGACTTGTTAAATTCCGATGCAGAGATTCTTGGAAATGCATATGAATATCTGATTGGACAGTTTGCGTCAGAGACAGGAAAGAAAGCCGGAGAGTTCTATACACCGCAGGCAGTATCAAAGATCTTGACGAAAATTGCGATCGCCGGTCAGGAAGACAGAAAAGGACTTTCCGTATATGATCCGTGTATGGGATCAGGCTCATTATTGTTAAATGCAAAGAAATATGCGAAAGAGCCGGAATATATCAAATACTACGGACAGGAGTTGAATACTTCAACTTACAATCTCGCAAGAATGAATATGTTCTTACATGGTATCACACCGGAGAATCAGAACCTTCGGAATGGTGATACTCTGGATGGAGACTGGCCTACCGGAGAAGAGACAGATTTCCATATGGTACTTATGAATCCTCCGTATTCAGCAAAATGGAGTGCGGCAGCAGGTTTCTTACAGGATGAAAGATTCAGCGACTATGGCGTGTTAGCACCAAAGTCAAAAGCAGATTATGCATTCTTGCTTCATGGATTGTATCATTTGAAGAGTAATGGAACAATGGCGATTGTACTGCCTCATGGTGTGTTGTTCAGAGGGGCAGCAGAAGGGAAAATAAGAGAAAAATTACTTCGCTCAGGTAATATCTATGCAGTTATTGGCTTGCCTGCAAATCTCTTTTACAATACATCTATTCCGACTTGTATTATCGTATTGAAAAAGCACAGAGATGGCAGAGATGTCCTCTTTATAGATGCATCTAAGAAGTTTGAAAAAGGAAAGAAACAGAATGCCATGACAGATGACCATATCGATGAAGTGTTGGAGTTATATTCCAATAGAGAGACGGTAGAAAAAGAGGCATTTCTTGCAAGCTTTGAAGATATCGAAAAGAATGATTTTAACCTGAATATTCCGCGTTATGTAGATACTTTTGAAAAAGAAGAAGATGTAGATCTGAATGCACTTTTAACAGATATGAAGAAGACAGATGAAGAACTGGAACAGGTGCAGGGAGAGTTTTTATCACTTCTTAAGGATTTAACTTCGAATGATGAGACAATTATGTCATCACTGAACGACCTGATTGGAAAGATTGAGGGGTGATGGATATGGCAAAACCAAAGATTAGATTTAATGGGTATACAGAAGATTGGGAACAGCGTAAGTTGGGAGAAGTTGTTAAAGAGGGAATTTTGGAAGCACCTTTAGATGGAAATCACGGAGAGAAACATCCAACTTCGGATGAGTATGTAGAGTCTGGAATTCCTTTTTTGATGGCATCGGATATTCATAATGGAGAAGTAAATATTTATTCATGCAAATATATCACAAAAGAAAGAGCGGAAAGACTTGATAAGGGATTTGCACGAAATGGAGATGTCTTACTAACACACAAGGCAACTATTGGTGAGACAGCTATTTTAAGCAATTTGATGACGGAATATGCAATGTTAACACCTCAGGTTACTTACTATAGAATTAAGAATGAAGAACGGTTAAACAGAGAGTATTTGTATTCCTTTTTTAATTCTTTAGATTTCCAAACAGAGTTAAAAACTAAAGCGGCACAATCTACAAGACCATATATTGGAATCACTGCTCAACAAAATTTGAAAATAATTTTACCATCGGAAATTGATGAGCAAAGAAAAATTGGTCTCTATTTTGGAAACCTTGATCGACTCATCACTCTTCACCAACGTAAGTGTGAGCAGACAAAAACATTAAAAAAATATATGCTTCAAAAAATGTTTCCACAAGATGGTGAAAAAGTTCCACAGATAAGATTTGAAGGATTTACGGAAGATTGGGAACAGCGTAAGTTAAGTGATATATATGGTTCGATTGGAAATGCATTCGTAGGAACAGCTACTCCATACTATGTAGAACAAGGACATTTTTATCTGGAATCTAACAATGTAAAAGATGGACAGATAAACCATAACTCTGAGGTTTTCATAAATGATGAATTCTATGAAAAGCAAAAAGATAAATGGTTACGTACCGGAGATATGGTTATGGTTCAGTCTGGACATGTTGGACATGCTGCTGTAATCCCTGAAGAATTGGACAATACAGCGGCTCATGCCTTAATTATGTTCAGAAATCCCAAAGAAGAAATCGAGCCTTATTTTTTAAATTATGAATATCAGACTGATAAAGCCAAGAAGAAAATAGAAAACATTACTACTGGTAATACCATAAAACATATCCTTGCGTCAGATATGCAGGAATTTGTAGTTGATGTTCCAAAATACGAAGAACAGAAAGTGATTGCGGACTATTTCCGCAACCTCGACCATCTCATCACTCTTCACCAGCGCAAGTGTGATGAACTAAAAGAAGTTAAGAAATTTATGTTACAAAACATGTTTGTTTAAGGAAAAGGGCGAGAAAATGGGAAAAATAACTTTATTTCATGGAACACCTGATAAAATTGTAGTTCCGACATATGGACTTGGTGAGAAAAGACATGATTATGGAATTGGATTTTACTTAACGGACAATATAGATCTTGCTAAGGAATGGGCTGTTTGCAGACCGAATGAGAAAAATGGCTGGGTTCATCAATATGAATTGGGCACAGAAGGTCTGAAAATATTAGATTTTCAAGAAAAAGATGTGTTGGCGTGGCTTGCAGAATTGATGAAACATAGAGATGCAGCAGATTCTAAGCGTTATCGTATGTTGGCAGCAAAGTTTATTGAAAAATATGGTGTGGATGCAAGTGATTATGATGTTATAAAAGGTTGGAGAGCAAACGCTTCTTACTTTTATATCGCAAAAGAGTTTGTAAGAGACAATATTGATCTTGAAATATTACCGGAGTTGCTTTCATTGGGCGGTCTTGGCATTCAATATTGTATTAAATCTGAGCGGGCATATTCTAAATTGCAGGAAGTAGAAGAAAAGTTACTGCCGGTTGATTACAAGGAATATAGCCAAAAGTATAACGAACGTGATATAACGGCAAGACGAAAGATGCGAGAATTAGTGGATTCTGATGCAAATAAAGTAACAAATGTATTTAGTACATTATTTTAGGAGAGATGACAATGAAGGCATATGCAGAAGAGTATTTGAATGATGTTGTAGAAAATCAGGGAAAGTTGTTTGATTATGTGGCGCAGAATTTTCCTGATAAAGATACAGAAGAATTTATCAACTTTTATATGAAAAGTAAGACAAGAAAAAGTATTGATGAATCGCAGGCATATGTAAATACGATGGATTATAAGGAATTATGGAATTATTTTCAAAAAACAGATCAGTATAAATTGGAAGCTGGAAAAGGTCTTGATGGTTTTATGCCGGATTGGATTGGCGAGTTTTATGCGTATTATCAATGGTATTACAATATGCCGAGTTCAGAAGTTATTCAGAAGATTCCAGTAGACTTTTTGGAAAAGGCGTATTCTGGGCTTCATGATCTGGAACTGGATCTGGCAGTAAAAAAAGTAGGTGAAGTGTAATGCAGATTATTTGCTTTCACAATCCAGATGAAGAGAACGGATACTTAAGTAATTGGTATCCGTCTAATTTTATAGTTGATGGTGTTCATTTTTCGTCCATGGAACAGTTTATGATGTATCGGAAAGCAATTTGTTTTCAAGATGAATGCATTGCAGAGCAGATACTCGGCACGAAAGATGTAGCAGAGATCAAAGCGTTAGGACGTGCAGTAAAAGATTATGATGAAAACTATTGGAATGGAGTAAGACAGGTTATTGTATACGAAGGATTGCTTGCAAAGTTTTCACAGAATGACGAGCTGAAAGATAACCTTGTAAATACTGGGAATGTGATATTAGCAGAATGTGCAGTGAAAGATCGAATCTGGGGTATTGGATTGTCTATGAAAGATGAAAATAGATACGACAAGAGCAAGTGGAGAGGAGAAAATTTGCTTGGATATACACTGATGATGGTGAGAGAGCGATTGAATTTAGAATAATCGTATGTATTGTGATATAGGTGATAATAGTGTTACATACTGCGATAAAGCGTAAGTAGGCAAGTTTTTGCGAATTAAAATAGATGGGTGGGAACAGCGTAAGTTGGGAGATGTGTTCGAACAGACATCGAATTTAGTAAATCCCAAGGAAGATGAAATAGAACTTTGGAGTTTAACTGTTGAAGATGGATTAACAAAGAAATCTGATAGATATAACAGAGAATTTCTTGTAAAGAAAGATGATAATTTTAAAGAAGTTCGCCCGGGAGATATTGTATATAATCCAATGAATATGACATTGGGAGCAGTTGGATATAATGGAATGGCGAAAAGTGTTGCAGTTTCGGGTTATTACACCACCATGGTTGCCAAAGAGAATTATGATACATATTACATTAATACATGGCTAAAAAGTCCACAGGCAATACGTTTATATCGCACATATGCGACGGGTTCACTGATAGAAAAACAAAGAGTGCAGTTTCCTACGCTTTCTATCATTCCGGTGGCATTCCCTAAATACGAAGAACAGACAAAGATTGGAAATTATTTTCATTTCCTTGACAATCTCATCACTCTTCACCAACGCAAGTGTATGACGAGTAGATGAAGAACAAAAAACGTTTGGGAACAGCGTAAGTGGATAGATACTGTAGACATTTCTACAGAAATGGTAGATCCTACGTCGGGTGAATATGATAATATGCCACATATTGCTCCAGGAAATATAGAGTCATTTACTGGTCGAATATTAGATAATGTAAAGGCTGTAAAGGAAGAAAAGCTTATTAGTGGAAAATTTAGATTTAGACCTGGTGATGTTGTATACGGAAAGATCAATCCTCAACTTGGGAAATACTTCTATGCCAGTGTTGATGGGCTTACCAGTGCGGATGCATATGTGTTTAATGGGAAAAATGGTTTAACACAAAAGTTCCTGTTTTCGTTGTTACAGACAAACGATTTCTTTAAATATTCGGTATCTGTTTCGAAACGTTCAGGTATGCCGAAAATTAATAGAGATGAGTTAAATGCCTATTCTTTTCTTACTCCAAGTGAGGCAGAACAAGAAAAAATAGGTGGTTTGATATTGGGTATTGATCATCTCATCACCCTTCACCTTCGTAAGCAGGACAAACGTAAAAAAGGGTCAAAAAACACTTGAAATCAGTGTAAGTATAAAATAAATAATGTATATTAGATACATAGAATCACAAAGGAGACAAAAATTATGCCTGAATTAGAGTCAATGATAGAACAAAAGTTAATTGAACAACTGGTATATGGAGATTCGCAGTGGACATATCGACCGGATTTGAAGACGGAAGAGGATTTATGGGCGAATTTCCGGTATATTCTGGAACAGAATAATAAGGAGCGTTTGGATGGAGAGCCTTTAACAGATACCGAGTTTGAACAGGTGAAGAACCAGTTGCAGTTTTCATCCTTCTATAAAGCGGGAGAATGGCTTGTTGGAGAGAACGGTAAGGTTCAGGTACATGTGCAGAGAGATACGAAGAGATTACATCTCGTAGTGATGAATCACGAGCATATTGCAGGGGGAAGCAGTGTGTATGAGGTGATTAATCAATACAGTGCATTGAAGACAGAGGAAGACGGACGTAATCGCAGATTTGATGTAACGCTGATGATTAATGGACTTCCGATGATTCATATAGAATTAAAGAATAAGCAGCATTCTTATATGGATGGATTCTGGCAGATTAAGAAATATATCGGAGAAGGGAAGTTTACTGGAATTTTCTCTGCGGTACAGATGTTTGTAATCAGCAATGGCGTAAATACAAAGTATTTTTCTGCAGCAAGCGACACGGAATTAAATGAAAAATTCATCAGTGGATGGCTGGATCAGGATAATAATCCGGTATCTGATTATATTGAGTTCGCAAAGAGTGTACTGAGCATCCCGGAAGCGCATGAGATGATTGCGAGATATACGGTATTAGATGAAGATGCGAAACGATTAATATTATTGCGGCCGTATCAGATTCATGCGATTGAAGCAATACGAGAGGCTTCCAAGACAGGGAAGTCTGGTTATGTCTGGCATACAACGGGTTCAGGTAAGACGTTGACTTCGTATAAGGCAACCCGTAACCTGCTGATGGACATTCCGTCTTTGGATAAAACGATTTTCTTAATTGACCGAAAGGATCTGGATACACAGACAACAATGGCATTTCAGGCATATGCCAACAATGATCTGATCGACGTAAATGAGACAGACAATGTAAATGATTTGAAGAGAAAATTAAAATCAGAAGACCGGCAGGTAATCGTTACAACCATCCAAAAGCTGCAACGATTAATTACAAAGAGATTGCAGGAAGGAACGCCGGAATATAACAAGATTAAAAATCTGAGGATTGCATTTGTAGTAGATGAGTGTCACAGAGCAGTTACACCGGGAACGAAGAGAGAACTGGAGAGATTTTTTGGAAAATCATTATGGTATGGCTTCACTGGAACACCAAGATTTTCAGAAAATCCTTATCCGAAGATGGGTGATCTGCCGCGCACAACAGACGAATTATACGGAGAACGTTTACACAGATATACGATACAAAATGCAATCCATGATAATGCGGTTCTTGGCTTTCAGGTAGAGCATAATGGACCGAAGACGATGTCTGATGAAACAGATAGTAAATTGTATGATAATGAAGCACATATGTTAAAAGTTCTGGATGTGATTTTGAACAAGTCCTATCATAAATTGGGATTCCAGAATGGAAAAGGTAAGACGTATGAGGCATTGCTGACAACAAGTTCGATTCCTCTGGCGCAGAAGTATTATGAATTATTAACGAAAGTAAAAGAAGGAAATACTCCATTGCGGATTGATGAAAAGATCCGGCAGGTACTCCCTGATTTTCCGAAATTTGCAATTACATATTCTGTGACGGAAAATGAAGAAGGTTCACAGGTAAATCAGCAGAAGATGCAGAAATCGTTGGATGATTATAACAATATGTTTGGGACAAAATTTGATCTGGCACAGATCCAGTCTTACAATGGCAATCTGAATAAAAGGCTTGCGAGAAAAGATCCTAAATTTAAGAGACGACATGAACAATTGGATCTGGTAATTGTAGTTGATCGATTGCTGACAGGATTTGATGCCCCTTGTATGTCTACGATGTTTATTGACAGACAACCTATGGAACCGCATGATCTGATACAGGCATTTTCGCGAACAAATCGTATTTTCGATAAGAATAAAACATATGGACAGATTGTTACATTTCAGGCTCCGAAGCTTTTCAAAGAGAGTGTAGATAACGCAGTAAAATTGTATTCCGCAGGTGGTACAAATGATTCTATTCTGGCAGAATGGGACGAGGTGGAAAAGGCATTCCGTACAGCGCTGAAAGCGCTTCGTATTGCAGCAGGAGCGCCGACAGCTATACCGGGAATGTCATTGGCTGAAAAGAAAGTATTTGCAAAAATATTTCAGACATTTGACCGGTTATTTGCACAGCTTAAATCGTTTTCAAATTACAGTGACAAGCTGTTGGAAGAATATGATATTACAGAAGAAGAGTACGAAGATTATGTAGCGCATTATAAAAATGTAATAGAAGAGATAAAAAGAGAAAAAGAAGAAGGAAATGATGGCGGAGAAGATGAAGAGGAAACGTCAGACTTAGATTCAGAGTATGAGCTGATGGCATACAGTAATACGAAAATTGATTATGAGTACATTATCAATTTGATTCAGAATATTGTATCACCGGGAGAAGATGAAGAGGATATTTCACCAGAGGAAAGACAGCAGCAGATAGATGAAGTTAAGCAATATATAGAAGAATTACGAAATGGTAATCCGAAGATGGCAGATATTATGTCAAATCTGGTTTCAGAGATTGAAGTGGACGCAGACAGGTATAAAGGACATTCGATTTTGAACATAGTAGAAACAACAAAGCAGAAATACATTGAAAACAGGATTTCTGACTTTTGTGAGAAGTGGTATGCGGAACCTGATGATGTTATGTATGCAGCCATGCATTACAGAAACGATGAGATACCGAATGAAGGTGTTATAAAAGCTACAATTGATTATACATGTTATAAGGCAAATGCAGAAAAAGCGGTTCCGAAGTTCAAATACTATAAGATGTGTATGGATGAATTAAAAGAGGTCTTAGATACCGAAATTAAGCCTTTAATTAATCCATTGTAAAGCAAGGTGAAGGTGTAGTTTTATGTTTATATCAGCGTGAGTTATTTCGGGAAAGGAAAAGGCTTATGATAAATGATATGAACAGGACATTGCTTTTCAGTGAATATTTTCAGCAATGGATTGATATTTACAAGAAAGGCGCAATCCGGGAAGCGACTATGGCAAAATACCGTATGACACAGAGATGGGTAGAGAAGCTTATGCCGGAGTTAAAAGTTGCGGAGCTGAACAGAACAGCATATCAGCAATTATTGAATGCATACGCAAAAGAACACGAGCGCCAGACAACATTGGATTTTCACCATCAGTTAAAGGGAGCGATTTTAGATGCGGTTGACGATGGTCTGATTGAAAGAGATCCAACCAGAAAAGCAATCATTAAGGGGAAAACGCCGAGAGTCAAAAAGATTAAATATTTAAGTCAATTTGAGTTACATACTTTGATTTCTGATCTGGATCTCAAAGAAGAACCGAATTGGGACTGGTTTATTTTACTGGTCGCGAAAACAGGAATGCGTTTTTCAGAAGCACTTGCGATTACGCCGGGAGATTTTGATTTTGCAAGACAGACATTATCTATCAGTAAAACATGGGACTACAAGGGCGAAGGTGGTTTCCTGCCAACAAAGAATAAATCTTCGGTTAGAAAAATCCAGATTGACTGGCAGATTGTTGTAAAATTTTCAGAGTTGATTAAAGGACTGCCGGAAGATCAGCCAATCTTTGTAGGCGAATCGAAAATATATAATTCTACAGTGAATGATGCATTAACCAGACATTGCAGAGAATGCGGGATATCGGAGATTTCGATTCATGGCTTAAGACACACCCATGCCTCGCTATTGCTATTTGCAGGTGTTTCAATAGCGAGTGTTGCTCGAAGACTTGGACATGCCAGCATGACAACAACACAGAAAACGTATTTACACATTATTCAGGAACTTGAAAACAAAGATGTAGATCTGGTAATGCGAACATTATCTGGATTGTAAAAATTAAAGTAGAAATACTTACGCTGATTTTATGGAACGTCCTTGAAAGAGGAAGAACCGGAGTATAACCAGAAGGAGCCAAAAGAGCATTATAGGGAAATGATACGAAAAGATATGATTGAGATAACAGGTCCATTTTATGCGGATGAAAGTGAAGAAGATAAGAAATTGTTTTATATATGTGCACTAATCGATTATATTGCGAGAAAAACAAAGAATAAAAGAAGTGTGATCGTGGATGTTTTAGGGCAGGAACGAATTGGAAGAGCCGGAGAGTTAGCTGATTTTTATGGCAACAGTAATTTGGAAGAAGTATGCAGAGTGTTAATGAAAGAATCCCAGATTGAGCCGGGCGATTTTGATAATGTCGGAGCGTGTCAATATGATATTCCGTCACACTGGGATATTGGAAGAGTGTATAAGAGATTGATTAAACAGGTAGTGAAAGTAAAAAATGTAGATGAAGTGGATGCAATTTTTGAGGTGTATCATTCATTTATCAGTGATAAAATAGATGATTATAACAGTATCGTTTATTGTGAAAATCCGGATTATATTTTTGAGGCTTTTATGACTGATAAGTTGCCGGATTAAATCATTTTCACAAAAGAATCAAGGGAGAGAACGCAATGCCAAAAGGAACGAATCAGAAATTCAAACTCTATCGTCTGGCGCAGATCATGCTGGAGCGGACAGACGAAGAGCATTATATTACAATGCCGGAGATCATGGAGGCACTGAAAGAATACGATATCACTGCGGAGCGTAAGAGCATTTACGCGGATCTCAGGGATCTGGAGACATTTGGGATCGATGTGGAGGGAGAACAGGTCGGAAACCGTTATCACTATCATGTGGTGAACCGCCCGTTTGAGATGCCGGAGCTGAAGCTTCTGGTGGATGCGATTCAGTCTTCCAAATTCATTACCGCAAGAAAGACGAATGATCTGATTCGCAAACTGGAGACGTTTGTCAGCAGATACGATGCCATGAAATTGCAGAGGCAGGTATATGTCTCCGGACGGATCAAGACGATGAATGAGAGTATCTATTATACTGTAGACGAGATCCATAATGCGATTTCCGAAAATAAAAAGATCTGTTTTCAATATTTCCAGTGGAATGTGAAGAAGGAAATGGAACTGCGCCATGGTGGAGCATATTATCGTATCAGTCCGTGGGGTCTGTCCTGGGATGATGAGAACTATTATCTGGTTGGTTATGATTCAGATGCGCAGATGATCAAGCATTACCGGGTGGATAAGATGCTGAATCTTCGGATGATAGATGAGCGTCGGGAGGGCAGAGATCACTTTAAGAAGCTGGACATGGCAGATTATGCGAAGAAGAGTTTCGGGATGTACGGTGGAAAAGAGCAGGATGTGAAAATGCTGGTGGAAAATCATCTGGCGGGCGTTATGATTGACCGCTTTGGCAAGGATATTATGATGGTGCCGGTGGATAAGGAGCATTTCTCTGTGAAAGTACAGGTGCATGTCAGCAGGCAGTTCCTTGGCTGGGTGATCTCGCTTGGCGAGGGTATTAAGATCATCGGACCGGATGAAGTGGCAGGACAGATGAAGCAGGAGATTAAGAGGCTTGTGGAGCAGTATGGAGAGTAAGATGGCAGGAACGATCATTTGTTACGGGGATTCGAACACTTTCGGGTATGATTCCCGCATGGGTACAGAAGGAAGATTTCCGAAAGAGATAAGATGGACGGGAATTCTGGATGACAGAACAGAATACAAAGTGAAAAATCATGGAATCTGCGGAAGATGTATTCCGGAGATGACAGGACAGATGGATTTTATTTGCAAACAGATCAAATCCTGGGCAAAAAAAGCTGCACCGATATGGTTGTTTCTTATGCTCGGGACGAATGATATCCTGAATGCGGCAGAACCATCGGCAGAAAAGACTGCAGAGAAAATGAAGCATTTTCTGGAAAGATTACAGGAAACGCCGGAAGTAAGTGAGGGCAAGATAGAATTATGTCTGCTTGTCCCGCCGATGATGAAGCGTGGCTCGTGGGTTTCGGATGACCGGATTGTGACAGAATCACAGAAGATTGGCGAATTGTACGGGGCAATAGCAGAGCAGCTTGGCATTAAATGCATAAATTGCGGTAAATGGGAGCTGCCGCTTCTATATGACGGTGTGCATTTGTCTGAGGAAGGACATGCGGAATTCGCGGAAAAGCTGATATCGGAGCCGGAGGCTTTTGAATTGGATATTATATAATAAATGTATGCGGTAAAGAAAATAATGAAATTAGTAGAAGGTACAGTTCATAATAAAAGGTTATCTATAAATACATTGCAGTAGGATGGAGGAGAGCAAATGAAAAAGAAACGATTAGAAGGTGTGCTCCTGGCGTTTGCGGTGGCGGTGTCCACGGTATTTGCGCCGGTGAATGTGGTAGCTGCTGACAGCGTGGAGAGTAAGAGTGTGACGTTGCAGGATTCTGCAAAGGATCAGAACGGAAAACAGACAGAAAAACCGGGGAAATATGTGTTGAAAGATAAGAAAAACAAGGCTGCCGGTGTTCGTGCGCGGGCAGCAGGTGTAGATTCCATGACATATGACTGGGATGACACCACGCAGACGCTGACAGTCAGCGGAACAGGAAAAGTTGTCGGAAATTATGACACCAGTTATCCGCTGAGTGCTTATAAAAATAAGGCTCGTAAAATTATTTTACAGGATGGAATTACAGAGATTGGTACACAGGCGTTTGCTAATTTCTCAAATTTGACAGAAGTTGATTTTCCGTCAACATTGAAGAAAATCGGGGAAGCGGCATTTTACGGATGTAGCGAACTGACAAGTGCAGAATTACCGGGGTCATTGACGACACTGTCGACAGCAGCATTTGCTGATTGCAGTGCATTTGCTGATTTAGTACTTCCGAAAAAACTGCAACAGATCGGAGATTATGCATTCCAGAATTGTGCATTGACGCAGATGACATTTCCGGCATCTGTAAACTATATATCATCACTTGCATTTTATGGATGCAGTGGATTACAGGAATTTCAGGTAGCAGCCGGAAATGCGAAATACAGTGCTTCAGAAGGTGTATTATTTGAGGCGAAGAAGACAACGTTAGTTCTATATCCGATGGGAAAACAGGCTGAATCCTATCAAATCCCGGGTTCCGTAAAAACGATCGGAGAAAATGCATTTAACAATGCGAATGTCTCCGAAATTCTAATTCCAAAGACGGTCAGTGCGATTAATGAAGGTGCTTTTGCCGGAGCAAAAATAAAAACGTTGAATTTGCCTGGTTCCATAACAAGTCTTGGATTATATCTGTGTGAAGACTGCACGGAACTTCAGGCGGTGACGATTGGAAAAGGAATTAAGAGTCTTTCCTATAGAATGTTTTATAAGTGCAGTTCTTTAACAGAAGTATCGCTTGGCAGTACATTAAATACACTGGATAGTCTGGCATTTGCATACTGTACATCTTTACGGCAGATTACAATTCCGGACAATGTGACTCAGATTTTAAATGGATGTTTCGGAGAATGTTCTGCATTGGAAAAGATAATATTTCCAAAGAAATTAAAAGAGATCGCATTTCAGGCATTTTTAAATTGTGGAAAACTGACATCAGTGACATTCCCATCAGCGCTGGAAAAGATTAACCGGGTAGCATTTTACGGAACCGGAATTAAAAAGGTAAAGATTCCGTCCTCTGTCACTTATATCGGACCGGAAGCATTTCCGGCAGGCACAGTGATGACCGGAATAAGTGGCCTGGCAAAGATGGATGATGGCTCTTATATGAAGATGGAAAAACTGCCGGTCAAGGTGAAATATGATTACAGTGCAGCATTTGATGTTGTAAAAAGAGTAAACAGTGAGAGAAGCAAGAGAGGACTTAATACGCTTACGATGGATAAGCGGATGATTAAGGGCTCTATGCTTCGTGCAGCGGAACTTGCGATTGCATTTTCCCATACACGTCCGTCAGGAAGAGATTTCAATACGGTTTGTTATGACAGCAAACAGGGTTATATTATGATGGGCGAGAATATTGCTGCCGGACAGACAAGCAGCAAGAGCGCCATGACTTCATGGATGAATTCGCAGGGACATAAGAAAAATATTCTTACGTCTGCTTATACGGGAATCGGCGTGGGTGCAGTTGTCGTAAACGGCGTGCATTACTGGGTACAGAATTTTTCAACGACCACAGTGCAGAAAGCATCGGCTTCTTCTTATAAGAATAAGAGTGCAAATGTAAACGTAGAGGTAACGAAAGAGCAGGACGGAAATCTGTTTTATATCAATCCGCTATATTCTTTCAGCATGAAGAAAGGGACGTCCAGAAGCATTTCTTACAGTATATTTAACAGCTTTGTAAATGTGCCGCTTGTTGCAGGCGGAATGAAATATACGGTATATACACCGTCCGTATGTAAAGTGTCAGCGTCCGGAAAAGTAACCGGATTGAAAGCAGGTAAGACAAAGATTAAAGTAGCGCCGCAAGCCGCACCGTCTCTTGCAAAGACATTTACAGTAACGGTCAAAGGATCTTCTCTTGCAAAAGTAAGCTGGGGAAAATGCAGACGTTCTTCAAAAACCGTTCTGTTGCAGTGGAAGAAAGTGAAAGGCGCAACTGCTTATGAAATTTATCGTTACAAGAATAAAAAATGGGTGAAAGTAACAACGACAGGCAAGACATCTTACAAGTATAAAAATGCGCCGAAGAATGGTTCTTACAAAGTGCGTGCATTAAAGAAATCAGGAAATAAGAAAATATACGGTTCGTTTTCAGCAGTGAAAAAGATCAGATAAGAATCAGATAAGAGAGAAAAAAATAAAAGCGAGGTATAAAGTCTAAGCTATTCAAATAGATTTTATCCCCCGCTTTTTCTATGTTCAGCTAAAAGTATCATTCAGAGGATAAAAAAACACATTTGGGAGACATTATAAATTAGAAAAACGATTGAAAACGAGCATATTTTACCAAAATAAGGAACAAAGGAGAGAATGAAAAATGGTGGATGTAACAAATTTTGCACAGATGTTATTACCTTTTGTATTATTGGGGCAGGGAATATGGTTTCTGATAAACGGAATAGCGGAAGAGAAAAAGTGTACCAAGAATAAAGAAAAGGAAGTGGAAAAGAAGAAAGAAAAAGTTAGCGTATAATAAAAGTGTTTCCGCGAGAATAAAGAGTCCCGGATTTAATTCTGGGCTCTTTAATATTAGGTGATAAAAATGCAATAAGGCAGAAAATGTCAATTTTTAGTGAAAGAAAGTGAAAGGAATAGAACAGAAAAGTCTTTTAATTAGTAATAATGCTTTCTGAGCTATTAATCATCATATTAAGGAAAAAATGAAAAAAATAATAAAAAAATGACCCTTTTTGACGGGAACCAATGTCTTAATAAGTATACAGAGACATTTTATGTAGACTTATAGATAAAGAAGTAAGGAGGAACATGTATGAAGAAGACAAGACGCTGGTTGGCGATGCTTCTCGCTGTAGTTTTAGTCAGTTCGAATGTAATCTATCAGCTTGGCACCAATATGAGTGCAAGTGAATCGGACAGTACAACGGAAGCACAGCAACAGGACGATTCTGCTGAGGAGAAAGCACAGCAGGAGGCGGCTTCGAATGCACACAAAAAAGACTCAGGAGAAGCCAAAGTTCAGGAGGTGAATACGGAGGAAGATAAGAATACTTCGGACACTTCCAAGAAGACTCAGGTTACAGAAAAGACTGAGAAAAAGCAGGAGCAGACAGCAAAGAAAGCAGACACTGCAAAGAAAGCAGACACTGCAAAGAAAGCAGATGCAAGCTCCGGCGATACAAAGAAAGATTCCGAGGAGAAAGCCTATAAAGCTACAATCCAGAAATCCAAACTGGATGGCGGTGATATTAAAGCATGGGGCTCTGACGGAAAGAAAGAGACTGTTGCTTACGCAGACAGCAAATATATGAAAGAAGTAAAAGAAGGCGACTCTTTTAATTTTGAGATCACTGTAAAGAATTCTTTCAAGCTGGACAAAGTAACAGACCAGAATAATAATACGATCCAGCCGAAGAAGGTGGATGGAAATGTTTATACATACAAAATTGCTGATGTAAAATCAGATAAGACATTTCATGTATTATATAAGGAAGAAACTAATTCAGACAAATCCAAAACGGATGTGAACAAGTCTGGTGACAACAAGAAGGATGATGCTGATGCATCTGACGATGGGGAGTCAGACTCGAAGGCGAACGAGGATAAGAACGTATCTGCAGCATCTGAAAATGGTAAGATTGCAACAGTAGCAGATACAGATACTACCAGAACAATCCGTGTTGGTGAGACAATCACATTGGATTCGAGAGATGTGGACAAGTATAATTATTCTGATCATAACTGGACTGTCAAAGATAATAGTTTAGTTAGGTTAAATAAAGATACTGATATAAGCATTACTATAACAGGATTAAAAGCAGGACGTACAACGGTCACAGATACGTATACGAGTGGCTGGGGGGTTTTTGCTGAAAGAAAAGAAAAGAAGTACAATATCGAAGTTCTTGCAGCCGTATCACCAACTGGTATCTCAATCAACGGAGCAGATGAAGTCACACAGTTTAAGACTACAAAGCTTACTGCTAGTCTCACACCTTCCAATGCATCAGGCAAGGTTCAGTGGAGTTCATCTAACGAACAGATCCTGACAGTTGACTCCAACGGAACAGTCAGCGGCTTACGTCAAGGAACAGCTACTGTTACAGCAAGTGTTCAGGGCAGCAACGATACTACAATCACTGCAACAAAGACGATCAAGGTTGTGACAAATACAGAATCAACAGATAGAGCAATCGTTTATTATCTGTTAGATCCTACAAAAGATGCGAACTCCAATGATCAGGGTAACTGGGGACCTGCATATGGAAACGCTACAGTGAATGTGACGAATGCTACATGGACAAATGGAAAAAACTGTTTTGATAACGTCGATCAGCGTGTTGTATCATGGCCGAACGGAACAAATGTGGTTACGAGAGGTTCAGATGCATGGACTCAGATATTTAACAATTATAAATCTTCTATTCAGAGTCAGCTTGGTGTAACTATCACCAAAGATGATGTAGAAGAGATTACATTGGTTCCGGCAAAGATTTCAAAAGATAATGGAACAAATCCGGATAAGCATCTGGACTGTAATGTAAATATCAGATGTAAGAATGTTGCGACAGTAAAATACTATCTGTATGATGCCGGCGGTACAAACTTTAGTATGTTAGGTTCCAAGAACTATGTGATCAACGGAACATCCACAACAAAACCGGGTGATGTTACTTCACAGCGGTTTCCGACAACAAAGACAGTTAATGGTGTAACATATACATTCTCCGGATGGTATACCAATCGGGAACTTACAGAGGCAGCGCCTGCCTTCCCGGCAAAGGTTACAACATCAATTACTTACTATGCAAAATATGTTGCCGGATATCAGGTTATGTACGATCTGGCAGGCGGAAGTTTTTCTGACGGCTCAACAAGTGCAACAGAAAAACACGATGAAGGTACAAACGTAGTTGTAAGAACAGAACCTACTCGTAAAGGTTATACATTTACAGGCTGGACAGTTGAAGGACTGGATGTGTCTACTATTAATAGTGGAGATCATTTCAAGATGCCGGGCAACACTGTAAAACTTACGGCAAACTGGAAAGCGAAAAATATTGAAGCTTACGTTACCTTAACAACAAAAGACGTAACAGAAAAATATGACGGACAGCCTCATCAGGCAGGACAGGCAACTGTAGCTGCAAAAGAAGGAAAAGATAATAAGGATATTGGAAATCTTAAGATTGAATATCAGATTCCTGGCACAGACACATGGACAACAGATCTCAGCAAGATTACAGCAACAAATGTATCTGAAAGTACGACTGTGAAGGTTCGCGTAACAAGCACTGATTTGGTTGGCGAATTAACCGGTACAGAGAAACTGACGATCACAAAGAGAAATGTAACACTGACATCTGCAAGTGGTGAGAAAGTTTACGACGGACAGCCGCTTACAAACCATGACGTAGCAGTAAGCCGAGAAGACGGATTTGTTAAGGGCGAAGGTGCGACATATAAAGTAACCGGAACCATTACAAATGTAGGTGAAAAACCAAACGCATTTACTTACAAGCTGAAGGAAAACACAAAAGAAGAGAACTATAACATTAGCACTAAAAATGGTACGCTCAAAGTTACTCCGGTAACAACGGAAGTAAAAGTTAAGATTACAGGACATCAGAATGCAGTAACTTATGATGGAACAGAGCATACAGTTACAGGATATGATGTAACAGAAATCAGTAATACACTTTACACAGCAAATGATTTCACATTCAGCGGGAAAGCAGAAGCAGCCGGAACGGATGCGGCTACATATCCGATGGGACTTAAGACATCCCAGTTCAAGAATAAGAATGCGAACTTTACAAATGTAACATATGAAGTAGTAGATGGAAGTCTTACAATCAATCCTCGTCAGATTACATTAAAATCAGCATCTGACAGCAAAGCATATGATAAGAAACCATTAACAAATCATAATGTAGAGATTGTTAGTGGAGAATTTGTATCCGGCGAAGGTATTGATAAATATAATGTAACCGGAAGTCAGACAGAAGTCGGTACAAGTGATAATACATTTGAGTATACGTTAAATGATAAAACAAAAGCTAAAAACTATCAGATTACAAAGGAGCCTGGTCAGTTAACTGTAACAAAGAATGCACAGGAAATTGTTGTTACTATCAAAGAAAACAGTGGAAAAGAGACATACGACGGAACAGAAAAATCTGTTTCAGGCTATACTGTTGAAAGTATTAAGCGTGGCGGAGAAAACACCGACGTATATACAGAAGAAGATTTCCAGATTAAAAATAGTGCAAAGGCTACAGTTAAAGGGAAAAATGCAGGTTCTTATGATATGAACCTGACACCAGACGATTTTGAAAACATCAATGACAGATTTGAAAATGTAACTTTTGTAATTGTAGATGGTAAACTCACAATTGAGAAACGTAAAGTTACATTAACATCTGCGGATGCTTCCAAAGAGTATGATGGTGAACCACTTACAAGCAATGAGATTACAGTTGGCGGTGAAGACGGATTTGTCGGTGACGAAGGCGTTACTTATACAGTAACCGGAGCACAGACAGCAGTCGGAAGCAGCGCAAACAGCTTTACTTACATTGCCAAAGACGGAACAAACCTTGAAAACTACGACATTACAAAGACAGAAGGTAAATTAACTGTTACAAAGAATGAGAAACAGGAAGTAACTGTTTACATTACCGGACATACAGATTCTAAGATGTATAACGGTAAAGAGCAGTCCGTAACAGGTTATGATGTAAGAACAAGCACAGGTCTGTATACAACAAATGATTTCACATTCAGCAAAGAATCAGCAAAAGCAAAAGGAACGGATGCCGGCGATTATGCAATGGAGCTGAAAGCATCCGATTTCACAAATACCAGCGCAAACTTCAGCAAAGTGAAATTCGTAGTTAAAGATGGAAATCTCACAATTACGAAGAGAAACGTTACGTTAAAAACTGCGGATGCTAAGAAGGTATATGACGGAACAGCATTAACCAAAGATGGCGTGACAGTTGGCGGCGATGGATTTGTCGATGGCGAAGGTGCGACATATAATGTAACCGGAACCATTACAAATGTAGGTGAAAAACCAAACGCATTTACTTACACGCTGAAGGATAATACAAAAGCTAAGAACTACAATATCACGGAAACACCTGGTACTTTGAAAGTTATACCGATAACAGATAAAGTTACAGTAACAATCAAAGGAAATGACAAGAATGCGAAGTATGACGGTAACGGACATACAGATTCCGGATATACAGTGAAGAGCATCAGTAACAATCTGTACAGCAAAGATGACTTTACATTCAGCGGAACAGCAGAAGTCAAAGGAACGGATGCCGGAACATACGATATGAATGTAAAGGCAACAGACTTTACAAATATCAACGACAATTTCTCAAATGTAGAATTTGTTGTGGAAGATGGTCAGTTGATCATCAGCAAGAGAGATGTTACTTTAACATCCGGATCAGCTGAGAAAGTATATGACGGAACACCATTAACAAAAGATAAAGTAACAGTAAGCGGAGACGGATTTGTCGAGGGCGAAGGTGCAAAATACAACGTAACCGGAAGCCAGACAAAAGCCGGAAGCAGCGACAATGAATTTACTTACACACTGAAAGACAACACGAAGAAAGACAACTACAACATTACAGTTGTAAAAGGAACACTTACAGTTACCAAGGATAAGAACGAAGTTGTTGTAACGATCACAGGTCATACAAACAGTGCAAAATATGATGGCAAAGATCACACAGCAGAAGGATATGACGTAAGCATTAATAATAAGAAGTATCACGCATCTGATTTCACATTCAAGGGAACAGATAACGTTACGAAGAAAGATGCCGGAACATATCTGATGGGACTGAAAGAGTCTGACTTTGCAAATAACAGTACAGATTTCGAAAAAGTAACATTTGTAGTTACAGACGGAAGTCTTACAATTGAGAAGAGAACAGTTACTTTAGGATCTGCAACAGCAAGCAAAGTATATGACGGAACTGCTCTGACAAGTAAAGACATTACTGTTGGCGGTGATGAATTTGTAGACGGCGAAGGTGCAACATACGATGTAACCGGAAGCCAGACAGCAGTCGGAAGCAGCGATAATACATTTACTTATGAGCTTAACAAGAATACAAAAGCAGGTAACTACACGATTACAACGTCTGTTGGAACGCTGACAGTTACACCGCAGAGTATTACACCAGATCCGGACAACCCGGATTCTTACAAGGGAATTACAATCAATGATCCATCCGATTATGTATATGACGGAAAGGAACATAAGTGGAGTCCGACAGTCAAAGATGCTGACGATAAGGCGCTGACAGAAGGAAGAGATTACACAGTAAGTTATAAGTATGGTACAGAAGACAAGAACTTCAAAGATGTCCAGACAATTACGGTAACGATTACCGGACAGGGCAACTATAAAGGAACTGTAACAAAGACTTACAAGATTACAAAACGTAAAGTAAAATTAACTTCCGCAAGTGATCAGAAGGTATATGACGGACAGCCTCTTACAAATAAAAATGTAACAGCAAGCACAGGCAAGAATGAGGGATTTGTAAATGGCGAGGGTGCAACATATGATGTAACCGGAAGTCAGACAACTGTCGGAAGCAGCGCAAACAAATTTACTTATACGTTAAATGCAAACACAAAAGCAGCGAACTATGAGATTACAACAGAAGAAGGTATACTGACTGTAATAAGTGATGACAAAGAAGTTGTTGTTCAGATCAAAGGTAATACAAAGACTGCGAAATACGATGGAACAGCCAAGACAGTAAATGGTTATGAGATTGTAAGTATCAGCAACAGTCTCTACAGAGTGAGCGATATTCACTTTGCAAAAGCGACAGCGGAAGTAACAAAGACAAATGCAGGCAAGTACCCGATGGGACTTACCGCAGCAGATTTCTCTAATGTAAATGACAATTTCAGCAAAGTAACATTCGTAGTTACAGACGGAAAGCTTACAATTACAAAGAGAGATGTAACATTGACATCTGCAACAGATAAGAAAGTTTACGACGGAACTGCACTGACAAATGACGAAGTGACAGTAAGCGGTGACGGATTTGCAGCAGGTGAAGGAGCAACATATGACGTAACCGGAAGCCAGACAAAAGTCGGAAGCAGCAAGAACAACTTCACGATCAAGAAGCTGACCGGTAACGAAGATAACTACAACTTTACAAAAGTACCTGGTACATTAACTGTTACAGAACAGAGCATTACACCGGGACCGGATCCGGAAAATCCAGATCCATCTTACAAAGGTATCACTGTAGATGATCCATCTGATCATGTATATGACGGAAAGAATCATAAATGGAACCCGACAGTAAAAGGTGCAGATGGAAAAGCTCTGACAGATGGAACGGATTACGAAGTAAGTTACGACAAAGATAATTTCAAAGACGTGACGACAATTACAGTAACCATTACCGGAAAAGGCGATTATAAAGGAACGATCACGAAGAAATATCAGATCACACCGAGACCGGTAACATTGACATCTGCAACAGACAGCAAAGCGTACGATGGCGATCCGCTGACAAATAAGAAAGTTACAGAGAGCAAGGGTACAGATGAAGGATTTGTGGAAGGTGAAGGCGCATCTTATGATGTAACCGGAAGCCAGACAGAAGTAGGTACAAGTGATAACACATTTACTTACACTCTGAACACAAATACAAAGAAAGAAAACTACACCATCACAAAGGTAGAAGGAAAACTGACAGTAACACCGGATGAGAATACAGTAGTTGTAACGATTGTTGGTAATACAGTTTCCGATACTTACGATGGAACAGAGAAAACCGCAGCAGGATATAAGGTTACAGATATTAGTAATACAAATAAGAAGAAATATACAGAAGCCGATATTCAGTTCAGCGGAAAAGCCGAAGTGAAGAAGACAGACGCCGGATCTTACGAGATGGGTCTTAAGGAAACAGACTTCACAAATGGCAATAAGAACTTTAAAAATGTAAAATTTGTAGTGAAAGACGGAAAACTTGATATCGCGAAGAGAGAAGTTACAATGACTTCTGCATCCGATAAGAAAGTTTACGACGGCAAGGCACTGACAAATAAAAATGTAACAGATGAAGGATTTGTGGAAGGTGAAGGCGCATCTTATGATGTAACCGGAACTCAGACTGCAGTCGGAAGCAGCAAGAACAAGTTCGACTATAAACTGAACGATGGAACAAAAGCCGGCAACTACACGATCACGAAAGTAGAAGGAACTCTGATAGTAACACCACAGAGCATTACACCAGATCCGGATCCGGAAAATCCAGATTCTTACAAAGGCATTACGATCAATGATCCATCCGATCACATTTACGATGGCGAAGCACACAAATGGGCGCCGGAAGTAAAAGACAAAGATGGAAATGTCTTGAAAGAAGGAACCGATTACGAAGTAAG
>OLSM01000492.1_pt1 | contig 37773 bp, 37 predicted proteins | sample 1672721 | NCBI WGS metagenome assembly OLSM01 (sample SAMEA3136717, study PRJEB25190) | human gut metagenome
AATCCAGAAATACAAGTAGCAGATAATCTAGAAGCAACATTTGAATTAAATAATACAACTTTAACAACAAACCTAACCAGTAATGTAACAAGTGCAACTTATTGTACAACAACTGACAATATTTGTACACCAAATACAAGCGTAAATATTTCAAATAGTAGTTATAAAGTAGCTTTATCAGGTGCAACACCTAAAACAAAGCAAGTAGCAACAGCTCTTGGAAACATAACAGTAAATATTGCCTTACCACAAATGGTATGTACAAGATTAAATAATACAAGCAAAATAATCTGTTCTAATCCAGAAGGAACAAGTCTAGTAAATTTTCATTATACAAGTTGTACAAGCAGATGTGGGGAAGTAACAGTAGGAATCTATGAGACTACAGATAATCTAGGAACCTCTTACTATTACCGTGGAGATGTGGAAAATAATTATGTATCATTTGCTGGATACTACTGGAGAATCATCCGAATTAATGGTGATGGGTCGATCAGAATTATCTATGATGGAACAAGTGCTCATGCAAATGGAGAATCATCTGAAGATAGACAAATAGGGACTAGTGCTTTTAATAGTTCGAGCCATCGTTATAGCTATGGCGTAGGATATACCTATTCAGAAGGATATCAACGACCAAGTTTGGCACCAGATACAATAGAAGAACAAGATAGTACAATCAAAGGAGTATTAGATAGTTGGTATCAAACAAATATTGCTAATCAAGGATTAGATGATAAAGTAGTAAGTACAGCAGGGTTTTGCAATGATCGAGAAATAGAAACAGGATATACATGGAGTAGTGAACCAACTGATTATGCAGCAAATGAAAGATTGAATGCAAATAGAACACCAACCTTACAATGTAGTAATAATAATGACTTGTATACCACAAAGATAGGATTAATCACAGCAGATGAAGTAGCCATGGCCGGAGGAACAGTACCGTCATTTAACCAAAGTTATTACCTATATACAGGAGCAAGAAATGGTTATTGGACGATGTCTCCGCGTAGCTTTAGCGACTATGCTCTCGTGTTTCTTGTGGATTCGGATGGCTCCCTCGGCTGGAACTACGTGTATCGTACGTGGTATGGTGTGCGTCCTGTTTTGAATCTTTCTGCTGATGTAACAATAACCGGTTCAGGAACCATTCAAGACCCATATGTAGTTCAAACTTAACTCACTTGCCTATGGCTCTTTTCCTTTACCCATGGGCAGGTTTATTATTACAATTGAGTGAAGCTTTTTGTACTTTGGCTTCACTCTTTTTGTTTTAATATGTAGTGTTCTACATTTTTTTTAATTTCATAAAATTTGTTAGGTGATATCTCATGAAGCATAAAAAAATGGATTATCTTCTTTTTATTAGTGTAATTATCATCTGTATTTTTGGGATTATTATGATTTATTCAGCTAGTAGTATTTGGGCTGAGTTTAAATATCAAGATGCTTTTAAGTATGTAAAACAACAAGGATTATTTTTTATAGTTGGTATTTTTGTTATGTTATTTGCAAGTAAGATTAATTTAGATTTTTTAAAAAAGAAAGCAAATCTTATTTTGGGTGTTTGCTTTCTTTTGCTTGTTCTTGTTTTAATTCCTGGAATTGGAAGTATTCGAAATGGTAGTCGAAGTTGGTTTGGTATTGGTGGACTTGGGATTCAACCGAGTGAATTTGCTAAATTGGGATTAATTATTTTTACAGCTAAATATTTAGCGAATAATCAAAAGAATATGAATGATGTGAAAAAAGGGGCAATTCCTATTTTTCTTGTGATTGGTGTTTTCTTTTTGCTTATCATGTTAGAACCAGATTTTGGAACCGCGATGGTCATGGCACTTACTTTGATTGCTCTTATTTTTATTTCTGGTTTACCTTTTTCCTTTTTTATTAAACTCGGAATTTTAGGATTAGGGGGTATTGTTGCTTTAATTATTGCTGCTCCTTACCGAATGGCCCGGATTGTATCGTTCTTAAATCCATGGAGTGATCCTTTGGGAAGCGGGTATCAAATTATTCAAAGTTTATATGCGATTGGACCAGGAGGGTTACTTGGGCAAGGTTTTTTAAATTCTAGACAAAAACATTTTTATTTACCAGAGCCTCAAACCGATTTTATTTTCTCTATTATTAGTGAAGAATTTGGTTTTTTAGGTGTTTTAATTGTTTGTAGCTTTTTCTTCTTTATTTTTTATCGAATGTTACGAATTGCTCTTCGCAGTTCTGATTTGTTTTGCAAATATTTGGCGTTTGGTCTTGCTTTTGGAATACTCATTCAAGCGGTTTTAAATTTAGCTGTTGTAGTTGGCTTGATTCCTGTTACAGGAGTTACGCTGCCTTTCTTTTCTTATGGAGGTTCTAGTTTACTTATGAGTATGATAAGTGTTGGATTGGTGTTAAATATCAGTCGAAGATAGTATGAATTGATTATTTTTATTTATAATAATAAAAAGGTGTTTATATGGGAAAAGTTGTAAAATATAGTCTTGTTATCGTTTTGGTGAGTGTTCTTCTTGTTGGAGGTGTTTTCTTTTATCTTCATAAAGATGGCTATCAAGTTGTTTTTAATTCTAATGGTGGAAGTGTTGTTGCTCCCATTCAAACACGTTTGGGTACTAGTGCTAATAAACCGGATGATCCAACCCGAACAGGATATCGTTTTGTAGGATGGTATCTCGGGGATGAAAAGTTTGATTTTGATACAATTATTGAAGAGAATATTACTTTGACCGCTCATTGGGAAGAAGAAGAGCAAATGATACATGTAATCTCTTTTGATACACTTGGAGGAAATTCCATTACTTCTATTGAATTAAAGGATGGAGAAGTATTAGAAAACGTTCCTACAGCAGTGAAAGATGGTTATGAATTTTTAGGTTGGTATTATCATAATCAAGAATTTGATTTTACTGCGCCGATTTTGGATGATATGGTCTTGGTAGCTAAATATGAAAAAGTGAAAGAGGAGAAGACAGTAGCAACGATTTCTTTTGATTCCAATGGGGGAAGTAGTGTTGAAAATATTACAATTTCGATTGGAGAACTTGCTAAAATGCCAAAAGCACCAACAAAAGAAGGATATACTTTTGCCGGTTGGTATTTGGATGAAGAAGAATTTAACTTTATGGATCCTATTTGGGAAGATATTACTTTAGTTGCTAAATGGAGTTAAGTAAAAATATGTAAAAAAGGATGGAAATCTGTTCTTTTTTTTTGTATAATAGGACTATAGAGGAGAGAAGATTATGAAAATATTAACAGTAAATGCTGGTAGTTCATCATTGAAATTTAATATGATTCAGTTACCAGAACAAAAAGAATTAATTAGTGGAAATTTTGAGAAAATAGGTTTAAGTGGAGGGCTTTATAGTATCAAAATCAATGGTTCTAAAATTAAGAAAGAAGCAGATATGAGAGATCATAAAGATGCAATTGAATTATTAATTAAAGAATTATTTGATAATCATATTATTACATCTTTAGATGAGATTGATGGAATTGGTCATCGTTTAGTTCATGGAGGAGATAAGTATGCATCAAGTGTTATTATCGATGATGATGTTATTCATACAGTAGGGGAATTATCAAGTTTGGCACCTCTACATAATCCTGCCAATATTTTAGGAGTAGAAGCATTTAGGGAAGCACTTCCTAATGTACCAATGGTTGGTGTATTTGATACGGCTTTTCATCAAACAATGGGAGAAGAACAATATTTGTATTCTGCACCACTTAGTTGGTATCAAGACTTTCAAATTCGTAAATATGGTTTTCATGGAACTAGCCATAAATATATTACAAAAGTAATGCAAGAAAAACTTGGTAGAGAAGATATCAATATTATTAGTTGTCATATTGGAAGTGGAGCAAGTATTTGTGCAATTAAGGATGGCAAGAGCTTTGATACTACGATGGGATTTACACCAAATGCCGGACTTATTATGGGTACTCGTTCTGGTGATATTGATTATTCTGTGATTCCTTATTATATGGAAAAGACTGGAGCTTCTATCAAAGAAGTCGATACGATTTTAAATAAGAAAAGTGGTTTATTAGGTATTAGTGGTGAATTTAGTGATCATAGAGATATTGAATCTGCTATGGCTAATGGTAATCATGAAGCAATTTTAGCAAATAATATGTATGTGAATCGAATTGTTGATTACATTGCTAAATATTATGTAGAATTAGAAGGAAAAGTTGATGCTATTGTCTTTACAGCTGGTTTAGGAGAAAATGCGAGAGAATTTAGAGAACAAATTTTAAATAAACTTGCTTGTTTAGGTATTTTGGTTGATCCTGAGCGAAATCAAAAAATTGCTGGTTATTTAGAAGAAAATGAAGGTATTATTTCTAGTGATGAATCTCGTGTACCTGTTTATGTTGTACCTACTAATGAAGAATTAATGATTGCCCTTGATACCTATGATTTAATTAAGTAGGAGGGTGATTCCTATTAATAATAATGTTGTAAAAAAAGTTTTTAAAAAAATTAAAGAATATCAAAAGATTGTCATAGCAAGGCATGTAGGACCTGATCCTGATGCCATTGCTTCTACGATTGCTCTTAGAGATTCCATTCGTCTTACTTTTCCTGAGAAAGATGTTGTAGCCGTTGGGCTTGGCGTATCTAAATTTAAATATTATGGTATTTTAGATAAGATAGAGCCAGAACAATATCAAGGATGTTTACTGATTGTTTTAGATGTCCCTAATATTAATAGAGTAGATGGAATTGATGGTTTGGCATATCAAGAAATTATGAAAATTGATCATCATCCAGCCGAGGATATTAAAGGACCCGTTGATTGGACGGATGAGACGAGTTGTTCTACTTGTCAGATGATTGCTGAATTAATTTTAAAAACACCTTTAAAATTAGATACTAAAATCGCTGGTAATCTTTATTTGGGGATTGTATCAGATAGTGATCGCTTCTTGCTTTCTTATACAACGAATAAAACTTTTCAAGTGGTTCATGATTTGATCAAAGCTAGCAAATTAGATTTTACTTCTTTATATAATTATTTATATGATCGTAGTTTAGATGAAGTAAAATTTCAAGGTTATATTGCAATGAATATGAAAGTAACAGAAAATGGTCTTGGGTATCTAGTCATTCCTAGTGATATTATTAAAGAATATCATGTAGATTTAGCAACACCAGCGAATCTTATTAATAGTTTTAATTTTATTCGGGAAGTAACTGTTTGGACTTTTATTACAGAAGATGTGAAAAATAAAGTTTATAAAGTTAGTATTCGTTCGCATGGCCCTATTATTAATGAACTTGCTAGTAAATATAATGGTGGCGGTCATAAATATGCGAGTGGGGCTAGAATTACTAGTGAAGAAGAAGTAGAAGCGTTTATTCATGATTTAGATACTTTGTGTGAAGAGTATAAAAGAGCAAGTATTAGTAATCTATAACTCATTTTAACGAATGAGTTTTTTTGTACATTTTTTGTCAATCTTTTGTCTATTCATTGTGGTTCTTCTTGACCCGTGTTATAATACATTTATACCATAATTTAAAGGAGGCAATATGGAGAAAAAATATGTTTACCTTTTTTCAGAAGGTAATAAAGACATGAAAGAATTGTTAGGTGGTAAAGGTGCTAATCTAGCAGAAATGACTGGCTTGGGGCTTCCTGTTCCGAGAGGTTTTACAGTCACAACTGAAGCTTGTAATAAGTATTATGAAGATAAGGAAGTGATTGATGAAGCGGTTAAAAAGGAAATTTATGCGAAATTAGAAGAGTTAGAGCATATTACAGGGAAAACACTAGGAGATAAGGAAAATCCACTTTTAGTTAGTGTAAGAAGTGGGGCTCGTGCTAGTATGCCTGGTATGATGGATACGGTTCTTAATTTAGGTATGAATGATGAGGTAGCAGAGGGGTTTACTCTAGTTACTAATAATAAACGATTTGTATATGATTCTTATCGTCGTTTTATCCAAATGTTTGCAGATGTTGTAAAAGGATATCCGAAATCTAGTTTTGAGAGAAGATTAGATGAAATAAAGGAAGAAAAAGGTGCAAAGTTTGATACGGATTTAACAGCAGATGATATGGTAGAAGTAACGAATGAATTTAAGAAGATTTATAAGGAAATTGCCGGAGAAGATTTTCCACAAGATCCTAAAGTTCAATTAATTGAGGCAGTTACCGCTGTATTTAGAAGCTGGAATAATGAGCGAGCTATATATTATAGAAGAATGAATGATATTCCATCTAGTTGGGGAACAGCAGTAAATGTTCAAGAAATGGTTTATGGTAATCGTGGTGAAGATAGTGGTACAGGGGTAGCATTCACAAGAAATCCTGCAACTGGAGAAAATAAACTTTATGGTGAATATTTAATAAACGCACAAGGAGAGGATGTTGTTGCTGGTATCCGTACTCCAGAGCCTATTAGTAAACTTGAGGATACAATGCCTGAGGTATATAAACAATTTGCAAGTATCGCTAAAACGCTTGAAAATCATTATAAAGATATGCAAGATATGGAATTTACGATTGAAAATGGCAAACTTTTCATGCTTCAAACAAGAAATGGTAAGAGAACGGCTACGGCAGCTTTAAAAGTTGCAGTTGATATGGTTCAAGAAGGTTTAATTACCAAAGACGAAGCACTCTTAAAAGTGGAACCAAAACAACTTGATAGTTTACTGCATCCTATGTTCAATGCGGAAGCTTTAAAAAATGGAGAAGTGATTGCTACGGGTCTTGCTGCATCACCTGGTGCTGGAGCTGGTAAAATTTATTTTACGGCAGAATCTGTTACAGAGCATGCTAAAGCGGGTGAAAAAACAATTTTGGTTCGACTTGAAACATCACCTGAAGATATTGAAGGAATGAATCATGCGGAAGGAATTTTAACCATTCGTGGTGGAATGACAAGCCATGCGGCAGTTGTTGCTCGTGGTATGGGACGCTGTTGCGTTTCTGGTTGTGGTGAACTTTCTATTGATGAAGAAGCAAAAATATTAACGACTAAAAGTGGTAAAGTTTATCATGAAGGAGACGAAATTAGCTTAGATGGTTCTACTGGTCGTGTTTATGATGGTTTAATCAAGACAGAAGAACCAAGTATTAGTGGTGATTTTGAAACATTTATGACTTGGGCAGATGAGGCTAGAAGAATGCGAGTTCGTACGAATGCAGATACCCCAAGAGATGCCATCCAAGCTCGTAAATTTGGTGCCGAAGGTATTGGTTTATGTCGTACGGAGCATATGTTCTTTGAAGAAGATCGAATTTTCAATTTTAGAAAGATGATTACTGCTGAAACAGTAGAACAAAGAGAAGCAGCACTAGAAGATATTCTTCCATATCAAAGAGGAGATTTTGAAGAATTATTTAAAGCAATGGCTCCATATAGCGTTACAATACGCTACTTAGATCCTCCTTTACATGAATTTTTACCTCATACAGATGAAGAGATTAAACCTTTAGCAGAAGCTTTAGGAATGAGTTTTGAGGCTTTAAAGAAACGGGTAGAATCTTTAAAGGAATTTAATCCAATGATGGGACATAGAGGCTGTAGACTAGCTGTTACTTATCCGGAAATTGCAAGAATGCAAACGAGAGCAGTTATTGAAGCAGCAATTAATGTAGGAAAAGAAGGCATTAAAGTAACTCCTGAGATTATGATTCCGTTAGTAGGAGATGCGAAAGAACTTAAATTTGTTCGGGATATCGTTGTAGAAGAAGCAGATAAGTTAATTAAAGATGCAGGTAGTGATTTAACTTATCAAGTTGGAACGATGATTGAAATTCCTAGGGCAGCCTTAACTGCTGATAAAATAGCTGAATATGCTGAATTCTTCTCATTTGGAACAAATGATTTAACCCAAATGACTTATGGATTTTCTAGAGATGATGCTGGCAAGTTCTTAAATGATTATTATCAAAAGCAAATTTTTGAATCTGATCCATTTGCTAAGTTAGATACAGAAGGCGTTGGGGAACTTGTTAAAATAGCTGCAGAAAAAGGAAGAAGGACAAGACCAAATATTCACTTAGGAATTTGTGGTGAACACGGAGGAGATCCAGCTAGTATTGAATTCTGTGAAAGTGTAGGTCTTGATTATGTGTCTTGTAGTCCATATCGTGTTCCTATTGCAAGACTTGCAGCAGCTCAAGCAGCGATCAAGTCTGGTAAATAAAAAAACAAAAGTGTATCAATTTTAGTGTAATTGCGTATATTAAAGATAGATATACTAATTGACATTTTCATAAAAATATAGTATATTTATATTGCATTCAAAGAAATGTAGTACATGTTAACCGCTTATGGATGGTGCGGGTTATAAATGATTCCAATCGCGAAATGTTAGTCGCTTACGGATGGTGCGAGTTATAAATGATTCCGAAGGAAAATGTTTGAAAACTTTATTCTAAAAAAGAATAGAGTTTTTTGCTTTTATATAGAATAATTTGTGTTAAGGTATATTTCTTAAATTGACACTTCAACTTTAGATATGTTATTATGGAACTCCCACCCTTGAAAGGAGATCCAATTTCGTGTTAGTTTATTTTTACTTAATTACTGTTGTTTTTAGCGTTTTTGTTGTCTATATTATAAGTATTAGTTTCATCAAAAGATTTCAACAAGACCGAATTGAAGTGGTGGCTAAGCTATCTGGATTTGATGAGTGTAAGCATCTTTTTTCTTTATTTATTAAGATTTGTTTTCCTTTTGTTAATATGATTTATGATATTTATTTATTGGGATTTCATAATCAAATTTATCAAAAGATGATTACACAACTATTTTTGGAAGGAAGAGCAATTTTTAAGAAAAATTTGTAATATATGAAAGTGAAGTTTATAGAGTAATTTGATATTTACTCTATTTTTCTTTGTTAATTTATGTTACAATTATCTAAGAGGTTAGATCTATGAAGAAAAAAGAAGTTAAGAAAAATAAACGAACTATTAAACTCTATGAAGCACTATTTTTTGGGGCTTGTATATTATTATTTATATTTATGATATTTCGAATTTGGTGGTGGTAAAATGACAAGAGAAATTAAACTACAAACTTTTTTGATTGTTATGGTAATTTTAATTGCCTTAGAAATTTTTTTATTAGTGATGTTTCGGCCAAAACAAGTAAGTGAGAATTACAGTCCTATTTATTGCCAGGAAGCAGTATGTAATGAAGATGCTAGTTTGTGTTATGCTTATGATTTAGATGAAGACGGTAATACAATTGTTGTATGGCGTGGCTCTTGTCAAAGTGGAAATTAATGGTAGAGGTTGTATTTTATGATAAAATCTGTTAGAATATAACATGTCTTGTAGGTGATGAAATGCGTTATTTAGGTTTAGATTTAGGAACAAAAACGCTTGGTGTGGCAATTACTGATGCAACAGGAACGATTGCTAGTCCTTTTAAAGTGATTCGTTTTCCTAGCGAAGAATATGATGTTGCTTTAAAGGAATTAAAAGGCATTTTAGAAGAAATGAGAATTAGTAAAATTGCTTTGGGACTTCCTAAGAATATGGATGGAAGTATGGGATTTGCTAGTGAAAGAAGTATTAAGTTTAAAGAAATGATTGAACAGATTACAGATATTCCTGTAATTTTGGTTGATGAGCGACTTACAAGTGTAGAGGCAGAATCTATTTTGCTGGAAGCAGACGTTAGTAGAAAAAAGAGAAAACGTGTTGTTGATGGGGTGGCGGCTGTTTTGATTTTAGAAACTTTTATGAAAATGGAGGAAAAACAATGAATGAAGAAAAAAACCGCTATTTTACGGTAACAGATAATGAGGGAAATACAATCGAATATGAAATTCTTTTTACCTTTGATTCTGATGAAACTGGTAAAAGTTATATCGTTTTTACCGATCATACTGAAGATGAAGAAGGTAGTATTGTCACTTATGCTGCTGTTTATGATAAAAATGGTGAAGTGTTAGAATTACAAGATATTGAGACAGAACAAGAATGGAATTTGATTGAGAATTTACTTGCTAGTATTGAAGAAGCAAACGAATAAGAGGAGTTATATGAAAAAGAAGTTAATGATCATACTAGGGGTTATTTTGGTTTTGATTATTCTTTTAGTTGTTCTTTATTTTTATGGACTTACTCCAGCATCAAAGAGTGATGAAGTGGTGTCTTTTACTGTTCAAAGTGGTGAAAGTAAAACAGATATTATTGATCACTTAGATGAAGCTGGGTTAATTAAAAGTAAGATATCTGCTTATATTTATGTTGGACTTCATCGTAGTTTAAATTTACAAGCCGGGGAATATGAACTTCGTCCCAATATGAGTTTAGAAGAAATATTAGATAAATTTCATGAAGGAGATATTTCAGTAGATGAAAATACATTTCAACTTACTTTTGTAGAGGGAAGAAGATTTGTTTCTTATGCGAATGATATTGCTGAGGCAACCGGAGTAACAAGTGAGGAAGTCATTCAGACTTTAGATGATCCTGAGTATTTAGCAGAATTAATCAATGATTATTGGTTTTTATCTGATGATATTTTAAATGAAGATATTTATTATCCTTTAGAAGGTTATTTATTTGCTAGTACTTATGAGTTTTATGAAGGTAGTAGTGTGAAGGATATTGTGAGAAAAATGCTCGATGGAATGGACGATGTATTAAGTGATTATAAAGATGAAATAGAAGCGAGTAACTACAGTGTTCATGAGTTGTTAACGCTTGCTAGTATTGTTGAATTAGAAGGGTCTACTAGTGATGATAGAGCAGGTGTTGCCGGTGTATTTTATAATCGTTTAAAATCAGGAATGAGTTTAGGTAGTGATGCGACTACTTATTATGCTGCAAGAGTTGATTTTAGTGAACGGGATTTGTATCTTAGTGAAATTAACGATGTGAATGCTTATAATACAAGACCAGCAGCGATGGCTGGGAAACTTCCGGTGGGGCCTATTTGTTCTCCAAGTAGAGAGTCTATTGAAGCGGTAATTAATCCAGAAGAACATGATTATTATTACTTTGTTGCAGATAAAAATGGGGATACTTATTTTATGAAGACATATGCAGAACATGATGCAAAAATAAAAGAATTACAAGCGAGTGGCTTGTGGTATGAATACAATTAATTAAGAGGTGAATTTTATGAAAGAACTTATTTTAGAAATGGAGGAATATGCCTCCCTTAAAAACATTCCTATTATCGAAAAAGATTCGATTGCGTTTATTATGAAATATATTAAGAAAAATAACATTAAAAATATTTTAGAGATTGGTAGTGCCATTGGCTATTCGACCATTTTAATGGCTAGTGTAGCACAAGATGTAACGGTTACGACAATTGAACGTGATGAAGCTAGATATATGGAATGTTTAAAAAATGTTAAAAAATGTGGTTTTGAAAAGAAAATTAATGTGGTTTTCCAAGATGCTTTAGAAGTTAATTTAACGGGTGTTAAATATGATATGATATTTATTGATGCAGCGAAAGGACAATATATTAAGTTTTTTGAAAAATTTCAATATTTTTTAAATGATGGTGGTGTGATTATTACCGATAATTTAAAATTTCATGGTCATGTTGGAAAATCAAAAGAAATAGAATCAAAAAATCTTCGTGGTTTGGTAGAAAAGATTGAAAATTATATTGATTTTTTGAAAAATAATCAAGATTTTGATACGAATTTTTATGATGTTGGAGACGGACTTTCCGTAAGTGTTAAAAAACATGACAAATAATTATTTATTACTTGTTACAAATAGAGATTTGGTTTCGAAATTAAAAGATGAAAGCAATGTTACTTTCCTTTTTCCAATCAAAGAATTTAGTGTTGGATTTTCGAATCCTTTTTCTTTAGAGGAAATTTCTGTTCCTCATGCTTTTATATTCGTAGATCGTATTCTTGATCAGGATGGAATTCAAAAGTTTCGAGAATTTGTTCAAGGTTTACCAGATTCGATTGAAGGAATTGTTTTTGATGATATTGGTGTTTTACAAGTATTAAGAGAAATTCCTAATCATCTTACTAAGATTCTATTTTTAAATCATTTTAATTGTAATTATATGAGTGTTAATGCTTATTTAGAATTTGTTGATAGTGTCGTTTTAAGTACTGATATTACGGAAGGGGAAGTAAAAGAAATTTTAGATAAAGCGGATAAGCCTTTAGTTCTTTATACTTTTGGACATGTTAATATTATGTATTCAAGAAGACGCCTTATTACCAATTATAACGCGCATTTTCAAAAAGATGAACCACTTGATAGTTGTCTTACGAATGATTTAGGTCAAACGTTTCAAATGGTGGAAAATGAATATGGGACTGTTATTTATACAGGTGAGCCTTTTAATGGTTTAAGATACCGGGGAATGAATAACGTTTTATATCATCTTATTCATACTGCTTTCTTAAGTGATGAGGAAGTTATTAGCATCCTTCATAGTTCTAGTAATTTAGAAGATAGGTATCCATATGCTTATTTGAGTAAAGAAGAAACTATTGTGAGAATAAAGGAGAGAGATGTATGATTGAGTTACTAGCTCCAGCTGGAAATTTAGAACGTTTGAAAATCGCTTATCTTTATGGAGCGGATGCTGTTTATGTTGGTGGGTACTCTTATTCACTTAGAGCCAATGCCATTAATTTTAGTAAGAGTGAATTAAGGGAAGCTGCTGCTTTTGCTCATAGTTTAGGAAAAAAACTTTATGTTACGGTCAATATTGTTTTTCATAATTGTGATTTGGAAGGGTTAAAAGAATATTTGGAGGAACTAGCAAGTTTTTCGGTCGATGCGGTCATTGTCAGTGATATAGCGGTGATTACCATGATTAAAAAATATCATATTCCTCTTGAAATTCATTTATCGACGCAAGCAAGTACTTTAAATTATGAAGCTGCTTTGTTTTATAAAGAACTTGGAGTAAAAAGAATTGTTTTAGCAAGAGAAGCTTCTAAAGAAGATATTGTAGAAATTAAAGAAAAAACGGGATTAGATTTGGAATGTTTTATTCAAGGAGCGATGTGCACGAGTTTTAGTGGTAAATGTGTTTTATCTAATGTTGTAACTAATCGTGATTCTAATCGAGGTGGTTGTGCGCAAATTTGTCGTTGGACTTTCCAGATTAATCAGGATCCCGAAATTTTTAGTATGACACCGAAAGATCTCAATATGTCTACTTATTTGGAAGAGATGATTAAGATTGGCGTTAATTCTTTTAAAGTAGAAGGAAGAATGCGTTCCGTTTATTATATTGCAACGGTTATTTCAGAATACCGTCATTTGCTTGATAAAATCGCCAGTCATACTTTAAGTGGAAGTGACATACGATATTCTAACGATATTATTCATCGTTGTGCTAATAGAGAGTCGGTTCCGCAGTTTTTTCAAGGGTTGCCAACTCATCAAGAACAATATTACTTAGGAAGAGAAGAAGTTTCTAATCAAGACTTTTTAGGTATTGTTTTAGATTGCACTAATCACCGTGTATACTTGGAACAACGAAATTATTTTCAAGTTGGTGATGTTGTAGAATTTTTTGGGCCAGGAATGGATACTAAAACTTATCAAATACATAAAATATATGATGAAACCGGGGAAGAAATATCGGTTGCAAGGCATCCTAGAATGAAAGTATTTTTAGATGTGGATGAGGATATTGTAAAGTATGCGATGATGCGTTTAAAAGTATTTGACAAAAATGATTATTTGTAGTATTCTTTTGTAGATGCAAAATTTAATGAGGTGGAATAAATGAAAAAAGAAAATACAGTTGTATTAACCCCAGAGGGGTATTTAGAGTTAGAAGCAGAGTTAAATGATTTAAAATTAAACAAAAGACCTGAGGTTATTAATGCTTTAAAATATGCTCGTTCTTTAGGTGATTTATCAGAAAATGCCGATTATGATGCTGCTAGAAATGAACAAGCTCAACTTGAAAGCCGCATTAAAGAATTAGAGTATAAATTAGAACATTGTGAAATCATTGATAATAAAGATAAGAATATTGCCAATGTAGGTTCAACGATTGTAATTGAATATGAACCTGGTGATGATGAGGAATATAAAATAGTTGGTTCTCTAGAAGCAGATCCTTTTAATAATAAGATTTCTAATGAATCACCAATTGGAAAAGCTGTTATTGGACATAAGGCAGGAGAAGTTGTTTCTGTTGAAAGTCCTAATGGCGCTTATGAAGTTACTTTAAAAAGTGTTAATTAATTTGTATTTTATCTTTTTGTGTGTTATAATGGATAAGACCCGAGAAAATATAATCCGCTGATAAGTTTTATTATGATTATAGGTTAATAAAAAAATAGAAAGGATGAGGAAGATGGCAAATTTAGTCGATAAGATTAATGAACGTCATATTAGACGTGATATTCCTGAATTCCGCGTTGGAGACACAGTACGTGTTGATGTATGGGTTAAGGAAGGAAAGAAGGAGAGAATCCAAGCTTTTGAAGGCTTAGTTGTAGCTAAAAAAGGTAGTGGCGTATCTGAGACTTTTTCAGTAAGAAAGAAATCAGGTGGCGTTGGCGTAACTCGTATATTTCCAGTTAATGCACCAACGATTGATAAAATTGTTGTTGTGAAAAAAGGCTTGGTTAGAAGAGCAAAACTTAACTTTATTAAAAATATGCGTAAAGAATATCGTGTTAAAGAAAGAAACTAATCTTTCTTTTTTTTGGGCCTTGTTTACACTTCAATCTTGATAAAAAGAATAAAAAGTGATACTATAAATCTATGTGTAAAATGGAGGGTAACATGAAATTTATAAAAAGTTTAATTCCTTATATTATCATTATTGTTGTTGTGGTTTTTATTCGAACATTTATTATTACACCAGTAAAAGTGAATGGAACTAGCATGTATCCAACTTTAGAGGGGGATGAGATCATGCTTCTAAATAAACTGGGTGAAATCGATCGGTTTGATATCGTTGTTTTAAAATTAGATGGTGAAAATGATAATTTGATTAAAAGAATTATTGGACTTCCAGGTGAGACTGTGGAAATTTATGATAATCAAATTTATATTAATGATGAATTATTAGAAGATCCTTATGGCTATGGTGTTACATATAATATTGATCCCGTTACTTTGGATGATGATGAATATTTTATTTTGGGTGATAATCGGATTGTTTCTTTAGATAGTAGAGTATTTGGAAAAATTAATCGAAGTGAGATTAAAGGAACGACGAATTTTATTATGTATCCATTTAGTAAGATTGGAAAAGTAGAATAATTTTTGAGGTAAATATGATTAAGTATGAAATGCGGAAGGCTTGCCGGGAAGATATCCCTATTTTAGTACGTTATAAACTAACCAATATTTTGGAGTATGCGGATAGTGCTACATTAGAAGAACAAGATCAGATTGAGGGTTATGTTCAAGCAGAAATGAAAACAGAACTAGAAAATGCACAAATGGTTATGGTAGAAGGAAAAACAGTAGGATGCCTCGTTGTTACAAAAAAAGATGATGGTATGCTTATTGATGAAATTTATTTGGAAGAAGATTACCGGAATCAAGGAATTGGTACTTCTTGTTTAGAACAATTATTACAAAAGTATTCTACTCTTTATTTATGGGTATATAAGTTGAATCATCAAGCTATTTCTTTGTATCAAAAATTGGGATTTCAAATTATCATGGAAACAGAATCAAGATATTATATGAAATATAAGCGTATTAATAAATAAGTGTAATGAAATAATAGAAAGGAGAATAACCTTTGAGCAATAAAAGTTTACAAGTAACAAATCACGATTTTTTAATCTATAGAGATGAAAATCATGATGTTAAAGTTAGTGTCATGTTAATTAATAATGATATATGGCTTACTCAAGATTTGATTGCAGAATTGTTTGGAGTTGGAAGAAGTACAATTACTGAACATATTAATAATATATTAAATAGCGGTGAATTAAGCGAAGAAACTTCCGTCGGAATTTCCGACATAAGTTCTGGCGGTAGAAAGCCCAAAATATACAATCTTGATATGATTATTGCTGTTGGATATAGAGTGAATTCAAAAAAAGCGACCAATTTTAGAATTTGGGCGACTAAAATATTAAGAGAATTTATGATTAAGGGTGTAGTTATGGATGATGAAAGATTAAAAAATCCTAATTATATATTTGGCGAAGATTATTTTGAAGAAACTCTTGAAAGAATTAGAAATATTCGTTCAAGTGAGAGAAGATTTTATCAAAAAATTACAGATATATATTCAACTTGTAGTGTTGATTATGATAAAGATTCAGAGATAACAAAAGAATTTTTTAAAACGGTTCAAAATAAATTGCATTATGCAATAACTGGAAATACTGCAGCAGAAATCATATATAATCGAGTAGATTCGGAAAAGGAGAACATGGGATTAACAAATTGGAAAAATTCTCCAAATGGGCCTATTTATAAATACGATGTAGATATTGCTAAAAATTATTTAAGTGAAAAAGAATTAAAAGATTTAAATAGAATTGTAACTATGTATTTGGATTATGCCGAATTACAAGCTGAAAATCATAATGCAATGACCATGAAAGATTGGGTAGAAAAGTTAAATGCCTTTTTGCAATTCAATGGTAAAGAAATACTTTATAATGCAGGGAAAGTATCTGCTAGTGTTGCTAAAGAATTGGCTTATCAAGAATATGATAAATTTAGAATAAAGCAGGATAAATTATATCAATCGGATTTTGATCATTTTTTAAAAGAAATAAATATGATAGAGAATGGAAGTGAAAATAATGGCAAATATTAATTGGTTGATTACGATTTATTGCAACCCCTAGCAAAAACCTTATAAATAAAGGCTTTTCTTGATTTTTGATCTTGCACATTTTTGATGAAAAAAGCCTAAAATCATTCAAAATAGATAAAAATATAGCAAATTTAATGATATTTATGATGGGAATTAGAATGGTGATTACGTCATTGCAACCCCCTAAAAAAAAATCGCCCTTGAAACAAGAAAATAGTTGTTACACATTTTCATTTGCTAAAAAAATATAGTATCATATTTATATGAAATGAGAGTGTGATAAAAATGAAAAAAATAAAATTAAAAGTTGATAATATAGAATATGGAATGCTTGTGAATGGATTAGTTGAATTAAGAAATAAATTATTAAGAGAAAAAGAAGATACATCTCCTGTTGATGAATTATTATTAAGGTTAGTAGATAAGAAATAAATAACATATAACATATTTTGAACTGGTAGTAAAATATCAGTTCTTTTTTTGTGCCTTGAAAGGCAGTACATAGCCATTTTATTTAAGATGGCTAAATATAAAAAGAAAGGAGGAGATGAAAATGTCACAATGTAGAGTAATTGCTGTTGCAAATCAAAAAGGTGGCGTTGGTAAAACTACTACAACTTTTAGTTTAGGAGTAGCATTATCAAAAATGGGTAAAAAAGTTCTTTTAGTAGACGCTGATCCACAAGGCGATTTAACAACTTATATGGGTTGGTATGAACAAGATAAATTACCATTAACATTAGCAGACCTAATGGAACAGTCTATGAATGATGAGCCAATAAGGGCAAAGGAAGCGATATTACACCATAAAGAGAATGTAGACTTAATTCCATCTAATCTTGATTTATCGGCAATGGAAATGTCATTAGTAAATGCAATGAGTAGGGAGTACACTATGAGAAATTGTTTGTCAGAAGTCAAAAAAGATTATGACTATATTATTTTAGACTGTATGCCTAGTTTAGGAATGGTAACAATAAATGCTCTTGCTAGTGCTGATAGTGTAATTATACCGATACAGTCGCAATATCTTGCTGCGAAAGGTATGACACATTTATTGAAAACAATTTCAAAAGTAAAAAGACAAATTAACCCAGATTTAAAAGTAGATGGTGCATTATTAACTTTGGTAGATAAAAGGACAAATTTATCAAAAGAAATGAAAGTACAATTACAAGAGAATTACGGAAGTTTATTAAAACTTTTTGATACTCAAATACCTCTTGCAATTAAAACAGCAGAATCTACTTCACGAGGTAAAAGTATATTTACCTATGACAAAAATAGCAAGGTGGCAGAAGCATATTCTTCATTTGCAAAGGAGGTGGTTGATATTGGCAAAGAACGAAGCAAAAATGCCGTTACCAAAGTTAGATGAGTTATTTACAACAGAGGAAGAAAGACAAACGGCTAATTTAGAAAAAGTTATTGATATACCAATAACAGAAATTGAGGACTTTCCAAATCACCCATTTAGAGTTATTGTAAATGATGAATTAAAAGAAATGGCAAGTAGTATAGAAAAAGATGGCGTACGAGAGCCTGCGTTAGTAAGATCAATAGGAAATGGTAAATATCAAATGATTTCTGGACATAGAAGAAAGAAAGCAAGTGAAATTGCAAATAAAAATACTATGCCTTGTATTGTTCGAGATTTAACTGATGAGCAGGCTGCAATTATAATGGTTGATAGTAACTTGCAACAAAGACAAAAAATACTATTTAGTGAAAGAGCATTTGCTTATAAAATGAAATTAGAAGCAATGACACATCAAGGCAAGAGAAATGATTTAACTTCTGACCAAGTTGGGGAGAAGTTGACATCAGTAGAAAAATTATCTGCTAATAGTCCAGATAGCAAATCACAAATACAAAGATATATAAGACTTACTGAACTAATAAAGCCATTGCTTGATATGGTCGATAATGAAGAAATTGCATTTAGTCCAGCAGTAGAACTTTCATTCTTAACAAAGCAAGAACAAAAATGGCTTATGAATAGTATTGAATGTAATGTTGCTACACCATCGTTATCTCAAGCTCAAGAGTTGAAACGATTAAGTCAAAGTGGGAATTTAGATGAAGATAAAATCGAAGAACTTTTGAGCCAACAAAAGCCAAATCAAGTAGAAAAATTAAAACTTGATTTCAAAAACCTAACTCCAAAAATGCCAAGAGGTATGCCAAAGGAGAAATATGCCGATCACATTTACAAAGCATTGGACTTTTACAACAGGTATTTGGAAAAAAAGCGAAGTATGGAAGCAAGGTAGTGGGAGTATCTTTTACGGTAAATCCCTCCTTACAAACCTCCCTAGTATATTACTAACTGTAATACTAACTGAAAAAAAATATATAATTACACAAATGCAAGAATAAATATTTTAGATTATACTAATACCAAAGGAAGTGATTGGTATGAGAAAAAAAGTTGTAGTTGTAATTATTTTTGTGCTCTTGATTGCTATTGGTGTTGCAATATTTACACTAAACAGAGAAAATGCGAAAACAGAGGTGGAAGAAAAAGTGAACGTGGGAAGTGAAATTGAAGAAACAAATGAGATGAAAGAAAATATAGAAACGGTTAATGAAACAGAAAAGGCAGAAACTTCAAATGGAGCGACAGAAGAAAAACAAGAGGAGCAAGAAAATAAAGAGGCTCAAAGGAATACCGAAAAACAAACTACTGTAACTCCAAAAGAGGAAACGAAACAGTCTGTTAAAACGGAGCAAAGCGAAAACAAATCTCAAATTCAAGAAGAACAATTACCAACTCAAAATCCACCAACTACTAGCAATGTTCAAGAAGAAATACAGGAGCAAACACCACAAGTTGATGAGGAATATGAAAGGTTAAAAAAACAGGTGGAATATGATACTTACGAGGAATGCCAGAAAGCAGGTTTTGAAAAAGCCTTTGCAGACACAGTAAATATATTGGGTTTTAGTTGTCAAGAAATAATTTATAAAGGCGAAGTGTTAGGATATAAGTTACACATTGATTATACAAATCCAATGGAATAATTAAATAAAATTTTAGTTATAAGCGACCAATAAAACGGTTGCTTTTTTTAATTTAGGAAAGGAAATGATAGAGTATGAAAAAGAAAAAATTATTATCAGTATTGTTAATAGCACTTACTTTGTTTGAAGTATTTGCTTTTTCTATACCAGCAATAGTAAGTGCAGCGACAAATGAAACATTATCACATCCAAAAGTACCAGATGTATGGTACACAAGACGTGGTGGTGGAAAGCCATATATGTCAGCACAATATGAAACTTATACGATGAACGGAAAGGTTGTCTATTGCATAGAGCCGGGAATTGATATTGCTACAACAAGTTATTTAGGCTATGATGGATTACAGTCATCTCCATATAGTGATGAGATCAATAAAAAAAATAGAACTTATTGGTCACTATGGATATGACTATCCCGGACATCAAACATTAAGATATAGAATGGCTGCACAAGCCCTTATATGGGAAACAACAGGTGGTCAAATTGTAGAATTTTGGACTCAAGCCTCTGGATATGGGGATTATATCAACATAGACGCAGAGAAAAATGAAATAATGAGATTAGTAAATTCTCATTATAATAAACCTAGCTTCAATGGAACAACACAAGAAGCAGTAATAGGTCAAGAATTTAAACTAACTGATACAAATGGTGTATTAAGTGAATATGAAGTTTATAGTTCTGATGGACTTTCTGTTAGAATAGATGGAAATGATATATATGTCACACCACTTGAAGTTGGTGAGCAAACATTAAATGTCGTAAGAAAACATTACGATAATTTTACAACTATTGTGTATTTAGGAAATGGAGTAAATTCTCAAAAAATGGGTTATTTTAGATTTTCTGATCCAGTAGTTGCTTCTGTTAAAGTCGATACCAAAGGTGGAGATGTAACAGTAGAAAAGAAAGATAATGATACTCAAACAAACGAGCCACAAGGTGTTGAAGCAACACTAGAGGGAGCAGTTTATGGTATTTATAATCTTAATGATGAATTAGTAGAAAAAGTTACAACAAAAGCAGATGGTACAGTAACAAGTCCAATTTTACCAGACATTGGAACATTCTATTTACAAGAAATTAGTCCAAGTACAGGTTATGAATTAGACACAAATAAATACTATTTTGAAATTACTACCGAAGATTTACACCCTGCAATTAGTGTGTATGAGCAAATCATTAAAAGAGATGTTGAAATCAATAAGTATTATGCAAGTGCAGAAACAGGAATTTTAAAGCCAGAAGTCAATATCGAATTTGGTATTTATGATAGTAAGGGAAATCACGTTACAACTGTTAAGACAGATGAACAAGGTTACTCAAAAGTTAATCTCGTTTATGGCACTTATACAGTAAAACAACTTAATGCAACAGATGGACACGAAAAAGTAAAAGACTTTAAAATAGTTGTTAATGGAAATTCACCAGAAACAATAAGATATTCATTATCAAATGCTCCAATTACAGCAAAATTAAAACTTGTAAAGACAGATTCTGAATCTGGAAAAGTTATACCTTATGAAAATGTAACCTTTAAAATTAAAAATCTTGATACTGGAGAATATGTATGTCAAAAAGTAACTTATCCAGATAAAGAAGAAATCTGTGAGTTTAAAACTGATAAGAACGGTGTATTTATTACTCCATACCCTTTAACAAGTGCCACTTATCAAATCGAGGAACTAACAAGTCCGTCTGGCTATCTTTTAAATGAAGAAGGTATTGTATTTAGATTAGATGAGAATAGTACAATTATCGAAGATGATGATTATGGCAAATATATTGAAGTTGAATTTGCTAATGATAAAATAATGGGCGAAGTTGTAATCGAAAAAACAGGAGAAGCATTTACTATTGAAGATGGAAAATACTCTTATGAAGAAATCAAATTAAGTGGAGTAGAGTTTTCAATTTATGCAGATGAGGACATTATTACACCAGATGGTGTTACTCATTATAAAAAGGGCGAGTTCATAAAATCCATTGAAACAGGATCAGAGGGAACTGCCACATTTACTGACCTTTATTTAGGAAAATATCTAATTAAGGAAACCAAGACAGTAGATAATCACGTTATTGATACAACTGAACACAAAATTGAATTAACTGAAATTGATAATAAAACTGCTATTGTATCTGAAACATTAAAATTAAAAAATGAATTGAAAAAGGGAGAACTTGAATTTACAAAAACTGATTTAGTAAATGGAGAGCCTATTCCAAATACAGTTATTGAAATCTATGTAGAAGATACAGATGAACTAATTTTCACAGGAGTAACTGATGAGAATGGTCAAATTAAAATTACTGACCTAGTTGCAGGAAAAAAATACTATATTTTAGAAAAGGAAAGTGCAACTGGCTATGTAATAACAGATGAAAAAGTTACTTTTGAAATCACAGAAGATGGCGAGGTAATTAAAGCAGAAATGAAAAATAAACCTATTACAGGTACTCTTGAATTTACAAAAGTAGATTTATCAACAGGAACACCATTACCAAATACACTAATAGAAATTTATAATGACAAAGATGAATTAGTATTTAGTGGTAGAACTGATGAAAATGGAAAAATTGTTATTGAAGAAATGAGATATGGTCGCTATTATATTTTAGAAAAAGAGGCACCAGAGGGCTATATCCTTAATGAAGAAAGAATGTATTTTGAAATTCTTGAGGATGGAGAAATTGTAAAAGCCACAATGGAAAATGAAAAAGTTGTTGTTGAAGTTCCAAATACAGGAATTAACGATTATCATATTCTTGAAATTGTTGGTGGATTACTAATTATAAGTGGAATAGGAGTTGTTGTTTATGTTAAAAAAAGAAAAAAACAACAATAAGAAAGGCAAAAAGAGTCAACTTTTAATAGTTGGCTCTTTGCTTATCTTAATTGGTATTAGTGTAATTGGAATTAAAATATTCCTTGATGTAAGAGCAGATAATTTAGAAGATATTGCTTTGGTAGAATTTTATGAAGAACAAGAAAAAATTGATAATGAAATACCAACTGAAACAGAAGAAACAGATAATACAACTGAACAAGCAAAAAGTACAAATTCCCTAGATTATATTGCAGTTTTAAAAATACCTAGTATAGGACTAGAAAAAGGATTAGTTGCTAAAGATAGTTACTATAATAATGTAAATCGAAACATTAAAATACTAGATGAATCAGATATGCCTGATCAAGAAAATGGAAATGTTATTTTAGCTGCACATAGTGGAAATGGAAGAACAGCATTTTTTAAAAATCTTGATAAATTACAAATAGATGACACGGTTAGTATTTTCTACAATGGATATGAGTATAAGTACAGAATGATAAATACTTATGATGTAGAAAAAACTGGAAGTGTTGAGATAACAAGAAATGCCCAAAAAAGTACTTTAACACTAATAACGTGCAGACATAATACTAATAAACAAATAGTAATTATATGTGAATTAGTAGAAAAGATATAGAGGAGGGATAAAATGGAGGTAAAGTATAGTTTAAATCTAATTACAAAAACATTAGAAAAATTATTTAAAGCAGGTTTTAATACAGATAAAAAAATACTTGCAATGCAAATGGCAGATTTAAAAAAAATACCAACATTATCTTCTGCCGAAATAATGACTATTATTGAGTTCAAAGAAGCAATTAAAAATAAAAAGATAATTGCTTTTTTAAGTGGAAATTATGAGAAAGGAAATGAGAGCAAATGAAAACATTTGAAGTAGATGTAAATATAAATGGAAAAATTACTTTTGAAGTTCAAGCTCATAATAAAAAAGAAGCACAATCAAAAGTAGATGAATTACTAGCAAATACTGCTTTGAAAGAAGCATTAGAAAAATATCAAAATAATATTTCTTTAGTCAGCAAAGTAAAAGAAAATAGAGATTTAGAAAGATAGAAAGGAGATTATAAAATGCCATATCAAAAAAGAATACCACCTGTAAAAGTGGAATTAAGTATAGAAAAATTTAATTTATTAGTGGAAATGCTTACAAGATATACACAAATGAGTGATGAAAGAGTTGCACAACTTGCAACCAAAATGAAAGATAAACTATTAAGATATAGTATTCCAAGAACAGAGGAAGAACAAGATACAAAAGTTGATATTAGATTTTATCCTAATGAAGCGTCAGAAATTATATATATGCTAATTTACAATGTAGATGACCTAGATATTAGTACCAATTATTTTGAAGTCCTACAAAAGGTAAGAGAAGCAAAAAAACAAGAAATGAATAATGAATAAGAAGCAAAATATAAAACAGAATGGAGGTGACTATATTGGCTAGAAGAATTAGAGATATTACAGAATTATATGGAGAAACATTAAAAGAAATAAGCAAAAGCCCAGATGAGTGGCTTTCATTTATGGAATGTGCTGCAATGAATTATAAATATTCTTTCTCCGATCAAGCACTTATATATGCCCAAAAGCCAGAAACTGTTGCTTGTGCTGAAATTGAAACTTGGAATCGAAGTTTTAAAAGATGGGTAAATAAAGGAGCAACTGGTATTGCTCTACTTACCGAAAAAAATGGGTATCCGTTTTTAAGATATGTGTTTGATGTATCAGATACTAATAGTAGATTAGGTAAAAACTTTCTTCTTTGGACAGTAACAAAGGCTTATGAAGAAAATGTTATAGAAGCATTAGAAAACAGATATGGAGAATTAGAGAATAAAACCTCTCTTGCTACTGCAATTATTTCATCTGCATATAATATGGTAGAGGATAACTTGCCCGATTATTTAGAAGATTTGAAACAATTTTCTGATAATAGTATGTTAGGCTCGCAAGATGATAACCATATTAAAGCAACATATCAGACTTTATTATCAAATAGTGTTGCTTTTATGATGATGAAAAGATGTGGTATTGATCCTACTGAATATTTCAAAGCAGATGATTTTAAAGATATACAAGAGTTCAATACTTATGACACAATAACTAGATTAGGTATTGCTACAAGTGATATATCTGAAATGGGTTTGCGTGAAATATATGCTACTATTAAAAATGTACGAAAAAATGAAATAGATAAAATTCGCACATTTGATAAAGAAAAACAAATAGATTATGATATAAGTGAAAACAGAAATATTGAAAGTGAAAGGAGCGAGGAATATGCAAAAAGTAACTTACACAATGCAGGGAGATTACAAAATACCAGACCTAATGTTGCCACCGAAAGAGAGGAAAGAAGTCAATGGGAAATACGCATTGATGAGGCTAAACTACCTAAAAGAACACAAGAAAGCATTATACACAACACTCCTAATGAAAGACCAGTTGATGGAACATCTATCAGAGATACAGGAACAATCAGAAATGAGAGTGGAACAATTAGTATCACAGATGATGATAAAAGAGAATATCAACGAGGAATTGAAACAACAAGACCAGATGAAGTGGGTAGGCTTAATGAACAACTTGAAGATGATAGCAGAGGAGATAACAATGAAAGAACTAATTTACAATTAGGAGTATTTGATAAGGACAGTCATCACTGTCCTTATGTCGTTATAGACGCAAAAGTAAATCAAATATTAAGTTCTGCTAATTTAAAAGTTACTAATGAAGAAATTAGAAATTATTTTGAAACCGAAAAAGATAAAACTAAAAGAGCAGAATATTTAAAAAATGCTTTTGATAATGTCTATGTTGGTATTTATGTCGGTACTGAATTATATGGGTATAAAGCATTTGACAATGGACTTTTAATTTGGAAAGGAAACTTCTTATCAAGAGATACCGAAAGTTTTATAAGTTGGGAAGATTTAACTGAACATTATAATTCAATGATATTGTTGAAACAGTTATATGATAGAAAACAGAAGTTACCTACTGAAAAAGAACAATTATCATTACTAGACCTTACTGAAGAACAAGAAAGACCAGAGTTAGAATTTTCACAAGAATTCATAGATACTTTTTTTCAAGAGCAAAACTCTGAAAGAAAGTATTATATTTATAGACAATTACAAAGCAGTTTATCTACAAGTGATAATATAACATTTTTAAAAAATCTTTATGGAATAAGTGGAAGTAGTCATACGGTAAAAGGCTCTGGTGTTGGGTTTAATAGCAATGGTAAAGGAATTACTTTATATCGAGGATATGAAGCAGATGAGATAGAAGTATTATTGAAATGGAATACTATTGAAAAACGATTAAAAGAACTAATAAGTTTGGATCGTTATCTAAACCCAAAAGAAAAAGAATATTATCCAACGTGGTTAGAAAAATATGAAAATAGTCAAAGAGAAGAATATAAAGATGAAAATGTTTTAGAACAAGAAGAACAAAATGATATTGAAATAGTAGAACAACAAGAAGATTTTATTGAAGAATATGAGTATCATTTAGGAGATAAAGTATATATTGGTGCAGAAGAATACGAAATTCTTTCATTTGATGAAAACACAGTTAGATTATATGATTATCAATATCCTTTGTTTAATAAGGAAATGACACGAGAAGAATTTGATAGGAAAGTTCAAGAAAATCCTGCTAATGACCATTTAAAGGTAAAGAAAAGTAAGACAGTAGAAGAAATAACTCCAAAAGAAGAAACAAAAGAAGAAATACAGGAGCAAACACCACAAGTTGATGATCTTGTGGGAGAACATCTAACAATAGATAATAGAGAGTTTATTGTTGATACTATCCATAATGATAGAGTATCTTTAAGAGATGTTACTTTTCAAGGTGCAACTGGCTTTCCTATATTTAGAGAAGAAAATATAGACTATGTAAAAGAATTACTGACTGAAAAAGAAAAGACAGAATTTGTACCTGCTTTTGAAAAAAAGAAAAAATCGAAAGTTACTACTTTTGATTTACACCCAGAAATTAAAAATGAAGATAGGCACAATTTTCATATTACTGATGATATGTTAGGTATTGGAACAGATAGAGAAAAGTTTAATCGAAATGTTGAAGCAATTAAAGTTTTGAAATTGTGTGAAAAAGAAAATCGTTTTGCTACACCAGAAGAACAAAAAGTGTTATCTCAATATGTTGGATGGGGTGGATTACCACAAGCCTTTGATGAGAAAAATAGTTCTTGGGCGAGTGAGTATTTAGAATTAAAGAATTTGCTAGATGAAGATGAATATAAATCAGCAATGGAATCAACTTTAACTGCTTTTTATACACCACCAGTAGTTATTAGAACAATGTATAAAGCACTAGAACAAATGGGTATGAAAACGGCAAATATCCTAGAGCCTGCGTGTGGTACGGGTAATTTTATAGGAATGTTGCCAGAAACTCTTAATGAATGTAAATTATACGGAGTAGAGCTTGATAAAATATCTGGTAAAATAGCCCAACAATTATATCAAAAGAGTTCTATTGCAGTACAAGGATTTGAAAATACTGCACTTCCAGACTCTTTTTTTGATGGTTGTATTGGAAATGTCCCATTTGGAGATTTTAAATTACTAGATAAAAAGTATGATAAACACAATTTTTTGATTCACGATTATTTCTTTGCGAAAGCCATAGATAAAGTAAGACCGGGAGGAGTTATTGCTTTTATCACGAGTAAAGGTACACTTGATAAGGAAAGTCCTACTGTACGAAAATATATTGCTCAAAGAGCAGACCTTTTAGGTGCTATTCGTTTGCCGGATAATACTTTCAAAGCAAACGCAGGAACAAAAGTAACTTCAGATATTATATTCCTACAAAAAAGAGATTCTATCACAGATTTAGAGCCAGAGTGGGTGCATTTAGATACAAATGAAGATGGTATCAAAATGAATAAATATTTCATAGATCATCCAGAGATGATTTGTGGAAATATGGTAATGGAATCTACACAATTTGGTATGGACTCTGCTTGTAAAGCAAATGAAGATACTACACTTGAAGAACAATTAAATAAAGCAATTCAAAATATACACGCTGAAATAAAAGAATATGAATTTGATGACATAGAAGAAAATGAGGAAGATTTATCAATTCCTGCTGATGTAAGTGTTAGAAACTTCTCATACACATTAGTAGATAATAAAATATATTATCGTGAAAACAGTAGAATGTATCCACAAGAATTACCACTTACTACTCAAAATAGAATAAAAGGCTTAATTGAAATTAGAGATTGTGTTAGAACTTTAATTGAACTACAAACAGAAGATTATCCAGACGAAGATATAAAGCAAGAACAAAGAAAGTTAAATGTTTTATATGATAATTTTACAAAAAAATATGGTCTTATCAATAGCAGAGCAAATACCTCTGCTTTTTCTAACGATAATAGTTTTTATTTATTATGTTCGTTAGAAATATTAGATGAAAATAAAGAATTAAAATGCAAGGCTGATATGTTCACAAAAAGAACTATTAAGCCAAATATTGAAATAACAAAAGTTGATACTGCCCAAGAAGCATTAGTTGTATCTATATCTGAAAAGGCAAGAGTTGACCTTGATTATATGCAAAAATTAACTGGTATGGATATGGATAAAATGATAAAAGATTTAGAGGGACAGATATTCAATGTTCCAACTTACGGTGATCCAAATATATGGGTAACTGCTGATGAATATTTGAGTGGTAATGTTAGAGAAAAATTAAAAATAGCCGAAGAATTTTCTAAAACAGATTCAAGGTTTGAAACAAATGTAAAACATTTAAAAGAAGTACAACCCAAAGATTTAGAAGCAAGTGAAATTGCCGTAAGATTAGGTGCAACGTGGTTGCCACCAGAAGATATAGAAGAATTTATGTGGTATTTACTAACTCCATCTTGGTATGTAAAAGATAGTGTGAAAGTTCATTATATGGAAAGTACAGCCCAATGGAGTATTGAAAATAAAAACTATGATAGAGGAAATGTAAAAGCCAATTCTACTTTTGGTACTCATAGAGTAAATGCTTATAAAATTATAGAAGAAACACTTAATTTAAAAGATGTAAGAGTTTATGATTATACAATAGATGATGAGGGTAGGCGAGTACCAGAATTAAATAAAAAAGAAACGGCTATTGCACAAGCAAAGCAAGAACAAATAAAGAGTGCTTTTGAAGAATGGATATGGACTGATCCAGAACGTAGACAAAGACTATGTAAAATATATAATGAAAAATTTAATTCAATTCGACCAAGAGAATTTGATGGCTCACATATTAGATTTAATGGAATGAATCCAGAAATAAAACTACGAAAACATCAAATAAATGGAGTAGCAAGAATACTTTATGGAGGTAATACCTTATTAGCACACGAAGTTGGAGCAGGGAAAACGTTTACAATGGTTGCTGCAGCTATGGAAGCAAAAAGATTAGGACTATGTAATAAAAGTATGTTTGTAGTACCTAATCATATTGTGGAACAGTTTAGTTCAGAATTTCTGCAATTATATCCATCTGCGAACATTCTCGTAACGACAAAGAAAGACTTTGAAACTGGTAATAGAAAGAAGTTTTGTTCACGAATCGCAACAGGAGATTATGACGCAGTTATTATCTCACACAGTCAATTTGAAAAAATACCAATGTCTGTTGAAAGACAAACACAAATACTACAAAAGCAAATAGATGACATTATGCGAAGCATAGCAGATTTAAAAGAAAATCACGGAGAAAGATTTACTATCAAACAGTTAATGAAAACACAAAAGACTTTGGAAACAAAATTAAAGAAATTAAATGACACATCAAGAAAAGATGATGTTGTCACATTCGAGGAGTTAGGTGTCGATAGAATATTTGTTGATGAAGCACATTATTATAAAAATCTCTTTCTTTATACAAAGATGAGAAATGTGGGTGGTATTGCCCAAACAGAAGCACAAAAATCTAGTGATTTATATATGAAATGTCGCTATCTTGATGAATTAACTGATGGAAAAGGTGTTACGTTTGCCACAGGAACACCAGTAAGTAATAGTATGGTAGAATTATATACAATGCAAAGATATTTGCAGTATGCAGAACTTGAAAAAAGAAATCTCCAAAACTTTGACGCTTGGGCTTCGACCTTTGGAGAAACAGTAACTGCCATAGAACTTGCACCAGAGGGTACAGGTTATCGTGCTAAAACAAGATTTGCAAAATTCTATAATCTACCAGAATTACTTGCAATGTTTAAAGAAGTTGCTGATATTCAAACATCAGATATGCTTAATCTACCAGTACCAAAAGCAAACTATGAAAATGTTGTGGTAAAGCCTACTGAATTACAAAAAGAAATGGTTGCAGAACTTGCAGAGCGTGCTGAAAGAGTAAGGAATAAAATGGTGGACTCATCTATTGATAATATGCTTAAAATTACGAATGATGGTAGAAAATTAGCACTAGACCAAAGACTTATGAATGAAATATTACCAGATGATCCAAACAGTAAAGTGGCTACCTGTGCTAAAAATATTTATCGTATATGGGAAGAAAATAAAGACCAAAAACTTACTCAACTTGTATTCTGTGACTTGTCCACTCCACACAATGACGGTAAGTTTAATGTATATGATGACTTAAAGAAAAAACTAGAAGAAATGGGTGTACCAGAAGATGAAGTACAATTTATTCATTATGCAAATACTGATATTAGAAAGAAAGAATTATTTGCAAAAGTTAGGAAAGGAATTACCAGAGTTTTAATGGGCAGTACCCAGAAGATGGGTGCTGGAACTAACTGCCAAGATAAACTTATAGCATTACACGATCTTGACTGTCCGTGGCGACCTAGCGATTTAATACAACGCTCTGGAAGAATTGTCAGACAAGGAAATAATAATCCAGAGGTGTTTATCTATCGCTATGTAACTGAGGGAACATTTGACGCATATCTTTATCAGTTGGTAGAAAATAAACAAAGATTTATTTCACAAATAATGACATCTAAAACCCCAGTAAGAAGTGCAGAAGATATTGATGAAACAGCTTTATCTTATGCTGAAATTAAATCTCTTGCTTCTGGTAATCCTCTAATAATTGAAAAGACAGAACTTGATACAGAGGTTGCTAAATTAAAATTATTAAAGCAAAGTCATTTAAGTCAGATATATGCAATAGAAGATAAAATAATTAAATATTATCCTAATGAAATTAAAAGATTAGAAACAAAAATATTAGATTTAAAAGAAGATATAGGACTATTAAATAGTCATTTGCAGACTGAAGAAATCAAGTTTGATAGTATGGTTATTAAAGATAAAACCTATACAGATAGAATGGAAGCAGGAAATAAAATATTAGAAATTTGTAAAGGTATGACTAATCCAGAGCCAATAGAATTGGGAGAATATAAAGGATTTAAAACAAGTATTGAGTTCGATAAAATAGGAAGAACTTTTAACTTGATTTTAAAAAATAAATTGTCTTATGAAGTTAGTTTAGGAACTGATCCTAGTGGAAATATTACACGTATTGATAATAAATTAAAAGATATAAACGAAATATTAAAAGATACTATAACATCACTAGAAGATACCAAATTACAATTTGAAAATGCAAAAGAAGAAGCAAAAAGACCTTTCAAACAAGAGCAAGAATTAAAAGAAAAATCTAAAAGATTAGATGAATTAAATATAAAATTAAATATGAATGATAAGGAAAAAGAAGTAATAGATTTCTCTGATAATGAAGAAGTAGAGTGTCAAACCTACGAAAAGGCTTATGCAAGATAATTTGCACATTTGTTTATCTTCTTTTGATTATTTATAATGGTTGCAGGAAAGGAAGAATTATATGTCAAGTGAAGATTTTGAATTGATGAATAAATTGTCTATAAACATTATGATTTATAGAATAAAAGCCAACTTGAGTCAAGAAGAATTATCAATAATTATAGGCAAACCCAAAGATTATATTGAAAGATTAGAAAGCCTTAAATTGAAAAAGATTCCTCCTGTGGCTGTTGTAATAGATATATGTAAAACATTAAATACCAGTTTGGAATCTTTAATAGGAGAAAATTATTTTCAAAAAATTGTTATGGAGGGAATTTAAAATGAGTGATAATAATTGTAGGTTGAAAACAATAGTTACAAACAATATTAAATATTATCGAGAGCAAAATAATTTAAGTCGAGAGGAATTATCAGTAAGACTTGGTAAGACAAAAAAGTTTATAGAAAATTTGGAACAAGAAAAATATAAGAAAGAGCCAACACTTGTTTTAGTAGAGAATATATCAATTATTCTAAATGTTCCAATAGTAAAATTCTTTACTGAAAGGGAAAGCGATTAGAGAAATCTAGTTGCTTTTTTTATTGCAATTAAAAACAAAGAAAGGTGGAAAATATTATGAATATTAGAGAAGAATTATATAGTAAAATGGAAAAAGAGTATGATCTTTTTATTGAGAATTTAAAACAATTATCTCCGGAAAAAATTATAGATAGTGCCTATGAAAAAGTTATGAAAGAGGAACTTGTTTCAATGTTTTATCCAGAATATGAGAAGTATGATATTAGTGATATTAAAGCATTAAATAAATGTGAAAAGCCACTTGAAGAACTTTATCAAGGATGGATGGATTTTGATGGAGGAATACACGAGTCATTAGAATATAGTATAGATGATACAATAGAAACTTTAAAAAGAGAACAAAAAGAAAAGAATAAATCTATGGAAAGGTAGTGATATATATGGCTTACTACCCACCAGAGATTATTCAAAAAGTAAAACAAATGGACTTACTAACTTATTTAAAAAACTATGAGCCAGAAGAATTAGTACAGTTCAATAGAAATACTTTTATGACCAAAACTCACGATAGTTTAAAAATAAGTAATGGTATGTGGTATTGGTTTTCAAGAGGAATTGGTGGCAAAAGTGCATTAGAATATTTAATACAAGTAAAAGAATATTCTTTTTTAGAAGCAGTAGAAACTATTGTTGGTAAAGTAGCAGTTGTACCACCAAGACCTTATAAAAGTTACTCTACAAAAAAGGAAAATAGATTATATTTACCAAAGAAAGCACCAAATAATGATAAGGCAAAAGCATATCTAGTTAGTAGAGGAATTGATGAAAATATCATACAAGAATGTATAGATAATGATTTGATTTATCAAGATTATCCTAACAATAATGTTGTGTTTGTTGGATATGATAACAATAAAAACGCAAGGTATGCAATGTGTAGAGGAACAAATGAAAGTAGATATATGAAAGAAGCAACAGGAAGCCATAAGGCTTTTTCTTTTAGATTAGAGGCACTAGAAAAAACAGATAAAATACACCTATTTGAAAGTGCTATTGATTTACTTTCTTATGCTACTTTGATGAAAATATATAACCTTGAATGGTATAATGAAACACTTATATCATTAGGAGGAGTTTATCAACCTGCCAAAGAAATAAAGGATAGTTCATTACCAATTTCTTTAAAATATTATCTTAATGAACATCCAGAAATTAAAAAGATTATTCTCCATTTAGATAATGACAATGCAGGTAGAAACTCATCATTAGCAATTCAAACATTGCTAAAAGATAAGTATGAAATCATTGATGATCCACCAAAAGTTGGAAAGGACGTCAATGATTTTTTGTGTAAAAAATTAGGAATAAATCCAAAGAAAAACAGAGAAAGGGAAAGGTAAAATTATGAGATTTGATTATTATAAATTAGCAAAAATTTTAAAGGACAGAAGAAATCAATTAAAACTTACAATAAGAGATATTGAAGATTTAATTGATGTAAGTCATAGTGAAATATCACGAATTGAAAATGGTTTTAAGCCAAAAATTGATGTAGTAACTTTAATAAAATTATGCGAAATTTTAGATTTGGATTTTGTGAATTTATTAAAAGAAACTAATTATTTAGTTGGTAAAAATTTTAGAAAGAGAGGAATGGAAAGTATGAAAAAGTTTAAAGTTTTAGTACAAAAATCAAAACAAATTGAAATGGAAGTTGGAGCAGAAAGTGAAGAAAAAGCAGTTTGGGATTTGTACCGTTGATTATTATGACCTTGCTACAGACTGGTTTTGCCTGTATGACTGGGGAAATAGCAAAATAGAGACTGCTGCCAAAGAGCTGAATTGTTCAGAAGAAGAGATTTACTCTTTGATTGAGAAGAAGCTAGAGCCGATACAGGAGCAGATCATAGAGGAATTTGTGACAAACGGCTCTTCAAACGGAGATAATACACCGTAAATTGTTGACATATAGTTCGAAATGTGGTACAATACAAGGTGGAAAGCTGTGCAATTTTCATAAATTTTAACGGTTTAAACCCGTTAAATATATAAAAGTTGTTAAAAAGCATATATTATTTTTGACAATGAATAGCACCGAAAGGGGGTGAGATATGATGAATGGGACAGCAGTATTGCCTGCCGTTGTTACAACGTTTGCAGGCAATGCCGCCACAATCTCGGCAGGTAGCGTACAAAACGGCTCAGCAAGCGGTACTGCCGGAGGCTTCTCCGATACGCTCGGTGCTATGGTAACAAGCGGTCAGCAGTGCAATATGAACTCGGCTGTGCGAATGAATGCCGATAATAAGGCTGTTATGAACGGCGAGATATTAAGCGGGCTGAACGAGCTTGAGCAGAATGCACAGGAACTGAAGGAACTGCTTAAAACAGCCGAGCTTGCAGGATATCTGCAAGGCGGTACGATGCAGTTTTACGCTGACGCAGTGCAGACGGACAACAGCGAACTTATGCAGATCATGAACGGTCTTGAGGTCAGCAGTCCGATAGGCGATGTGTTATCAGAAGAAGGCGCTTTCAGCGGAATTTCAGACGGGAATGACGTTAATACGGCTCTCGGTTTACAAAACGGAGAGATTTCCGCCGCAAATGATTTTGCGAGTGAAATTCAGATGAATAACAGTGACTCTGCGGATACTGTAAACCAAACGAACGTCAAAGCGGAAATCGCTTCAGACAGCATTGCCGGTGAAAATGCTGTGGCTGCAACGGCTGACAAGTCAGACGCTTTTGCAAGCATGGCTGTCGGAAATGCCGAAAAGTCTTCAGATGCGGATAATATACGTTCAAAGGCGGATATGATTTCTACCGAAAAGACCGATTTCGTCGAGAAGATGGACTTTATCAGGAAAACAGATATTACCGGGAAAACAGGCAGGCAGGAAACATCCAGTATAAAAGCAGATAGTTCTGAGGCTGTTAAGACTGAATTTACGGTAACGTCATACGAAAAATACGGCGACAACAGCGTAAAGCAGGATATACAGACGCAGGATGACAGCACGCAGAGAATGGCATTTGCCAAGCGAAGCATCGAAAGCAAGAGCGATGAGCTTAGAGCGATAGCCAAAGGAAACGAGGTTACTAAATCGGACAGCGACCTTGAAACCGAGCAGAAGGTTACCGACAAGAATGCGGTAAGCGATATGCTTGCAAAGGGCAGTAATGTATTTGCAAGAACAGAAAGCCGTTATGACGAAAACGGGCAGGAAATCCGCACGGTCAGAGTACCGATAAGCGATATGGCTGAGTTTGTGAGCGAACACGCACCTAAGGCGAACGGCAGAAGCACGCTTACGGTTGTGCTTACACCCGAAACACTGGGCAAAATCACGGTTCGTATGGCAAATGAGGGCGGAAAGCTCACGGTTGAGATACTGACGGAAACTCAGGCGGCGAAGGAGCTTTTACAGGCAAGGTCACAGCAGCTTGCGTATGCGCTGAAGAATGACGATATAGAGCTTACCTCGTACAAGGTGGAAACCTCGCAGGCAGAACTTTTCCAGAGAGATTTTGACGGCAGCAGTAAGAACCCTTACAGACAGCAGTCGCACAGTCAGCAGAAGAATGACACGGATGACTTTGAAAATCTGTTGGGGGAGATTCAGACAATGGACTGATTTTTATCGGTCGGACTGACATGAAAGGATAACAGATGGCAGACATTTCAAGTCTTCAGAGTGTACAGTCAAATCACGAAAAGTATAAGGACCTTTTCAAGAATTCGGGCAAGAACGATACGATAAGCACAGATACGTTCTTCAGTCTGCTTATGGCGGAAATGAGCAACCAGGATCCGCTTGAGCCTACGTCAAATACCGAGTTCGTGTCGCAGATGGCACAGTTCACGGCATTACAGGCACAGCAGGACAATCTGAAGTACAGTATGTCAAACTATGCGGCAGGTCTTGTAGGCAAGACGCTTACAATGAATGCGCAGAGCGACGACGGAACGCTTTTATCGGGCGTATGCACCGGAGTAAGCATCAGCGGAAGCGATGTGAAGGTAGTAGTTGACGGCAAGCAGTACGATTTATCGGCGGTAAAGGCGATAAGCGATACGGTAAGCAAGGGTACGTTACACACGATGACCGAGGCACTGGGATATGTGGGCAAGGAAGTAACGGTAAAGGTACTCGGCGACGACGGCAAATTCTACTATGCAAAGGGCAAGGTCGAGTCGGCAGAAATGCAGGACGGCGACGCAAAGATAGTGATAGACAATTATCTCTACTCTATTGACGAGATAGTACACGTCAGCGAGGGTACGGGAAGTACGGCTGACAAGAACACGGGAGCTCCGGCAGGAAGCACCGGGGGCAACAAGGAAATAAAAAGGCGGCAGTGTTATGTTGATAAATGAACTAAAGCTGCGGAATCTGCAGATTTCGACAGGCAACGTTAACACCGCAAAAGCAGGGAATGCTGAAAAGGCCGCACAACAGTCGGGAGGAACATTTGCAGAAGCTCTGCAAAGCGAGCTTGATGCAAGAAACTCGGCGGTAGGCTTTTCGAAACACGCAATGAAGCGTATAGAAAGCAGAAATATCGAGATACTTGACTCGGATATGCTGCAAAGACTTAATGACGGCATTGAGATAGCCGCAGAAAAAGGCAGCAACGAAACACTGGTACTCGTAGACAGGACTGCTTTTGTGGTAAGTGTGAAAAACCGCACGGTGATCACAACTATGTCACAGGAAGATTTAAAAGGAAATATTTTTACGAACATCGACTCGACCGTAATTATGTAATACCGGACCGAAAGGAAGTATTCCTTACCCCGAATGACAGACGGGTAAGAGCGGTCGGCACGATGGAGAAAGGAACAGATCATGGTTAGATCTTTATTCTCGGGCGTGTCAGGATTAAAGACACATCAGCAGAAGATGGACGTTATAGGTAACAACATTGCAAACGTCAACACTACAGGCTTCAAGACAAGCGTAACTACCTTCCAGGAGGTATATTACCAGACTAAGAAGAACGGCTCGGCAGGTACTTCTATGCAGGGCGGTGTAAATCCCTCTCAGGTAGGTTACGGCACTAAGCTGGGCGCTATCGGACAGGTAATGGGACAGTCGGGCTTCACATATTCTGACAGCGTTTATGACTGTGCTTTATCGGGAGACGGATTTTTTCAGGTAATGGACGAAGCCGGCAACATCTTCTATTCAAGAGCAGGCGTATTCAACGTTGATAACGCAGGAAACCTCGTTGACTCAAACGGTAATATGGTACTCGGCGTAAGCGGTGACGCAACAGGCGTTGACGCATCTTCAAACAGAATTACATTCGTAGTTCCCGAGGTTCTCGACAACGAAGCCAGCTACTCAAAGACAATTACATACAAGGGCGGTACATATCCGCTTACAGTATCGGCAGATACAGCGACTCCGGACGGCAACATATCGGTAGGCTTTACGGTCGGCAACAGCGATTACGCTTATATGAGCGGAAACAAGCTCGTTGTACAGCTGAACGAAAAGAATGATTATACAAACCTCAACGATCTTGAGGACGCTGTGACCCGTGCTTGCGAAAACGGCGGTGTAAGCATTGAGGGCGTACTTCCGCTCCATTTTGAGCTTGATACGGTGCCTCCTGCGGCAGATATTCCTGCAACGACAGCTACAAACACAATGAAGCTGGACGACGGAACAACAAAGGCTTCTCTTACATTTACGACAGTAAACGCAGGAGAATACGCAAACAACTACACGATAAACTTAAGATATTCAAAGAATGCCGCAGACACAACGGCAAAGTGGTCGGACAACGGTCTTACGATAAGCGTTTGCCCCGGTGCTACGG
>OLSM01000495.1_pt1 | contig 37609 bp, 50 predicted proteins | sample 1672721 | NCBI WGS metagenome assembly OLSM01 (sample SAMEA3136717, study PRJEB25190) | human gut metagenome
TGTGCCGCAACGTCACGCTCCTTTCCTCGGCCTATGGCCGCGGTGTGTCCGCCCGCAGGCGGCATAGGGGTCAGGGGGATGCCCCCTGTAAGCGTGCGGATGTACATCCGCGCTATGCTTGCACCGCCGCCGCCAGAGGGCGGCGACGACTCCGGCCCCGCCGGGGCCGTCTTTCAGTGGTAGGTTGATTAGATGTTCTTTGGTGAATACGGTCTCCGGCAAGAGAAAAGAACGGGGTATCTGCCCCGCCCTTTTTGGCATTCCCGCAGTTTTACTGGGTGCAACGCTTTGCACCCATAGAAAAATGGCAGGGTGCAAATACATTGCACCCTGCCATGTGGTCACCGCTCCCTTGCATAGGTGTATCTCCTCGCACTCCTTGCCTTTGGGCGTACCGGCCTTGCGGCGGCTGCCTCCATAGGGAGCTCGCCCAGTTCCACCTCCAGGGGCCTGGAGGCAGTCTCCAGGAGCTTTTTCAGGCTGTGCTGGGCTCCAATATCGGCCACATCGATCTCATTGACGCACCGGCCCAGCCAGGGGAGCTCCGCCGCCATCCGCTCCATCAGGATAACAATGTCCAGGGTCGTCAGCCTGCCAGCGGAGACATAGGCCGAGGACTGCCGGTGCTCAAAGCCGTGCTCCTTCATGAAACGCCGGATATCATAGTAGGCTTGGTTATAATACTGAGGATTTAGGGGCGGCTCCTGGTGGGGGTAGTGCCGCTTCAATGCGTCCGTACACAGGTCGAAGGTGATCTGCTTCCGGCTGCCATCGCTGGCCATATCAGTCCATCCGCCTCCCCGGTACCTTCCATGCTTGGGACAGCACATCTTCCTGGGCTCCGTTGTCATCGTGCCAGACACAGGCGGCGGCAAGGGCTGGGAACCAGTCTGTCCGCAGAATCGCCGTAGTAACAGCCCACAGGTCGGAAAAATCCTGTTCTCCACCCTTGCCCACTACGGAGAGGGCGTCTCCCTCCGTGACACACCGCAGGCCCCTGGCCTCGAAGTTCTTTCGGACTGTCTCCTGGACTGCTTCCATCGTCCAGCCCTGCCGCTCCACCTTCTGCCGGTCAAAAGTCATCTCGATCCGCATCCGTCTCACCTCCATTTTGCATGATCGTCCACAGGATACCGTATCTCCGCTGGTTTATCAACGGCTTTTCCCAGACAGCACCCACGATTCACGCACATTGCTCCAGCTCCCGGCTGATCCGCTCCCTGGCCAGTTTGGTATATTCCTCCGTGACCTCGATGCCAGTGGCGGAGTAGCCCTCCAGCACGGCGGCCAGCACGGTGGTGCCGCTGCCGGCGAAGGGGTCCAAGATATGGCCTCCCGGCTCGGTGATCTTCACCACGTCCCGCATGAGCTGGAGGGGCTTTTCAGTCAGGTGGATGCGGTTCTGGGGATTGCCATACTTAAACACACCAGGCAGGCAGGGCACCGGGCGGCTGATGGGCATATCGCCGTTGGAGCCCCAGACGATGTACTCCGCCTGCTGGCGGAAGCGGCCCTTCTGGGGCCGGCTGTTGCCCTTGTCCCACACAGCGGTGCCACGCCAGATCCACCCTGCCCACTGGAGCGCGTCGGTGGCGGCGGGGAGCTGACGCCAGTCGATGAACATACACACGGGGGCGCCGGGCTTGCAGAGCTTTCTGGCGTCACTGAGCCACTCCGCCGCCCAGCGGGTCCAAGACCGCTGATCTTTGGCGTCCCCGTCAAAGGGCGGGGGTGCGTGGTCGCCCATGCTGGAATACTTCTTTGCTGTGGACTTGTTCTTCTCCGCCTGGGTGCGCCCCCCGGAAGCGTAGGGCGGATCGGTGATGACGGCGTCATAGGTTCCGGGCGAGAACTCCCGGAGCAATTTCAGCGCATCGCCGCAAAGGATCTCCCATTTGGGATCAACGCTCATGTACAGACTTTCCTTTCTTCTGATGAGATTTTTGGGGAGGCGTTTTACCGGACAGCTCGGTATCCACATATTCGCTGATGATGCGGAGCGCCTCCTCATAGCTGCCGGAGCTGGTGACACGGCGGAACATCTCGTCCGCCTGCTCCTGTTGGCCGGCGCCTTTCAGCAGGCGGGAGGCCCGGCCAAGGATGCCGAAGATGTTCCCGTCATGGCCCGCCAGTTCCATTTTAGGGCGCGCTGGCTCCTGCTCCCGGATAAAACCACCCAGCCGGTTGGGGACGTAGTCGGACAGCCAGGTCCCTCCAAACTGGCTATGCGTCTGGAGCCGCCATACGGCCAGCCTGCCCATATCCAGCTTGACGCCGTCAAAGGGGAACAGGAGATCCGTCAGCCCGTCATGCTGGAATACGGACACGGCTTCAAATCTACTGCCATCCAGCAGGATGCCCGCTTGGGTCAAAATGCCGTTAATCCCATCCACCCACTCCTGCGGGTCACCGCCGCAGCCCTGGAGGATCAGGCCCTCCTGTCCATCCATACGCCGCAGTTCTTCCGTCGTGATCTCTTGGAGCTCTGCCATGACTCCCTCCTATCTGTTCCGTCCCAGCTTGGGACGGGACTGCGTTTTTTCCGGTGCTTTTTGATCCGTCATTACAGGGATCCCCAATTTCTCTGCGTGCTGGATCTCCGCCCACATACCCTCTGTCCAATTGGGGCCGTACACATTGACCTGTTGACAAACCTCCACCAGTCGGAGCCCCATGTCCCGCGCCGCCTGATCCTGCGCGGGGTCGCCGGGATCTGCAAAGGGAGGGAACATGAGATGCGGGCATACCGGGACATCCCCGGCGCGGAAGACCTCCTGGGCCTTCTGCCGGGCAAATTCGATGTTTTTTGCCACCTCGCCCCGGAGCGGAGCACAGATGTAGACCAGCTTGGGGCCGTTGTGTACACGCTCCGGCGCCCGTTCCCGGAAGGCGTGGAGATAATCGTCCGCCGCCCGCCGGAGCACCTGCAGATCAGCCTGTGTCGGATGATAAGCGTACCAATCGATCCTGTCCCCATCCACCCAGATGTGGGGAGCGACTCCGCTTTTCAGGTAGGGGTTGTTGGGGATCGCTTTCTTGCCCCACACATCCTTTAGCCGAAGTGTCAGTTTATCCACCATCCCCAGGTCATTGTCCAGCAGGGTGAGGCGGAGGGCCTCATAGTGATCCGCATGGCCCATGGTCACAAATTCGGCTCTTACCTGCCGGCCCGCGTCAAGACCACCCAAACAGGCACGGCCCACAAAAACCGGATCTTGGATGACCTTCCCGTCCTCGAACAGCTTTCGCAGTTCCTGCTCAAAGAAGTTGCTCACCGCTCCACCTGCCTCTCCTTGATTTTTGCTTTTGTAGGCTCCGGCTGCCCCGCCAGCGGCGCCAACTCATCCCTGGAGCCATCCCGGATGACGGAGCGGCCCTGGCCACTGATGGCCAAAGTATCCAGCGTGTCATTTTGGATCTCCTCGCCGCTGATCACCAGTGCGGTATCCGTCAACCGCACATCGCCGGACACCCTGCCATAGACGGCACTCTGGCCGGAGATCATGGGGACGCCTCCGGTATCCTGGTTATACACGATCACCGCAAAGCCGGAGGCTCTGGCGTGGTCTGTGAGGATCGCGCCCCGGATGTAGGCGTCATCCTCCGCACGGGCATGGCCGGCCAGAAGGGCTCCCCGCGACACATAGGCATGATTGCAGGCAATGGCGTTTCCCCGCAGGTAGGAACCCTTGTCCACATAGGCATCATTGCAGGCGATGGCGTCATCGAAGATCCAGGCGTCATCACCCGGTTCAAAGGACAGGTTGCTCTCGCTCTCCACGAAGCCGCCCAGGTCTCCGGCCTTGACCTCGCCGCCCACATCCTGCAGGGCACGGATACGGTGCAGGAAGGGGTATTTTTCATGGGGGATCTCAGTGACCTCGTATTTATGATTCGTCGTGATCCATCATCTCCTCTCTTTTATGCGGCCTGCCGGAACAGATCCCCTTGCAGATCCTCCCGGCGGAATGCCGCGTCAATGTCAGAAAACCGCTGGGTACGGTTGAATTTCTCGGACACCTTTCCTGGCAGGGCCTGGAGCTCCAGCATCCTTGCCCACAGCTCCGGGTGGTGGTCATAGAGGTGGCGCAGCTCCCGCCGCTTGGCGTTGGGGCAAAACCAGCACCCGCCCCGGTCGGTGAAGGCATAGACAGGGGAAAGGAGCCCTGCCTTTTGGCAGAGCTCCTTGGCGTCTTGTTCCGTGTAGTTGTACTTCTCCAAAAGGGATACCTGGTTCTGCCCAAGCCGCAGAAGTCGTTCCTGCTCGTCCTTAGCTATGCCGATGTACTGGATCGTATCAGGCGGCAGGGCCTTTTGATACCGCTGGATAGGGCGCAGCTTGCAGTCTCTCTGGACAGCGCACCGGCCGCAGATGGGGAAGGAGCGCAGCATCCCCTTCTTGGGGCCGCGGGTAATGCGCCCGGTGAACAGATCCACGTAGGTCTTTCTGCCGCGGAGCACCGTCACTTTGATCCCCATACATTCCAAGGCCGGGATGCCCCTGGTATAAATGAAGTCCCGGTGCTCCGGGACTTCTCCTGAGATATGTTTGTCAAACATCACTTCACAATAAACGGCCTCATCCAAAGGCTCTCCGTGCTCCAGGGCCAGCAGGATAGCGCCCAGGCTGTCCTTTCCAAAGCTGCAGGAAGCGATATACTTCAACGCTTGGGTACACCCACTTCCTGTAAATGACAGGCTTCTACCAATTTTTCAGTGCGATCCGTCTGCTCCCAGGGCGCTTCCTGGTGGGTGAAGTGTCCGTAGTTACAGAACTGGGCAAAGCCAGGGCGATCCAGGCCCAAGGCGCGGATCATCCCGTCCGGGGTCAGGTCGAATACAGCACGGACAGCCTGCGCCAGTGCAGCATCAGGATGTTCTCCGGTGCCGTGGGTATCGATGCCCACGGCCACAGGCTCCGCCTGCCCAATGGCATAGGTCAGGGAGACCTTGCATCGCTCCGCCAGCCCAGCCGCTACGATGTTCTTGGCGATGTACCGAGCCATATAGGCGCCGCTGCGATCCACCTTCGTCCCATCCTTCCCGGACAGCGCCCCACCCCCGTGGGGGACAAGTCCGCCGTAGGTGTCCACCATGAGCTTGCGGCCCGTCAGGCCGGTGTCCGCCTCAAAGCCGCCCAGGACGAAGTGCCCGGAGGGGTTGATAAGGATCTCTGTATCCTCATCAATGGGGAGCTCCCGGAGCGCGGGGATGACCACTGACTTCACGACCTCCCGCCGGAGTTCTCCCACATCTTTGTCCGCATCGTGCTGGCAAGAGACCACCACGCTGCTGATCCGGTGGGGCAGGCCGAACACATACTCCACAGACACCTGGGCTTTTCCGTCCGGGCCCAGGCCCCGGATCGCACCTGTCTTTCTGGCATTGGACAGCAGGCGGGTCAGCCGGTGGGCCAGGACGACCGGCAGAGGGAGCAACTCCTCCGTCTCCGAACAGGCGTAGCCGTACATGATCCCCTGGTCGCCGGCTCCCCGCTGGGCACAGAGAAGTCCGCCACCATCTACCGCACCGGCGATGTCTGGGCTTTGATCGTGGGTGATGACCTCGATCTCATAGTCAAGATCGTATCCGGTCTCATGGATCGTGCGGGCGGCGATGGCAGGGATGTCCGGGAGCTCCTTGGCGGTGATCTCTCCCGCCACGATGACCTTTCCCGCCGTGGCCATGACCTCGCAGGCCACACGGGCGGAAGAGTCCTGTTCCAGACAGGCGTCCAGCACCGTGTCCGCGATGGTGTCGCACAGCTTGTCCGGATGCCCCTCAGTGACCGACTCCGCGGTCTGAATGTATCTATCTCTCATACTTTTTCCCTTTCTTTGGGTGAGTTTTCTCTGGCTGGCTATGGGCTGGAACCGTGAGGACGATGTGGTTGTCAAACAGTTCTTTGTAACGGTGAATCTGATCCTCTGTCAGCGAGGTGAAGGTCTCACGCCCCAAGCCAGCCAAGAAAAAAGCCCCGCAGATGATGTCATACGGGACGCCGTGTTCGTCCAGAAGGGGGCGGTTATAAGGCAGGCCAAGCAACTTGCCCTCCTCGTTTGCGATGACCGCCACTTGTTCCTCGTAAGGATAGATCGCTTCGATATGTCCGCCTACGATCTCCTGCATGGCCTGCAGGCCCTCGATCTCCCGCACATAGCAGGGCTTCAGGGGTTCCACGACTAACACTTTCACTCCCGTTCCTCCTTTCCGCTTCGCCTCTTTGTTCTGCCCCTGTATAAATAATTGAGATCCGGTGTGGGGCGATCCTCCCGCATCCGGTCTGTCTGGTAACAGAAAATATAAAACTTCTGCTTATCCGGGAACAACCGGAGGTGGTATCTGTATTTGCTGCTGTCCAGACGAAACACATAAAAGGTATGCCGGTCGGACATTCGAGCCTCTGGATGTGCCTGACAAAACGATTCCATTTCAGGAACGCTGTTTAAGATTTTACGGCTTCGCAGTTCATCGATCAGCCCATGCAGTTCCCTGTGAAAGGATGGGCCATCCAGTTTCCTGCTATTTTGCAGCCAGGTCACCATGACATCGTCTCCGACATTTTCCCCCAGGAACACACCTCTCAAGCAGCCCACCTGCGCGTCCTCTTGCAGTTTTGTGGTGAACAGCGGGTCGATGTTGCCGTCTGATGGATCATAAAATGTAAATTTTCCATACTGATTTTGTTCATCGCTCATGGGCGTCCTTACCTTTCTTTTTTAAAGAAGCATGGTGATGGCAGAGCCCCTGCCGAGCAGGTCCTTTCTCCTGTTCCCAGTCCATATTCTGCACCATTTTCAAAGTCTCCCGAAAAGCCATATACCGCCGGATCTGCTCCGGGTCGTCCGTCAGCGTCCGGATCGTCTCCCAGCAAGGGCTCCCATGCAGGCTGATATCCTGCTGTACGACCAGGGCGGGACGAGCCCCGTCCTGGAGCGAGACACGAAGCCCCCTGAATTCTTCCGCATGGTCGTACAAGCCATAGGCGAGGCCGATGACCTTCAGCGCTTCCACCGCGTCCACCGTCATGTGTGATCCTGTGGAGCTCATGTGCAGTTCCCCGGTCAGTGAGATCTCTTTACCAGCCATCTCGTCCCTCCCAGCACAGCGCCTTACCGCTCATGTCCAGTCCTCCGCTTGGGCGGCCTGCCTGTGCCGGTGAACTGACGGTTGATCCGCCCCGTCTCCTGCTCCACTTCTTTGACACAGTGCTCCCAGGCTTTCTTCAGTTCCTGTACCGGCAGGCCGTTCTGGCGGTAGCCGTCCTGGATACCCTGATAGTAAAACTCGGAGGGCATGGCCGGCAACCGCCACTGATCGTTGTCCGTCATCACATAGGCCATGACCGTGAGTTGGCGGCCCTCCTTGTCCCGCACTGTCACCGGCTCCTTCTCGTACAGCCTGGGATAGCCCTCATAGAAGTCGAGAGAGGTCTCACAGGCGCGGGTGATCTTCCACAACAGGCCGTGTACCTGGTGCCCCTCTTTGGGGGCGATGGTGGCCACGCCGCTCCCTCTGGCGTTGCCCCGAAACAGCAGTTCGTAGCCCTCCAAAGTGACTGGCCCCACGACCTGGGCGGTGGGACAGCGATATGCCATCTGCTCCAGGTTGATGTTGCTGCCGTAGGCAAAATACAGTTTCTCCTCCATGCTCACGCCTCCAAAAGCACCAGCGCCCCGATGCGCTCCAAATGCTTGAGCATGGCCTGTGCCCGGCGTTCTGTGCTGCCGTCCGGGAGAGGACAGTCCATCTCGGTAGTGCGGATCACATTGCTCTGCAGGAACCAGATGTAGGTGTCCGTATCCGGGAACTCTGTGGGGTCGAAGGAGCGATCCCGCAGCTGGTCCATGATCTCCGTCCCGGTTCCGGTATAGGTGGTATCTTCGATTTGGATCTTCAAGTTTTCACCTCTCTGCAGTTCTGTTTTTCTTCTTTTTATTGACTTCGTAGCTGTCTTTGTCGTAGCGCCAGGCCCGGTCGCCCTCCAGGTTGGCCAACAGGTGATCCCGGGTGTTCTTAAATTCCGGCCCGTTGAGTCCCAGACGCACCAGCCACACCCGGAAGGTGAACAGTTCATTGTCACTGTGGGTCTTACGCATGACTGTGCTGCGCTGGGCGATGGCCTGGGCGGACATGGCCAGGCACAGGTTGATGTACGCCGCTGCCCGCCCCGCATGGAGGGTAGAGTTGAAACAGCGGAACTCCACAGTGCCACGGTAAAAGACCGAGTGAAGGTTCAAAGCATGATACCGTGTCCAGTCATAATGGTCACCTGTGTTGACGTCCCCTTCGTACCAAATCTGTTCCAGACAAGTCAGGTCTTTGGTCTCCTCGGCGGAGAGAGCACGCGCCTGCCGCAGCATAGGTTCCCGTACTTTCTTGCACCACCGGGCGGCGCGGGCCTCATTTACCTGCAGCGCCTTAAACAGAATATCCTCCTTGGAGAACATGATGCTCAGGAGATTTTTCAGGCTCTGCCGGTTGTGGTTGGCGGCGTCCACATGGACGTGGATGCCGCAGGAGCTGTTGACCTTCCCACCGGCATGGCGCATCTGCCTCACACATTCTTGAAACTTGGGTAATTCCGCATAATTGAGTTTCGGTGATACCATTTCTACCCGGTAGTTTCGATCTCCGGTCTGTTCATAGCCGTCTGGCGTCTTGCGCTCCCCTCGGATGCTGGAATCGCTCACCAGTTTCCAATTTTTGCTTTCCGCGTCTTGGACTATCCAAGTATCATAGACCCCGCCTTGGTGCTGAGGCGTAGTCCCAAAGTAGTTCGCCAGCGCCTGTGCCGCCTGCTCCCTGGTGATGCCGGTGAACTCCACCTCTACGCCAAAGCACTGATCCTTCATCCCAATCATGCCGCATCCTCCCGGTGGAGCGCCTCATCCACAGCCCGCAGGCGGCGGCCGATGGCCTCGATCACATTGACCGTTACGCTGTTGCCCGCCTGCTTGTAGGCTTGCGCGTCTGAGTTGATGGCCAGGATCTTGTCGATCTGTTCTTCTTCAAAGCCCTGGAGCCGGAGACATTCCCTTGGCATCAGCCGGCGGATGCGCCCGCCGCGCTCCACGATGCCCTGGATGATGCTGGTCTCTAATGTGTGGGCGATATCGTGGCCCACGCGGCCGCGCCGTGTATTACTTCCGGCATATCCCAGATCTACGGTGTCTCCGATATACGCCTCCTTGTACCCCTTCTTGGTGGCTTCCTTGATCAGCAGTACTCCAGACCGCTCCGCCGGATGGTGGGAGAGGGTGGTCTGCCCATACCGTGCAGTAATGCATCGCGCTTCCTCCGTCCGTCGGGGGCGCCCGCTGCTCAGATCCACAAAGGCGCCGCCGGTGGGTGGGATCAGGTACAGCCCCGTTTTCACACCCAATCCGCCTCCGCCTGCCGTTTGAGTGCAGGCTACCCCTTCTGGGGCATAGACACGGTGTCCTTGTGACCCACCGATGAGTTGTATAAGAGCCTTGCCGTCGTTTCCGGGGACAGGAAGTATTTTTCCGGCGCATCGGGGATCAAGATAGCAGATAAGGAACACCCGCTTCCTGGATTGCGGGACTCCAAAATGTTTGCTGTTAAGCACAGACCACTTCACACAGTACCCCATGTCAGAAAGCGTGGCGAGGATGGCCGCAAATGTCCTGCCGCCGTCATGGTTAAGCAGTCCTGGCACGTTTTCAAGCAGAAGATACGCAGGCCGTCTTGCTTCAGCCAGCCGGGCAATTTCAAAGAAGAGAGTACCTCTGGCATCGTCAAATCCCTTTCTCCGGCCAGCGAGAGAAAATGCCTGGCAGGGGAATCCTCCGCACAGCAGGTCGAAGTCTGGCAGGTCTCTTGGGTCGATCTCTCTGGCGTCTGGATAGTATCGCTCCTCCTTCCCAATGTCGTGGATGGCGCGGTAGCTGGCGTCGGCATACTTGTCGATCTCGCAGTGTCCTACACATTGGAAACCGCCTGCGCGGGCCAACCCAGCCCGGAAGCCGCCGATGCCCGCGAACATATCAAAATAGCGGATCAGGTCATATCGTCCTCCTCCTGAAGCGCACGCAAAAAGCCGAGGATGCCCTCGTCCACATCCCCGGCCAGTTGCTTTGCTGTTTTTTCTCTTGCAGGGTGAAGTTCTAACTTCCCCAGCTCCTCCCGGAACACCTTGCGGACGGCGTCCAGCAGGCGTTCCTGCTCCTGGGCCCGGCACACCATCTGGCACACCGCGTCCGTCCGCTGTCCCGGCGGGATGCCCCGCAGGATCTTCCATGCCTCCCGCTGGTGTGGGGCTTTCATGGAGAGGGAGAGGTTCAGCCTGCGCCGGTCAGACACCGTGCTCTCCTCCCAACATCCTCGCTGTGAGCCGTTCATACCCCTTGGCGTTCAGGGACACGTCATCCAGGAGAAGAGGCCGGCACAGGCCCTCTGTGGCCGAAACATGGCGTTTCAGGAGCGCCGCCCCACCTCCCAGGAAGATGGTGGGCATGGCGCGCACGTCCAGGCCGCTCTCCATGATGGTTGAGAGCAGATCCCGGACATACTGGCCCGCCTGGGCATGGATGACGGCCCGGACACGGTCATCCGCACCGATGGCGCCGCCTCGCAGGACGCTCTCGATCTGTGCGTCCGTCATGGATACGCCGAATATCTGCCGCACCTGCTCGCTGATCTCATCCAGACAGCGGATCATGCCAAGCTCCAGGCTCCGGCAGGTGGCGGCATTGGGGATGCGGTTGTCCAGCCGCATCAGGTCCACTGTCCAGCCGCCAATGTCCGCCACGATGACCGAGGGCTCGTCCAGCAGCTCTGTCTGGGTCAGCACGGCGGCATAGCCCTGGGGGAACAGCATCACGTCCGAGATCGTCACAGCATAGTCCCGCCCCTCATAGAGGAAGGACACAGGCTTGCCGTCCCGGAGCAGGTATTCCCGGAACTTCTTTTTGTCTCGCCCAAAGCTGGTCAGGGGCAGGCCGGCGGCCAGCAGTACTTCCGTTGTCCGCTCCGCACCCCGATAGTCCAGCTCTTTGGCGATGGCCGCCAGGGTCAGGAGGTAGTAATCCTCCGTGGCTGTCTTATCCCGCTGGAGGGGCTGGCGGGAGCTGCCCACCACATAATACTTTCCGCCGTGCTCCAGGACGTCCTTCTGGGTATACGGCTCATGTTCATATTCCACCAGCCCGGTGGGGAAGGAAAAATGGGCGGTTTTCATGGCCGCGTAGCCGTGATCCACCCCGATCATAATAGGGCCGTTCATCTTCCCTCGCCGCCTTTCTTCTGTGATAGTTTCTTTTCTAAGTCATACTCTTTTCCCCGCTCCAGTAGCGACCGCACATCCTTCGATCCGATGTTCCAGCCAATATCATCGGTGTCAAATCGTTCTGCCCCTCCATATTTGGCGCACAGCCGGGGATAGGCGGCGGGTAGTGCCCGTCTCGGCCTTGGAAAGCGGATATCCTCCCGGTAAACGATGTCCGCCCCAAGGATGGCTTTCCACTTTTTTCTGGCGGCGGGATCTGCATTTTCATAGGCATTCTGTCCGGTGAGTTGCCTATATGTGTCATCACCCACATAGGACAGAGATTCAAAGCAGCAGTTTCCATACGGTTCTATATCTGCCAACGTATCTGGGTCTTTCAGAGCGGACAGATAGACCTCCTTGCCTTGGGCAATGAGCCAGGCTCGGAAGTCGATAAAACCGTCGTCAGAACACCATTCCATCATGATATTGGCCGCATCCCAGAGGCCGTATCGGTCAGCCAACCCTTCGTAGACGTGCAAGATGTCATGGAACGCCTGGGCCTGTTCTGATCCCATGGCCACCAGCCGGTCCCGCAGTTCATGCGCCATAGCATTCATATCCTGCCCGCACTTGTCTTTTGCCTCGTGGATCAGAGCCCAAAAGGTTTCCTTGTTGATTTCCGTGATCGTAGGATCTATCGTGCATCACCTCGTTTGCAGTCATTTTTTCTTGATGTGTTGGCCGCCCTTGCTCTGTCAGGCTGCCGGGACAGCAGTTTTTGAAATCCCATACGCTCCAGGGCCGTCTCATAGATCTGCTTCTCAAAGGCACGGTACTCCGGTGCGCTGGTGTCCATCTCCCGCAGAACAGCCCGCTCATAGGTCGTGCCGGGTACGATCTCCCAGGAGACAGCCTTAAAGTAGGCGGCAGTCAGATATCTCACCAGTTCATGACCGTCCGCCTCCTCAAAGCGGCCACAGGCATCCTCGTAGGGGAATTCCTCCCACAGCCGTTTGATCCCCGTGACTTCCTTGGCGGCAAAGTAAAGCCGGAATCCACCTGGATCAAACTGTGGGGCGACGCGCTCATACAACTCTTTCAGATTTTCCGATGTGTCCAACCCCTTCACCCCACTTTTCTTCTCTTTTCCGGCATGAGCACAGCTTTCAGTCGCTCCAGTACACGGATGCGCACCCGCACCTTACCCGCCGTAGCATCCAGGCCCCGCATCTGGTTCTGGATGCGGCGCTGGACGCTCTGGAGCTGTCGCTGATCCCGGCAACACTCCAACACGAAATACCGTCCTTTGCCGTTGGACATGACCTCACGCCGGCCATCGTCATCCCGCAGGCTGGCCATAAGACGCTGGCCCATCTGCCGGCGGTAGCGATCCTGCAGAACATCCGCATCCTCTGCCACATGGTGCCGTTTCAGAATAGCCACGATCTCATCGCTGCTGATCTCCATATTGGAGCACAGCGCCTCCAGGATCTCAGCCCTGGCGTTGGGCGGGAGCCCCGGTCTGGCCTCGTTTCGCTCCTTCATCGCTCCCGCCCCTTTCGCTGGGCGGCTTTCGACTGGCCAGGGGGCGTTTCCAAGATGGGAGGCTCCGTGCCAAAGACATACAGATCCCCATGCCGCTCCGCCTGTCCCGCCTCATAGCCAGGAGGCAGGGCCTCCAGGCCGCCTGAAACAGTGACTTTGCGCAGCTGACGGTCTTTCCGGGAGATGTAGCTGAACTCGTGCTCTCCGTTCCGATAGACAGGAATGCCGCATGTCCCCTCATGGCGAAGGACATAATCGCTGACCGCCTGCTTCTCCAAAATGAAAGCGGGCTGGATGCCTTGTTCCAGTTCGGCGGCCATGCTGTTGATGTACTGCACCATGTTCCGCACATTGCCGCTGCAGAACTCCGGCGCGTCATATCCATATCGCTCCGTATACAGCACCCACTTAGCCAGCTCGTGGGGACAGTCCAAAGAGACGACGAAGTGTTTCCCGCCGCGCTCACCGGACAACGGTTCGAACCGCACATCGTCATACAGCGGCCCGGCCATAGGGCAGTTGTTCTTGAACCACACATAGTAGTTGTCCAAGATAAAGGGAGCGTTGATCCCCAGCACAACTTTGGAGATTCTTTTCAGGTGGCCGGCCAGGGCCTCGTCCCGACAAAACCAGTCGTACCAACCGGCCTCACACTGTACAGCCCGGTCCCGGCTACTGAAATCACCGGCGCGAAACCGCTCCTGCCATTGGCGCACAGACATCTCTGCCACTCACACTACCTCCTCTCCCTGCCCCTGGCAGGGCATGATTTTTTCCTCCAGGACATCCGCAATGGAGGAGAAGGCCGCCGCCAGTTCACGGGCCTCCCTTGCGGTATCCTCCATCTCCTCCCGGTTCATCCGGGTGCATTCCACCCAGATCCGCACGTTTTCCTCGGTAGGCTCCAGCAGGACCGACTTCTCAAAGGCTTTGCAGAACACTCCGGCGATCCTGCTCCGCCGGTCGATCTCCGCGTCCTTCTGCCGAATCTCTTTTTTTGCCTTTTCCAGCTCCACAGCGATGATTGCTGCCTGCTCCCGCTGTTCCTCCGGCACCTCCTGGAGCCGCTGGGTCAGGTTGTACCCCTGATTGATGGACAGCTCCTTCTTATCCAGCGCCTCCTTCACCGGAGTTGGGGCGCATTCATTAATCTTGGCAATGCGGCCCATTGTCTGCTCTCCAATGCCAACTGCCTGGGCCATCTCCTTGCGCGTATCAACTGGCAAAATCGGGTTCGGTGAATTCACCGAACCCGATTTTGCATCCTCGCTTTTCTGGTCGCCGCCGCCCGCGGACATATTCGCCTTTGCCCTTGCTTCGAGCTCTGGCTTCAGCTTCAGGGCGATCTTCCCCAGCTCCCACTTGTCCAGATTGCGGCGGGCCTTCTGGGTGTCCAGGGCCCACTGCTTGGCCTCCAGCAGATCCTCAAAGGCGAACACCGCCATTTGATAGGGCAGGCCGTGTTCCTCGCACAGACGCTGGCGGTTATAGCCGTCCACGATGACCAGATCCTCGTTGACGATGATAGGGGAGTAACAGCCATTTTTCAGCAGATCCGCCTCCAAGGCGGCCAGCTGCTCCCCGCTCAATGGTGGGAGTAGCTCGGCCATCTCAGGGACTACGACCGGCTTGCGCTGGGTGCTGCTGTACAGGATGCCCGTGTTCCGCATGGTCAAGCGGCCTCACAGCCCTCCGGCTGGTCCAGGGCCTGGGGCTCCTCCTCCGCCTTGCGGGGGGAGAGAAATTCCACCTCGGTGGCCTTGATCAGAAAGCCGGGCTGGCGTTCCGGCTCGTCCTCGAAGGTGATGGTCTCAAAGTCGCCCACAGCGGCCAGCTTGCAGCCCTTCCAGGCAAAGGCGGCGCACCGCTCCGCCAAAGGGCCGCGCACCTTGATGGAGATAAAGTCGGTGAGACGGTTGCCGTCCCGATCCCGGTAGCGGCGATCCGAGGCGATGCGCAGGATGGCGTAGGGCTTGCCGGTGGTCTCGTTCATCTTCAGCTCCACGTCGTTGGTCAGGTTCCCAATGGCAGTGATCTTCAGCATAGTTTTCTTCTCCTTTTCAGATAGATAAAAATGTGATAGGTTATAAAAGGTGGGAGGCCCCTCCGGGGCCTCCCTGGTGTGGATCAATATCCGGTGCGGGGCAGAGGTGTGGGCTTGCCGTACACCGTCGTCACCCAGCGGGTCACAGCCTGCACCCACTGGCCGTTGTAGATGCCGCCCACATCGGCCACGTTGACGAAGGAGCTGCCGGCGGCCAGGCCGTTGACCGCGGTGCATTTCAGCATGGGCTTCTCCACCTGGGCAAAGCCCGCCGGCGCCTGGCCGAACACGAACATGATCTCCGTCACCCGCTCATTGGCGGCAAGGCCCAGGGCCGCAGGGGAGGCGGCCAGCGTGTAATTCTGCGCCGTGGACAGGTTATCCGCCAGGGTGCGGTATTCTCCGCCGTTCACCCGGTAGGTGATCTTATAGGTGCCGGGGAAGTTGTAGGTGCCCGTCACCACCTGCTCCAGCCGCACAGCGGCGGGCAGGGTATCGCGCCAGTAGAAGCTGTCCAGGCGGACATTGGAGGTGTTGGCGATCCCGGAGAAGGTATAGTTCACCGGCTGGCCGGACATGGCCTCCTTGGGCCCGGTCTTGGAGATGGCCACGCCGGTGGCCAGGCTCTTGTTGGTCACCTCAAACCGGAGGATCTGGCCCTCGTACTCCAGGTAGGCAGTCAGGATTTCTTCATTGACGCCATAATTGGCCGGGCTTTTGACCTCCCGGATGGTATAGCGGGACAAGGGGAGTGGCTTGGAGACTGCCAGGCCCCGGCTGTCGGAGCGGATAGTGTCTACCACATTCCCAGCCTTATCGTAGATTTCAAACACGGCCCCTTCCAGGGGTGTGCCGGCAGACAGGCCGTTGGTGGGGTTGTAGTCGGCAGACCGCTTGATGATCTGGATTTGCCCGGTTATAGGGGTGTTCTCCCACTCCACCAGGGTGGTCCCGCCCGCCTTGGTGTAGACGCTGCGCAGCTGGGAGTCCGGGATATAGCCCTCATTTTCCAGCTCACGCAGATAGTATCTGCCGCTCTCGGTCAGGCCCTCGAACCAGGCATAACCCCGGTCATCGGTGGTCTGCTGGTCAATGGGGTTGTAGCCGCTGTCATACAAAATGAACGATACCCCTGGGATTCCCTCTCCGTCCGCTGTGGAAATTTTGTGGATGAGTATGCCAGAGATTGGCGCATTGGTCACGGTCAGGGGGGTGGTCCTGTTTTCCTCCACAGTGAAATAAACGGGGGTGGGGTCCAACTGGAATGTGTCCGGGCAGTCAGTTTCCACGGCGTAGTAATTGCCGGCCTCAAGAGAAATATAGACCTTACCGTTTCGCCCGGTGGTCACGGTGTCCACCAGGGCGTCATCCGACACCCGGCGAATTTCAAAGGTAACGTCCGGGATCGTCTCAGACTTGTCCGCCTCACTCACCTTTGTCAATTCCGCACCGCCCACGGCATCGTTATAAAAACGGAGCGTCTGGGTATCGTTAGGGTTGATCGTGACGACCTGACTCTGGCCGTCCCGGTTGATGGTATAGCCCGGCACGCTCTCCAGTTCAGTTACTACGACTGTCCCTGTGATAGAGGACAGGGTGATTTTCCCTGTGGAGTCAGTATAGTAAATGCCGTTGGAGGACAATGCGCCTCCAGCGGCGTCCACATACTGCCCGTTGGCGTACTTGATCTCAAACTTGACGCCCTCCAGGGGGACAGTCGTGGTCCCGTTTCGGCCCCATTTTTCAATCACCAAATTTCCCAGGGGTTTGTTCCGAAATTCCAAGCTGACCGTCTGGCCCGCCTGGATCGTGGCGGCCTGGCTGGCATCGTCCAGCAGATAGCCCGGCTTGGCCCTGGTCTCCTTGACGATCAGCGTCGTTCCAGGCTCGATACCTTCCACCAGGAAGGAGCCTGTGCTGTCCGTCACAAATTTACCGTTGTTATCGCCTACCACAGCTCCAGTTGCCGTGCTCACAAAAAATTCCACGTCACTGAGCGGCGTGTTGTCGCTGTCTGACACCTTCTTCACCAACAGGGAGCCCTTGGGGCTGTTGCCAAAATAGACCTGTACGACCTCCTGCTCCTCGCCGGAGAGGTAGACCGTCTGGGGCGGGGTGTCAATGACATGGGAGCCGTCCGAGGAGAGCTCCTCGATGATGTAAGTGCCAGGTTTGCAGTCGGTCACTGTGAAACTTCCGTTGGGCGAAGTGCGGTATATTCCGATGATCGTGCCGCCGGTGCCGCTGGTATTGCCGCTCAGATAGCGGACCTGGAACACCGCCCCCTCGATGGCCTGCTCCGGGTGTACGCTGTCGTATTTCCAGACCACAATGGCGGAGTTTGGCCGGTTATAAATGCGGAAGGTGTGCCCCTTGCCCGCGGCCACAAACGCCTCCTGAGTGCTGCTTTCCGTCAGGGAGAAGCCCGCCGGGGGCTCCAGCTCCTGGATTCGGAACCAGCCGTCCCGTAGGGAGAGCTCGGGGTCAGAGAGCACGATGCGGCCCTCCGCGTCGGTGTAGAACACGCCCAGGTCGTTATACTCGCCGGTGGATGTGCTGTTGGACGCATACCAGACCTGTACGGGCACATTTTCCAGGCGGTCATGTGTAATTTCGTTTTCCTTGATGATCTCAATGACCGGGGCCTTGTGATTCTCAAAATATACCGTCCTGTCTCGGTTGGGATAGAGGGTCACCAGCTGAGGCTCCGCGTCCAACAGGTAAGGTGACGGGACCGACCGTTCCGAAATTTGGTACACACCGGGCAATAAATTTTCCAACGTGGCCTCTCCATCCGGCCCGGTGCGGATCTCATCTACGCTGTGACCGTCCGCCGCTTTCACGATGAACACGGTGTCAGCGATGAGTTCACCGCTGTCGGCGTCCCGTTTCACCACCGTCAAATTGGGGCGGCGCTGGTTTTCCAGGTCGATGGTGCTGTCCCTGCCGGGAAAGAGCTGAACGTGGTGCTCCCGGGTGTCCAAAATGTGGTCCGACACCGTGGAGGATTCAACCAGGGAATAGACGCCAGGTTCGAGGCTCTCCCAGGTGATGGTGCCGTCCGGCCCGGTGGTGCGGTCCAGGTAGTGCCCGCCATCCTCCACCTTGGCCAGGCGGAAGGTGACGCCTGCCAGGGGTGTGCCGTCTGAGCTGGTCTTGGTCAAGGTGAGGGAGGGCAGTTTGGAATTTGTAAAGACAAACTCCGCATCCTCGTTGGGGTCCAGGTAGATGATCCGCTGGGCTTCGTCGATCACATGGCCGGGGCAGGAGAGCTCCGTTACCACCACCGCGCCGACGGGGAGCTTGGACAGGTCGATGGTCCCGTCCGCCAGGGTGGTGTACTCCACCGGCCCCCAGGAGCCGTCCACCGCCTCAAAAGAGAACTTGGCGTTGGCGATCCCCTGAGAGAGGTCTGAACTGTCCACTTTGGTGAGGTGAATTCCAGGCTTTAAGTCGTTAAAGAATACCAGGGGCTTGATCCCGTCCCCGGCGGAAAGCTCCACCTCCTGGGGTGTGGTGACGGTGATATGGGCGTCATCGCTCTGCTTTTCAGATACCCGGTAAGTGCCTGGCTGGCAGTCAGTGAGCAGGATTTCCCCCGATTCATCGGTCTCGTAATCGCCTAAAAATTCACCGTCCCGCCAGATGCTGAACGTGATGCCGCTTAATTTTTCCCGGCTCTCCCGGTCATACTTGACCACCCGCAATCCGGGCAGCTCTTGGTTGACAAAATAGGCCGTAGAGGTCTCGCCGGATACCACCGTGGCGGTCTCGACCGTCTCCGTGTCGGCCTGCCAGCCGGGGATGCCGGAGATTTCACGCACCTCGTAGCCACCAGGGCTGAGTTGGGTGAACTCGACGAAGCCCCCCGGCCCAGTCTGGTCCGATTGGGTGGCGCCGGTCTCCAGGTTTTTGATTTGGACGGTCACACCCTCCAGCGGCTCGCCGGTATTGCTGTATTTCTCTACCCGGAGATTTCCGAAGGGTTTGTTAGTGAAGGTCAGCTCGGCCATCCGGCCCGCCGTCACGTTGACGTGTTGGGTACTGTTTTCCCCTTTCAAATACCACTGGGGCGGGGTGAGCTCCTCGACCGTGAAGTGACCGGTCTGATCCAGCTGTACGGTCACGGTCCCATCCGGGCCAGTGGTATAGGTGCTTCCCACCGTACTGCCATCCGGGGCGGTGACTTTGAACACGGCCCCCTCCAGGCCCAGGGTCGTCCCTTCCTCCAGCTTTGTGATCCGGATACCAGTGCCGGGGCCCGGGTCGGGTTCCGGTTCGGGGTCAGGATCAGTGTCGGGATCGGGGTCCGGATCAGGCTCTCCAGGGGGTTCATGCTCGAAGTTGAAGGGGGAGAAGATGTGCAGGCCAAAGCTCCTGCGCTCGGAGAAAATGGTATCCCGGATGGGCCGGGCATAGCGGACGGTATCCACATAGCTGTCGCACTCCCGGAAACCGTTGACGGAGTGCAGCTCCTCCCCGGTGGGGGTGCCGTCCTCGTCCAGAGGATACTCCACAAACTGATTGTCTACTGCCTGGCGCATCCACTGAGCCATATTGACGGTGGTGGAGGACTGGTCCCAGATCAGGTTGTACTGCTCCTGGGGCTCGTTGTTGTAAAGGGAGTAGGCCATCATATCCCGGAGGGTCATGCCCCGGCGGCCGCCGTCCGGGTCGGTGAGCACCATGCCGGTCTCCACGATGATCCGGTATTTGGTGCGCAGATCGCCGTTCTTGTCCTTAACATACTCCGACCACTTCTCCATAGCCTCGTCCGCGCTCCAGCCCGCGCTGTCCTCTGTCTCGGACAGCCGGCCCAGCAGGTACAAGAAGGCGTCGTTGGCTTTGTAGACTTTATAGATGTTGCCGGGAGTGACGGGCTGAGCCTCTGTGCCCCACATAGAGGTATAGTCGCCATTGAGCCAGCCGGTAGACCAATTATCCGAATAGAGGTGGAACATCTGCTCCTTCTGCTCGTTGGTGATGCCAGTCTCCGCCTGGAACTCGTCAGCGGTGGTCACCCACCGCTGGTTGTGGCCCTGGGTGGCGTCATAGGAATAGACGCCGTTCTCTACCGAGGGGCCTGCCATCAGCTGGGGGGCGTTGGCCCCGGCGGCGTTATACTGCAGGGCGTTGGAGTTGTACCAGGTGATGTCGCTGCGGCACTTCTCCGCAGACCAGCCGTCCCCCCACACTACATTCAGGGGCGTGCCTACCACGTGCCAAGTGTTCCAGTCCTGGGTATTCAGGTCGGTGACAACACCGCCCGGAAATTCAACCAGAGTAAAGCGCAGAAAGGTCCGTTCCGGGTTGATGGTCCAGGCCACATCGGTGGTGCTGGGCTTCCGGCCACCGGGGCTGCCGGGGTTGTAGGCCCCCACATCTCCGGTAGGGGTGGCATTGGCGGCGGGGGCCCGGTTGGGGCGCGGGGCCGGGTCTTGGGGTGCGAACATCCCCAGCGTAACGCTGGGATCGGCGCTATAAGCTGTGGTGATGTTGTAGGGCAGCTGGTAGGCGGAGATCCCATTGTCCGCAGGTTCAACTTCTGTCCATTTGCTGTACTTTTGGTAAGTTGCCCCGTCCAGGCTGTATGTCTCCAGGCTGGCGGGGCCCCCCGTAGCCCGGCTGACGGTCACAATCTGGTCCACCATGCGGAGCAGCAGGGTCTCGCCGCCCGCCATGGCCTCTGCCTGGAGCTGGGCCAGGCGCTCCGCCTCCCCGTAGGGGCAGGGAATGACATACTCGAACCGGGTCAGCCGGGAATTAAACTGTGCTTCCGCGTCCTCCCGGATATAGGCGATGCTGGGGATCAGGTCGGGCAGGTTGACCAGGATGCTGTCTTTGTCCACCCAGCCGGTGCTCTCCAGCGTGTCCCCTGTCCAGCCGCCCTCACAATAGCCGATCTTCAGGCGGGTGTTCCCAGTCTCCAGCAGGGCAAAGGGCTCCCCGGCTGGAATGGTCGCCGCTTGTGCGGTCCCGGTCTCTGCGGCATAGACAGCCAGGGGATCGTCTCCGCCGTTCCAGGCGGTAGTCCCGGCGGCATCCAGTTCAAAGCTGCCGGCGGGGGGATCATTGGCCGCTGTGCCGGCGGCAAATGCCCCGGCAGGCAGGATGCCGAGTGCCATAACAAAAGCCAGGAATAGGGATAGCAGTTTTTTCATGGTGCCTCCTTCATCTCATTTTGCTGTTTTGAGCGATCTCGTGAGAAAAACGAAAAAAGGGGCCCCCAGCTCCGAGTTTCCTCGGAACTGGGGGCCCCTAAAACATGATCTGCCGCCAATATTTTCCGCTCATTTCTCCACCGCCTGTACCTGCCAGCGGTAGGCTCTCTCACCCCGGACGCAAGTAAAGAGGGTGATCCGGTTGTCTGTGGCGGCGGCGGTGCCGCTGGTGTCTGTCTCTTTCACCTTCTGGACGCTGGTGACTTCATACGTCCTTGTCCCCAGCTTGGTGGTCCAGGTGATGGTATCGCCGGGTTCCAGGGTGTGCAGGTCTCCAAAGTCATCCCGGATGCCCCGGTTATGGCCAGCAATACAGCAGTTGCCGTCCCAAATGCTTGTGTCCGGGAAGTGGCCCGCGCCCTTGGCAAGGGTGGCGCTGTCCGTGCCTTCATACACTTTGACGCTCAGACCGATAGCCGGGATTCGCAAAGTCCCCAGGTATCCGCCGGAGTAGTAGAGGTCACTGGTCACGTCCGTCCATCCGGTGGAGGCGGTCCCGGTCCATCCGGAGCCCGTATCCACGGCGGGATAGGTGACGCTCCCCACCTGGGAGACCAGACCGCCGTCCAGAGCGCCGGGCACCAGGTTGGGGGTCAGCGGGGTACCGGAGCCGGGAAGATAGCTGGTGGCAGAGCCGAAGGTGGGCGGGATCAGGGCAGTGTTCTTGCTCCGATCCACATTGGGATCTTCCCACTCGTAGATGGTGTCATCGCTGGTGGGCCGGGCGAACAGGTAGTCATCCGGGGCATCCATGGTATATTCCAGGGCGCTGGCCTGGCCGATGCAAAGGGTACACAGCATGGCGGCCAGCAATAAGCCGCGCAGTTTCAATGGTGTTCATCTCCTCTCTTTGATCTTTTTAAAGGCGAATGTACCGCCAGCCGCCAGGGCGGCCACCGCGCCACCCACCAGCAGGGGCATCTTCAGCGCGGAGAGATCCACAGCGGCTTTCGTGCTTTCAGAGCCCTCTCCCTGCTCTGTTCCGGGAGCCTCGCTACCTTCCGGGGCCTCCGTGCTGCCGAAGATGGCGGTATAGGTGACCATGTCGCAGTCAGGCTTGGCCACTTCGCCGCTGTAGTCCGCAGTGACGGTGTAGCCGGTGGCGTACTGGTAGCTGCTGGAGCCGGTATAGCTGGCGGTGGCGGTATAGCGGGTGACGATCCCGCCGGCGCCGTCCGTCTGTTCTGAACTGTCCCACTGAACGTCCGCCAGGGTCAGGGTATTGCCCCTCTCCTCGATGCTCTTGGGGATCAGGGAAACGTCCGCCTCAGACAGATTGGGATAGCTCCGGCTGGCGGAGAGGGCCTGGGTCTTGGTGGCGTAGCCGTCCGCTGTCACCTTGACGGTAGTGTGATCCAGGTGCAGGATACCGGTATAGCCGTCCTCCGTGGTCACCTCCAGTTCAGCATTCAGCTGCTGTAGGATGGTCTCCATGTCGTTGGTGTCGCTGGCCTGGGAGATTGTCTCGATGTGAGGCTTGGTATCTACGCCTACCTCGTTTTTCCTGGTCATGTCCAGTAGGTAGTACAGCCGGCCATTCCGCACGAAGTCCTCCGTGGGGATACCCGAGGGATCATCTGAGAGGGACAACTGGTAGACCTTCTCCACACGGGGCTCATCCAGACTGCCGTAAGTATATTCTTCCACGGAAATGGGGTAGTAGCTGGCACTCTGGCCGGTGTCGGCGTCTGCCTCGGCGGCCAGGGCGGGGATGCTCCCGGCCATGACGAAGGCCAGGGCGCACAGGGTGGTCAGGATGCGTTTCATTGGGATTCCTCCATTTTTTATTTGATGGTGGGCCTGGATCATGTCATCTGCTCATGGTTTGCCGCCGATCCCCCCTTTCTTTCCCTTGGGCTCGTAACTGCAGGTACTCGTTCCAGTCCTTTCCCTTTGGGGGCGTCAGGATCTTCACAGTGCAGCCTGCCGCCTCATATTGGGCGCGCAGATGCTCCGCCGCCACCCGCCCCGGTTCGTCTACATCCAGGCATAGGCCGATCTGCTTGATATGGGGGTAGTCTTTCAGGTAGGACTCCAGGGCGCCTCCGTACACCCCGCACAAGGCCACAGCGTTGCTGGTGACCTGCCGGTGCAGGGTGAGGTAGCTCATCAGATCAATGGGCGCCTCGAACACCAACACCCAGTCCAGATCCGATCTGCTGGGAAGCCGGAAGGCGACGCGCTTATCGCTCCCTGGCACGTCCCGCTTGAAACTGCTGCCATCTAGGTCGTATGTGCCGCGCCTGCTGGCGAACACTGGAGTCCCCCTGGCATCTCTGCCCACGAATACACAGTTGTGGTACTTGGCGTCCTCATACAGAAGGCCGGCGTCCAGAAAAGACCGGATCACCTGCGGCGAGATGCCCCTCTTTTTCAGATAGGCGAATACCCGGCGATGGTCTGCTCCCGCAGGGGGAAGGACAAAGGGGGGGGCGTTCCTCCTCTGCGGGGAGCGGCGGGGCAGGGTCAGCGGGGGAGTCCCTGGCCCGGCCGCGGTAGGACAGCAGGTACTCTACCGCCTCCGGGAAGCTCTTACTGCAGAACCGCTGGAGGAATGTGATGGCGTCTCCGCCGGTGTTCTCGGAGTAGCGGAACCAGGTGCGGCGGTTTTTGATGCGGAGACTGTCCATCTCCTTTGTGGTGTGATACCTGCCGACCTTTTGAACATGGTACCCCAGGGACTCCAGCAGATCCGGCAGATCTGTCTCCCGGGCGGCCTCCATCTCTGCGTCTGTGAATCGGTGGACTGCGCTTGTTTTCGTTTTTCTCACCTCCTGCCCGAAAACGAAAAACAGCCCGGAGAGATGCCCCGCCGCCAGGGCGCCTCTCCGGGCTGTTTTCCATTGATCGTCTCTTATTCTTCTGGCTGGGGACTCACTTCCTCAGCATTTTCCGCCCCTTGCGCGGGCTCCTGCTCCGTATCGGGTGTGATGCTGTCCTCATGCTCCTGAGCCGCAGCTTCCTCGGCCTCTGCTTGAGCCAGGGCCGACTCGATCAGGCCCAGGACAAACTCCCGTTGGGTCACCTTCCGCCCCAGGCGGGCACTTTCGTGCTCCAGGTGCCGCTTGATCCGCTGGAAAAGTTCCTCCGGAATCTGGAATGCCATCGTTCTGCCCTTGTCCGACATCTCTGTGATACCTCCATTTTCTTTCATTTCGTAGTATTCTGTGAGTAGCTGGGCGATGTACTGGCTGGTGGTCTGGCCCGCTTTTTCCTTTTCCTCAGATACCTTCGTATGGAGGGCCAGATCGATTTGAGCACATAAGTTCTTTGTTTCCGCCATTTTGTCGGCCTCCTTTCTGGTGGTAGAGCAAGTATAGCCGGAAAGCAGAAGGAAAGCTATTACCAAGACCAACAAGGAATGCCGGACAAACGAAGCATAAGCACCAAATGGCCGCCATGGCAGGGAATGAAAAAAGCCCCTGTGGTCTGCGAGACATTCGGCAGGCCACAGGGGGCTTGTGGGAAAGCAGGGAGAGGCGGAGGGTTCGAGTCGCCTTCATGGCAAAATGGGTCCGCTTGCATCCCTCCGAACCATTACTTTGGGGAAACGCGCTACACTCTTTTGATTTTCAACTTTTCCGCTTTCTTTCCTGCTATTTTCTCTTTATAACGCAAAAACACCACACTTTCGTGTGGCGTTTCTGCTGTGCATCTTTTTCATCAACACATTTTGGTGGAGCAACGAGCACCAAATCCGAACCCATCGCCGGAGGCCTCCGCGAGGCCTTCGACGAAGTTCAGGTCGACCGTCTCGGCGCCCTGTTTGGTGTAATTGTAGACGATCCGGATCTGGTCGTCGTACAGATAGACGGCGTTCACGAAGTTCTCGATCACCTTCCACTGGAAGGCCGGATCCGTCGCGTCTCCGCCTCGGAACTTCTCGAGCCAGTAGATGATCTGCTCCCGGGAGAGCTCCGGCGTCTCGAAGCGGACGGCCTCGATCCGGTCGGAGATCTGCCGGCGCTGCTCCTCGAGCTCCTCGAGGCGGGCCTTCGTGGTCTGGGTGATGATCCCCTGCTCGATGGCGGTCATCACGTTCTTCAGGCTGCGCTCGACCTCGGCGAGCTGCTTCTGGAGGATCGGGATCTCGCCCTCCTCCTGCTCCCGGCGCTGGAGATCCACGACGGCGTCGGCGATCCTCTCGATGACGTCGTCGACGAGGACGCGCTGGAGCGTCTCCCGGACTACGAGCTCCTCGATCCACTCCTTTCGGACCGTCTTTTTGTCGCAGGCCCGCCGGCGCTTCTTCGTGGCGCAAATGTAATAGTTATGCTTCGCGCCCGTTTTGGAGGTCCCGGACTCCCCGACCATGGGGCTGCCACACTTCCCGCAGAACAAGCGGCCCGTCAGCAGATAGTCAACCCGGGACCACGACGCCGCCGGTGCCCGGGCGTTCTTCGCGATGATCTCCTGAGCCATGTCAAACGTCTCCTTCGTGATAATAGCAGGGACCCCGCCTTCGATCCTGACGTCTCCGTACTCATAGACGCCAACGTAGCGCTCGTTCCGGAGCATGACCCGGAGCGAGTTCTTGTTATACCGGGCGCCGCGGGAGGTCCGCAGGCCCCGGGCGTTCAGCTCGGCGCAGATCTCCGTCGGGCTCATGCCGTCGAGGTACATGGCAAAGACGTCCCGCACGATCTCGGCGCCGGCCGGCTCGATCGCAAAGCGGCCGTCCGGGCCCTTGCAATAGCCGAGGGGCAAGTTCCCGTTGTTGACCTTGCACTCCAGCGCGTTCGCCCTCATGCCGCGGCGGATATTCTGCGACAAGTTCGCCGAGTAGTACTCGGCGGAGCCCTCGAGGACGGACTCCAGCAGGATCCCCTCCGGGCCGTCCGGGATCGACTCCTTCGCATAGACGACCCGGACCCCGTACTTCTTCAGGCGGGCCTTATACATGGCCGAGTCGTACCTGTTCCGGGCGAAGCGGTCCACCTTCCAGCAGACCACCAGCTGCACCCGGCCCTTCGCTGCGTCCTTCATCATCCGCTGGAACTCCGGCCGCCGGTCGTTTGTCCCGGTCAGGTGGCGGTCGGCATACTCGCCAACGATCCGGATCCCGTTCCTCTCACAATAGTCATAAATCTCCGCGAACTGCTGCTCGATGCTCGTGTCCTTCTGAGCGTGTGAGGAGTATCGCCCGTAAATGTACGCCAGCATGGCCGCCGCACCTGCTGGCGCTTTTTTTGCGCCCATCAGACCCCACCCTCCTTCGGTGGCAGTTTCCACGTCCGGCAGCGATTGACGCCATGGAGATCGAGCAGCTCGGTGATCTCGTCGTCCGGAAAAGACAAGGAGAGCGAAGATCCTCCGGAAATGGAAACCACAGCAGAGAAGCGGCTGCCCTTCGGAATATCGACAAAGCGATCGAGGTCCGGGTCATAATATGCCTCGCTCTCATTCCTTCGCGTGAGATATGTGCAGAGCTTCCGACCAACCTTGCCAAGGGCGGGATCAGCAGCAAAGCCGGGTGGGTCATCCACCTGAACGGTGAGGCCGGCGCCAAGGAGCGCGCCGGGGTCCTCGCCGGCCTTCAATTCCCGGACGGGCTTCTTTTTGTAAAGCAGGTCGGACAAAATACTCCGGAGGAGCTGCTGATCGGAGAGGGTCAGACCCTCCACACGGCCGACCGCCTCCTCCAATGTCAAAACGGTCACGGCTACACCTCCTCGTCATCCGGGCGCACCGGGATCTTCTCCTCGAGATCGAAGGCAGCGGAGAGCAGCGCGGTCCGCCCCTTCACATCGAGGGCCTCGAAAATACGCAGCAGCTCGACCTCCTCCTCGCTGAGCTCACGCTCGACGGAGTGGCCGTTCTTCACGATCAGCGTGGTCGCGCTATTCCCCTGCACAACGGCGCTGTTGTGTATGTTCGATGCGGTGTTTCTTGCGATCGTCGGGTCGTCTGTCCAGCAGACCAAGTACTCGGGACAGACGCCGAGAGCCTCGGCCATGAGCTCGATCTGCGAGGCCTTCAGATCGGTGACGACCCCCATCTCGTACTTGTTGACAGCGGAGCGAGAGACACCGATGACTTCGCCGAGCCGTTCCTGAGACCACCCGCGATCTCTGCGTATTTTCTGTAATCTTTCGCCACTAAACACAGCGATCACCTCCTCTATGCTACGCCCCTAATTATACTCGATTTTGCCGCCCTAATCAACATATTTGAAAAATATTTTCATTTGTAGCTTGACAAGCTACAAATAAGAGGCTATAATGGACAGCAGAAAGCAACAAAGCACCCGCCGCAAGGCGGGCCGAAGATGAAAGGAGCACACCGCCATGATGATCCAAGAGTTTGAGAAACTGACCGGCATCTACCCCACCGCTGACCTCTACGAGGAGATCGAGGCCGCCTACTACGACTTCGACGGCGACAAGGTCGCCTTCTGCAAGGCCTACAAAGCCAACAAGGAAGGCCTCGCCGAGAAGATCCAGCGCCGGGCCAACATGGCACGCTTCAAGAAGCAGAACGCCGCCGAGAAGGACGTGAAGGCCCTCGAGGAAAAGATCGCGAAGCTGGAGGCTGCGCTCGAGCGTGAGGAGGAGTGGAAGCCCTTCGTCGACGGCCAAAACTACCAGCAGGACAGATACGACGAGCTGAAGAACGCCGGTGGCACGCGCGTCATGACGGACGAAGAAGCGAAGGACCTGCTCTATGACTGGTATGGCTTCGCCCAGGAGAAGATCAAGATCTACCACGCAGTCCCAGCCTACGAGGTCAACCGCCACCGCCAGCTCCGAAAGGTCGGCGAGGTCGAGCGGCTCCCGCTCTACAACGCGACCGACTGGAACTACATCCGCTTCGACTGCGGCTGCATGACCTACGAGCTGATCAACGACGATCTACGGCCCTTCGTCCACTGAGACGAGGGCTGGGAAAGGAGACGACCATGATCCCTCTTGAGTACATAAGAACAGACCGAAACGGCACCAAGTACTACGCCGACTGGACCTGCCCGCGCTGCGGAGGCGCGGGCCAGTCCGACAACTGGCTCGCCACCGGAAGGACCTGCTGGGGCTGCGGAGGCACAGGGAGGCGCCCGAAGCCCCGGATCGTGAAGATCTACACCCCGGGGCACGAGGCCAAGCTGGGAGCCCGCAGGGCCGCCAGAGAGGCCAAACGCCTCGCGGAAAACCCGCCACCCTCCGAGGACGAAGTCAGGGCACGCGCGGAGCAGGCCCGCCGGAACATCTGGAAAAGCGAAGGCTTCGCGGAGGACGGCACCGGCTACCTGCACATCGGTGACACCTACGAGAACAGGATGGCCTTCCTGAACGCCCGCGGGCGGTGGAACCGCTTCCTCCGGGGCTACGTCGTCCCGAAGGTGATCGAACTGAAGGGCGTCAGGGCCATCGAGATCCACGCGCAGGGCTTCTGCAACGCCTACGGCTACATCGACATGGACAAGGCCCTCGAGTTCGCTGAGGGCTCCAGATGAAGGAGGAACACCATGAAGCAAGGCATCACAATCGTCAGCGGCTACGACTGGCACGACCGGAACGTCCTCACCATCAAAAAGCGCCGCGGCAAGCTGACGCTCGCAGAGATCGAGGACACACTGCGCTATTCAGAGGGCCAGCTATACTGCGGGCACTACGTCATCCTCCTCAACTGTTCAGAGGCGACGATCGGCGTGAGTGGCTACTTCGACGACGAGCCGCAGGGCGACGCGGTCGACCTTTACCCCGTCGAGGAGGGCGAGTTCTGCCCCGTCTGCGGGAAGCTCACCCCTCCCTTCAACTACTGCCCGACCTGCGGCACGAGCTGGAAGGACTGCGACAAAAATGTCGAGAAACTGCTGGCCGGCATGAAAGTGGAGACAGAGCGAGAGATCAGCCACGCAAAGAGCAGAGACGGCCGCACCGCGTGGTACTGGACATACATCGGCGCGCTGGATATGGCCCAGCAAATTGGCGCCATAGACGACGCGCGCCGGCAGCAGCTCTACAAGGAGGCCGAAGGCCTCAAGGAAGCAATCAGAAAGGAGGAGTGAGGCATGGTCAACAGCACAGAGATCCGCGTGCACATGGCGCGGAATGACAACAAAACCATCAAAGCGCTCGCGGGTGAGATCGGAGTCAGTCCGGCCACCCTGAGCCGCTGGCTCGAAAAGGGCGATATGCCGATCAGCTACGCCGAGAAAATCGGCACCGCCCTGAAAATCCCGCGGGCCGACTGGGCACCCATATTTTTTTGCCCCGGTGTAGCTTGACAAGCTACAAAATAGCACAAGGAGGTGTCCCGCGTGAAACCTGCAATCAACATAGAAGCGAAGCGGATCCCGCAGGAGCGGGTCGACGCGATGGCCAGACCGGTCCTCGCTGCCGTCCGGAAGGCCTTCGAGGATCCGGCCACGGCTAAAGACTATGAGAGATGGCTCGCAGAGCGGGCCGCCAAATTGAAAGGAGCGCACGCATGAAAGACTACCGAGAAATCACCGCGGCCTTCGGCCTGAGCAACTACGGTAGCTACGAGACCAAGTCGCTACCCGGCACCGACCGACTGGTCGAGCTGGCCGAGGGCTCCGAGGATGATCTCGACCCAAACACCTACGACGGCAGCATGAGCGTCGAGGACTACGACGCCATGCAGGACACCAGATCGGCCCGGGAGGAGCTCGCTGCCGTCGTGGCAGCACAGGCCCCGGGCCTGCCCGCCGAAAAGCTGGACGAGCTGGCCGCTGCGGCTGCCGGCCTACATATCAGCCCGGAAACCATGCAGCAGATCCTCGAAGCCTTCGGCCGGGTCGCCGAGGCTGTCAAGGAAATAGCCCGCGCTCTGATGGAGGCGTTCAAGCCGATCATCGACTGGGCCAAGAAAACGGCCGAGCGCTTCATGGAGGCGCTGGCTGCCGGCATCGTCCCGAGGAAGTGGCTGCACCTCGCCAAGCACGCCAAGAAGGCCAGAACCCGCAAGAAGTACCGCAACCGCATCAGGCGGGCCGTGTTCGCTGCTCTGGCCGCGGAAGGAGGTGGGAGCTCATGACCGCCAAATGCGTCGGCTGCGGGCTCGACTGGAACGTCAGCATCTACCAGAAGATCCCCCGCACCGGCTACATCTGCCCGCACTGTGAGAGCCGGATCCGCGCCGGCGAACCGCTGAAGAATATACAGGCCAGCCCCAAGGGCCGGCCGCCAAGAACGAAAGGAGCAAAACCATGAAAAAAGCACTCAAGACCGCGCCCCGCGGCACCGCCTTCAACTATGCCGGCCAGCGCTGGGTCGTGCTGGAACATAACGCCACCGGCACCCTCTGCCTGACTGAGAAGATCGTCGAGGATCGCGCCTTCGACGACGGCAACTGCAACGACTTCAGCAAGTCCAGCAGCCTGCGCTACCTGAACGGCCCCTTCCTCGACACCCTGATCGACGCCGCCGGCTGCTCCGGCGCCTTCCTGACGAGTGAGCTCGACCTGACGACCGACGACGGTCTGAAGGACTACGGCACCTGCAACGTCACCATCTTCCTGCTGACGGTCGACCAGTACCGGCGCAACCGCGACGTGATCCCCAACGCAGACGACTGGTGGTGGCTGTCCACGGCCTTCAGCACGGCCTCCAATGGGTACGAGCATAGCGCCCGCGACGTCGACGCCGGTGGCGCTCTGAGCTGGAACGGCGCCTACAGCGGCAGCGACGGCCTGCGCCCCGCTTGCTATCTGGACTCTGATCTCCTGATCTCCTTCGACGAGCAGGACGTGACCGCAGAGCAGGCCGGCGACATCGTCAAGGAGCTGATCGAGAGCTTCGGCGGCAGCTTCGCCACCGAGGAGCAGCTCAGAGCTGCGGCCTCCTTCATGCTCGGCGCGCTGCGAGCCACCAGAGAACAGGAGGCGGCCCATGAGTAACCTGACCGCCCTCCTGAACAAGTACAAGGCCCTCGTGATCTTCGACACCGAGACCAGTGGCCTCGACTTCGACAAGGATCAGATCATCGAGCTGGCGGCCCTGCGCGTGGAGCGCACGGCCTCCGGCGGGCTGAGGATCGCCGGCAAGATGGACACCTTCATCAAGCTGCCCGAGGGCGAGACGTTGCCGGAGAACATCGTCAGCCTGACCGGCATCACTGACGCCCTCCTCCAGACCGAGGGCGTGCAGCCGGCCAAGGCGGCCAGCCAGATCGCCAAGCTCATGCAGCCGGGCCCCGTCCTGATGGTCGCCCACAACGCACAGTTCGACGCCTGCTTTCTGCGTGGCCTGCTGCGCGGCGCCAAGGTCGGCCGGATCGACTGGCTGGACAGCCTGACGGTCTACAAAGACCGCCGGCCCTACCCTCACAAGCTCGCCAACGCGATCCTCTCCTACGAGCTCGAGGACAAGGTGCAGAACAGCCACCGAGCGATCGACGACGTGCTGGCCCTGTTCGAGGTGCTGAAGGCGATGGACGACGAGCGTGACGACCTCGCTGCCTACGTCAACCTGTTCGGCTACAACCCGAAGTACGGCGTCAGCGGCCGCAGGATCGTCGGCGTCAGATATGAGCCGCAGGGCTTCAACAAAGCCATGACGCGGCCGGAACAAACCCTCCCGGCCCGCATGGCCCGGAGGTGAGGACAATGAGCAAGAGCTCACCGATCACAATCACGAGCGAGGAGCTGCGCGAGCGCGTCGAGGAGCACCTCGACCGCTGGATCCCGGACGACGTCTGGACCCGCAGCGACCCCTACGCCCGCCGCAAGCTCGACCTCTGCCGGAAACGGGAGCCGGAGGTCGAATACTACAACAACGAGTACCTCGTACTGCTGGCAGCGGACACCGTCAGAGAGACGGAGTTCAGCGACTTCACCCTCGCGGACTACGCCGCGAAGATGGCAGCCAGAGCTACGAGCTGAGAGGAGAAAACAATGGCAACAGTAACAAAAAGGGCCGCCTGCTGCAATCAGGCGACCCCTGCGAGAAGAACAGGCCAGCCAGCCGTCGGATCTCGCTCGTCGTACAGTATAGCACGAAAGAAGCGCCGCGCCAAGTACCTGCGCCGGCAAATCACCTGCCTGCTGCTCGCTGCTGCCGCCCTGACCGCCCTGATCTACGTCGTGGTCGGGGCGCTGACCCCGGACAAGCCCGGGACGGCCACAGTGGTGACGCCGCGGCCGGTCATCGAAACGCAGACCCCAATCCAGACGCCGGCAGCAGAACCGACACCGGCCCCACGCTTCGAGCTGAGCGCAGCAGAGCGCGACGTCGTCGAGCGCGTGGTCATGGCCGAAGCCGGCGGCGAGTCCTTCGAGGGGCAAATGCTGGTCGCACAGTGCATCCTCAACGCCTGCGAAAAGACCGGCACGCAGCCCTCCGAGGTCGTCGTGACGTTCAAGTATGCACCGGCCCGCCCGGAGCCGACCGACAGCGTCAGGGAGGCCGTGGCGGCAGTATTTGACGCCGGCGAGTTCATCACCGACGAGCCGGTCATGTTCTTCTACAACCCCGCAAAAGTCACAAGCACATGGCACGAGAGCCAGACCTTCGTCATCGAGGTCGGCGGCCATCGCTTTTTCGCAGAAAGGAGCCAAGACAATGAGTGATAAAACCAACGCGGCCATCGCCGCAGAACAGCAGGCAGCAGCTACCGAGGAAAGCTCGGCAGCTCAGCAGGCCGAGGCCCTGCCGGCTGCCACCCTCGAGGAGCTCGAGGAGTTTGACATCGGCAGCGTCGCCGATCAGGAGGCCCCGCGCTTCAGGATCACGGACGACCGATGCGCAGACTGGGCCGTCCGCAAGATAGCCGAGGAGCGTGCGGAGTACGACCGCCTGAAAGAGCTGGCCGACCAGCAGGTCGCAGCCATCACCGAGAAGATGGAGGCAGCCAAGCGCCGGCTCGAGAACGGCACGTCCTACTTGACGAGCTGCCTCGCCGAGTATTTCCGCACCGTACCCCACAAGACCACCAAGACGACCGAGAAATACCGCCTCCTCTCCGGCACCCTGACCCTCAAGAAGGGCGGCACCAAGGCAACGCCGGACGACGCGAAGCTGGTGCCGTGGCTGAAGGCCAACGGCTTCGGCGACTACGTCAAGACCGAGGAGAGCGCCAAGTGGGGCGAGCTGAAGAAGGGGCTCACCTTCGTCGGCAGCGTCGCCACCATCACCGAGACCGGCGAGATCGTCGAAGGCATCACCGTCACGGAGCAGCCCGACATCTTCAAGGTCGACTTGTAAAGGAGGCCCACCATGACAACCGCAGCAGAAAAGAAAACCACAGCGGCAGCCAAGACCGCGGAGGCCCTGCCTGACGTGGCCTCCTGCCTCTCCCTCCGGCAGAAACTTGTCGAAATGAGGAAAGCCTGCCCGGAGATCCTGAAGAAGAAGCACAGCGACGGCGTCAGCTACTCCTACGCCAAGATCTACGACGTGTGGGAGAAGATCACCCCGATCATGAACCAGCTCGGCGTCGACTTCGACGTCATCGCTGAGACAGCCACCAAGCACTCTGACAACGGCGACCCGCTGTACTGGATCACCATGCAGACCAAGACCCGCAACGGCGACAAACTCATGTTCCTCTACGAGGCCGACCTGACGATCCGCTGGACGAACCTCGACAACGAGGACGAGACCATCGAGGCCGTGATCCACTCGATCGGCTGGAACGACGACCCGGCCAAGGCCAAGGGCGCAGCCCACACCTACGCCCTGAAATACTACCTTTTCGAGAAGTTCACGGTCGACCAAGGCGAGGACGACCCCGACAACAACGACTTCAGCGCACAGGGCAAGGGCTCCGGCAGCGCAGGAGCCGCCAGACAGGGCCAGCAGCGTCAGGGACAGGGCCAGAGCTCCGGCCGACTCAGCGACGCGCAACTCGGCCGCCTCTACAAGAAGGCAGAGGCCGCCGGCATGAGCCGCGAGCGCACCGACGCCCGGATCCTCGAGAAGTACAAGAAGCAGGATCCGGCCACCCTGACCCGTCAGGAATACGACGAGATCTGCAACTCGCTCGACGCCGCAGCGGCGCAGCATAACCAGCAAGGAGGTCAAGCCTAATGTATAACCACACAGGACTTCAGGGGCGCCTCACGGCCACCCCTGAGCTCAGATACACCCCAAGCGGCACCGCGATCACGAGCTTCACGCTCGCCAGCGACACCGGCCGCAAGACCAAGGACGGCAACAGGATCACCAATTTCATCGACTGCGTGGCGTGGCGCCAGCAGGCCGAGTTCGCCTGCAAGTACCTCACCAAGGGCCGCCTCGTCATCGTCGACGGAGAGCTGACCAGCCGAACCTATGAGGACAAGGACGGGAACCGCCGCAAGGCCACGGAGATCACCGTCAGGAACATCAACTTCAGCGACAGCAAGAAAGACGGCCAGAGCGCGGGCTCGCAGCCGCAGGGCGACGACTTCGCGGATCCCGGGTACGCAGACGCCTCCGGCTTCACGGAGGTGGACGGCGATGACAGCGATCTCCCGTTTTAGAACGACCGACGGCCGACCAAAGGCCGACCAATTAAGAGCCAAGGACACGCGGCCACAAAGAGGAGGTGACGACCGTGGCATGGATCCAAGTACATCAGACACTCAAAGATCACCGCAAGCTGTTCGACGCTGCTGACGAGCTTGAGATCTCGCCCCCGCACATGATGGGCCTGCTGATCTCCTTCTGGCTATGGGCCCTCGACAATGCTCCCACGGGCAAGCTCGACGGCATCACCCACCGCATGATCGCCCGGGCTGCTCAGTATGAAGGAGACGCCGAAAAGCTGGCCGCGGCGCTGATCCGGGCCGGCTGGCTGGACGAAAACGAGGACGGCGAGCTCGAGATCCACGACTGGTACGAGTACGCCGGCAAACTGATCGACCAGCGGAAGGCCGAAAAAGAGCGATCGCAGCGTCGGCGTGACGCGGCCGCAGCAGCCGCAGGAGAAAACGCAGACGACCAACAAACGGCCAGCGGTCAGCCGAAGAAAGGCCGCAAGAAAGCCGCAGGCAGAGTAGACCAGAGTAGAGTAGATAAGAGTACAGATGGTACTACTCCCCCTTCCCCCTCTGACGAGGGGGCTGACGAGGCCAAAAAGGACGCCATCGAGGTCAGGTTTGCAGAGTTCTGGAGCGCATATCCGAAGAAAGTCGCCAAACAGTACGCCCTCAAGGCATGGAAACGGCTGCGGCCGGACGCCGAGCTGCACGAGAAGATCATGCAGGCCGTGAACGCTCAGAAGCGGAGCGAACAGTGGCGCCGAGACAATGGCCGCTACATACCGAACCCGGCCACATGGCTGAATGGCGGCCAATGGGACAACGAGCTCGAGGAGGGGACGACAGATGCAAAAAATCGGGGAGATCCTGAACGCAGCAACGCAGCCGACGCCGGCCGCGACTACTCGAAGGGCTTCAAGACAGCAGACGACCTCGACGACTGACGCCGGGGACGGTGGCACCAACTGGATCCTCAGCAACGACCCGGCCGTGGCAGATCTGCCGGGCACCCCGAAGCCGGTCGCCTGTGAGTTCTGCGGGGCACCGCGCCACACCAAGGGCTTCCCCTTCGGGGATCGTATATGGTGGGCCCCATACGGGCCGGAGCGCTGCACCTGCCCCGACGCCGTGGCAGCCTTCGAGAAGGCCGAGACCGAACGCAAGGCCAAGGAAGAAGCCGAGCGCAAGGCTGAGGAGGATCGAAAACTCCGCGACAAGATCCAGCGCATCGTCGGCGAGTCTGGCATGGGTGATCGTTTCCTCCGCAGAACCTTCTCGACCTTCCAGATCACGGACAGCAACCAGAAGGCCGCGGCCGTCGCCAAGCGCTACGCGGACAGCTTCGACAGGCTGCTGCCAATTCAAGGGCAGCCAGAACCCGGCCGCAACGGCCTATTCATCGCTGGCCCGCCGGGCACCGGCAAGACCCACCTCGCCGCAGCCATAGCCAACCACCTGATCGCTCAGGGCCGCCCGGTCATCTGCATGACCATGATCGACCTACTGGAGCGCATCAAGCGCACCTACTCCAGCAGCGAAGGCGACGAGGGCAGCGTCCTGAAGATCTACAAGACCGTGCCGCTGCTGGTCATCGACGACATGGGAAAAGAGCCCCCGACCGAGTGGGCGATCTCGACCATTTACAACATCATCAACGGCCGCTATGAGGCATACCTGCCGACCATAGTGACCACCAACTACGACGCCGACACGCTGATCCGACGCATGACCACCCGGGACACCCGGGACGACACCACAGCCCGGGCAACCATCGACCGGCTTATGGAAATGTGCAGAGCCATCGCCCTGACCGGCGAAAGCTGGCGCCAGAAATAGGAGGACATCATGAAAAAGGTTTATATCTGCTCCCCGTGCCGCGGGGACTACGAGAACAACATCCAGCGGGCCAAGGAATACAGCCGGGCCGCAGCTATGAAGGGCTGCATCCCGATCGCCCCGCACATCTACCTCACGCAGTTCATGGACGACACGATCCCGGCCGAGCGCGAGCTGGCCCTGAGCTTCGGCCGCGAGCTGGTGCTCCAGTGCGACGAGCTGTGGGCCTTCGGCCTCTCCCACCCGTCCGCGGGCATGGCCGGGGAGATCGAGGTCGCCAAGGCTGCCGGGATCCCCGTGCTGAACGGCTTCGAGGAGATCAGCCGCGTCGAGCCCGCTCCTGCTGCCGCCCTGGATCCTGAGCCGCAGGACGCTGGCAGCGTGACGCTGCATCTGCCGGCCTTCAGAGCGATGGCGGTCTGCAATCAGCACCTCGACCACGGCCCGCTCCACATCGAGATCGCCGGCAGCATCATCCTCGAGCTTGCCAAACGCCTCACCGCTGAGCCGGGCGCCCACTTCGACATCGGGCCGGGAGGTGAGCCTATTGACTAAGTACAACCCGCGCACCAACGCCGAAGGCTACCCGGATCCGACGCCATACGAAGCCGAGCGCCACATCAGGGCACAGATCACCGGCAAGCAGGCCAGAGTAGCCGGCAACTACTTCGAGAACATGATCTCGGCCTCCTGCGAATACTACCGCGACCGCGGGCTTGCCAAGATCGAAAAGACCCCGGAGCCCATGAAGCCGCTCGGGGCCAAGAACCGCAAGGGCCAGTTCCTCGCCTGCTACACCAAGCAGGCCCAGCCGGACTACGGCGGCACCCTGAAGGGCGGCCAGAGCATCTACTTCGAGGCAAAGCACACCGACGATGACCGCATCGAGCAGCGCCGTCTCACGCAGGAGCAGCAGGATGACCTCGAAGCCCACCACAAGCTCGGCGCCGTGGCCTTCGTGCTGGTCAGCTTCAGCCTGTGCGACTTCTACCGCGTCCCGTGGCCGGTCTGGCGTGACATGGCCGAGACCTACGGCCGCAAGTACGTCAAGCAGGTTGAGCTCGCTCCCTACGAGGTGCCGGCGACGGCTGGCTACATCAAGTTCCTGCACGGGATCGTCGGGCAAGCAGGGCCGGAAACCACTCAGGAGGTGACACCATGATCCCCTTCCCGGATAAGAAATACGACATAATCTACGCGGATCCCCCGTGGAGCTACTCAGACAAGGGCTGCAACGGGAACGCGGCCGAGCACTACCCCACCATGACGGTCGACGAAATATGCAAGTTACCCGTCAACGTCGCGGGGGG
>OLSM01000501.1_pt1 | contig 37337 bp, 32 predicted proteins | sample 1672721 | NCBI WGS metagenome assembly OLSM01 (sample SAMEA3136717, study PRJEB25190) | human gut metagenome
ACCATGTCCTGATCATCGATGACTTCCTGGCAAACGGCTGTGCCCTGATGGGCCTGCTGGATCTGGCCAAGGAGGCCGGAGCCACGGTTGAGGGCATTGGCATTGCCGTGGAGAAGGGCTTCCAGCAGGGCGGCGAGCTCATCCGCAGCAAGGGCATCCAGCTGGAGAGTCTTGCCATTGTGGAATCCATGAACAGCGAGACCGGCGAGATCAAGTTCCGCGAGCAGCCGCACCAGAACTGAAAACAAGCACTTCAAGACCGCTTCGGCGGTCTTTTTTGCTGCCCATTTTCAGGCCCCGTCAAAACTGTCGCCGTCAGCGGGGAGGTCGGCGGCGGTCTCTGCTGTGGAGGCAGCCGGGGCTTCCGTGGTGCGGGGCACGCCCTTGTACACCAGCGTCTGCTCCAGCACTTCGGCACAGACCGGGGCCGACAGGCTGCCGCCTGCGGTCGTCCAGCTGTGGGGTTCGTCCAGGCAGACCAGACAGAGAAACTGCGGGTCGTCGATGGGAGCCACCGCCACAAAGCTGGCAATGCGGGCTTTTTCGTCGGCGCTGTCCAGCTTCTGGCTGGTGCCGCTTTTTCCGCCTACCCGGTAGCCCGGGATCTGGGCGTTCCGCCCGCCGCCGTGGAGCACCACGGCCTCCATCATCTCCCGCATGGTCTGGCTGGTCTCTGCCTTGAGCACCTGCCGTTTGCAGACAGGGGAGAACTGCTCAATGGTACTGCCGTCCGGGGCCAGGATCTCTGAGACGACGTAGGGCTGCATCAGCTTTCCCCCGTTGACCACGGCGCAGACTGCCGCCGCCATTTCCAGATAGGAGATCTTGCTGCTCTGCCCAAAGGCACAGGAGGCCAGCTCCACCGGGCCCATCCGGTCGGCGGTATAATACAGGCTCTGTTTCGGTTCGGCGGGCAGGTCGATGCCGGTGGGCTCCCGCAGGCCGAAGGCGGCAAAATAATCGCAGAAGGCGTCCCTGCCCAGCCGGGCCCCGATCTGGATGAAGCTCTGGTTGCAGGAATTTTCCAGCGCCTGGGTCACGCTCTGGGCTCCGTGGCGCTTGTGGTTGGCACAGTGGAAGCGGGTGCCTGCCACTGAGATGGATTCCCCGCAGTAAAAGCTGGAATGCTTTGTGATGGCTCCGGCATCCAGCGCCGCCGCGCAGGTGATGAGCTTGAACACGCTGCCCGGCTCGTACAGGTCGCTGACAGCCTTGTTCCGCCACTGGGTCTGCTGGGCCAGCTGCAAAGCGGCCTTGCGCGCATCACCGGTCAGGGCCTCCACGGTGTTCCGGGCGGCGGTGTCGGCAATGACGCGGGGCTCGTTGGGGTCGTAGGAGGGCGTGGTGGACATAGCCAGCACGGCCCCGGTGTTCACATCCATGACGATCCCCACGGCCCGCGCCGCCACATGGTGCTCCTGCACGGCGTAGGACAGCGCATTTTCAAGGTAGTGCTGGATACAGCTGTCGATGGTGAGCCGCAGGCCGTCCCCCTCGGTGGGAAAACGCTCGGTCTCGTAGCTCTGCTCCAGTGTGTAGCCCCAGGCGTTGACAGCCGTGAGCACCACGCCGTTTTCCCCGGTGAGCAGATCGTCATATTTCAGCTCCAGCCCGGCCACCCCTGCGTTGTCCACATTGGTGAACCCCAGCACCGAAGCCAGAAACGCTCCCTGCGGATACCAGCGCTTGCTGTCCTGATTGATGCGGATGCCGGTGATGCTGTTTTCTTCGCAAAAGTCCCGCACAGCATCGGCTGCGGCACGGTCCACCCGGTAACGGAGCAGGCAGTCGTTGGAGCGGCGGTCGCTGAATTTTTCCAGCAGGGCCGCTTCGTCCAGCGCTAAGATCTCCGCAAGGCCGTGGGCGGCAAGGGTGATTTTCTCTTCCGGCATCTCCCGGGGCGAGGCCCGCAGGGTCCAGCAGCTGCTGTTGGCGGCCAGCAAAAGACCGTCGGCGCTGTAAATGCGCCCCCGGTCTGCGGGGACCACAGTGTCCCGCAGCTGCTGGCCCTGTGCGCGGTCGGCATAAAAGCCGTCGGTGTGCACCTGCAGGAAAAAGAGCCGCACGGCCAGCCCCAGGCAGACGGCACAGAACAGCACCGCCACGGCACGTGCCCGGCGGCGGAATCCACGCTCGGGCAGGGTGCGGAGAACTTTGGGCATGATGTCTCACCCCCTTTAACGGGCTCACCCTCTCCGTCATCGCTGACGCGATGCCACCTCTCCCGAAGGGAGAGGCCTTGGCATTCGATACAAAGTTTATGATTTTGTCAAAAGCTCCCCCTTTGGGGGAGCTGGCGCAAAGCGCCTGAGAGGGTGAGCTAGTGTACAAGATATGCACAACGTCACGATAATATCCGTATAGCCAACAGCAGCATGGCGTACAATAGTAAAACTGGGGGGTGACGACATGAAACTGACTGCCTTGGCAGGCGGGCGGCACAAGGCACCGCTGCGGCCGCTGCCGGCCATGGACCTGCCGTTTCTGGTGCTGGTACTCACGCTGGTGGGGTTCGGGCTGGTGATGCTGGGCAGTGCATCGGGGGCGGTGGCCCTTTACCGGCGGGGCGATGCCTTTGCCTACCTGCGCCCCCAGCTGCTCTACGCTGCCATGGGCATTGCGGGGCTGTGGCTGGCCAGCCGGGTGGACTACCACATCTTCCACAAATTGGCCTGGCCGCTGCTGGGGGTCTCGCTGGTGCTGCTTGCGGTGGTGCTTTTTATGCCGGAATACAACGGCTGCAAACGGTGGCTGGTGCTGCCGGGGGTGGGTACCCTGCAGCCAAGCGAGATCGCAAAATTTGCCGTGGTGCTGGTGTTTTCGCACATCATCTCGCTGAACCATGACAGGATGCGCAGCTTTGCGGTGGGGGTGCTGCCCTTTGTGCTGGTGCTGGGGGTGGTGGCGGCGCTGATGCTGCTGGAACCCCATCTTTCGGGCACTTTGCTGATCCTGGGCATCGGGGCAGTGTTGATGTTCGTGGGCGGCACAGGTCTGCGGTGGTTCGTGCTGGCGGGCGTGGGCGGGGCGGCCGCCATCGGGGCGGCGGTGGTCGTTATGCCGGACCTTGTGCCCTACGCTGCCGACCGCCTGCGCTCCTGGCAGGACCCCTTTGCCGACCCGCTGGGGGACGGCCACCAGACCATCCAGAGCCTGTACGCCATCGGTTCCGGCGGAGCCACCGGGCTGGGGCTGGGGAACAGCCGCCAGAAGCATCTGTTTGTGCCCGAACCTCAGAACGACTTCATCTTCTCCATCGTCTGCGAGGAACTGGGCTTTGTGGGGGCCTGCGCCGTGGTGCTGCTGTTCGTGCTGCTGCTCTGGCGGGGCATTACCATTGCCGCCCATGCCCCCGACCGTTTTGGGGCGCTGCTGGTGGTGGGCTTTACCGTGCAGGTGGCTCTGCAGGCTGTCCTCAATGTGGCCGTGGTCACCAATACCATCCCCAACACCGGCATCAGCCTGCCCTTTTTCTCCTCCGGAGGAACGAGCCTGATGATGTTGTTGGGAGAGATGGGTATTGTCCTATCCGTATCAAGAGGTGAGACCTGACGGAATAGAAAACATAAAGTTGAATTGCCAAAGGCTCTCCCTTTGGGAGCAACGACGACGACCACCGCCTGCGGCGGAATGAGGGAGGAGTTGTTGGGGCCGCGGCCAGCAGGACGCAAGCGCAAGGGTTTGCGCGAAGCGGATGCTGGGAGCCGCAACCCGGTGCTGGCGCGAAGCGCCTGAGAGGGCGAGGATGCTATAAATTGCCAAACAAACTTGTCCGCCTCACACTCCGGCCCTGTTTTGCATACGGTGGGGTATCTTTTGCGGAATGGGGGCACGGACATGGAGGAACGGATCGTGGTGACAGGGGGCCGCCCGCTGAACGGAAGCGTGAAAATTCCGGCAGCGAAAAACAGCGTTCTGCCGCTTTTTGCGGCATCGCTGCTCTGCACGGGAGAGGTGCGGCTCCAGGCTGTGCCCCGCCTTGCAGACGTGGAACACTGCATGGCGCTTTTGCGGGGCGTGGGCTGTTCCGCCCGGTGGGAGGGCAGTGATGCAGTACTCTCCGGTCCGCCTGCCAACAGCACCCTGCCGGGGCAAACAGCGGGACAAATGCGGGCCTCCATCCTGTTCTGCGCGCCCCTGCTGGCAAGGCTGGGCCGCGCCGAGACCAGCCTGCCCGGCGGGTGCCGCATCGGGGCCCGACCCATCGACCTGCATCTGGCGGGGCTGGCAAAAATGGGGGCGGTGGAGCTGGAAGCTGGGGAAGGGCGGCTGGTGCTGACAACTCCCTCTGGCCTGCACGGGGCCGAGATCACCCTGCGTTTCCCCAGCGTAGGGGCCACCGAGACGCTTCTGCTGGCCGCTGCCTGTGCCAAGGGCAGGACCATCCTGCGGGGGGCGGCCCGGGAACCGGAGATCGCCGACCTTGCCGCTTTTCTGAACCGGTGCGGCGGCTGCATTGAGGGGGCAGGCAGCTCCACGATCCGCATCGAAGGGCGGCGGGGCCTTTCCGGGTGCTGTTTTTCGCCCCTGCCCGACCGCATTTTTGCTTCCACGCTGGCCTGCGGCTGTGCGGCGGCGGGCGGCCGGGTGGAACTGACCGGCTGCGCCCCTGCGCTCTATGCGCCGGTGCTGGAAATTCTGGGACAAATGGGATGCCGGGTGGAACCGGCGGGGGACATGGTGCGAATTTCCCGCTTTGGGCGGCTGCACGGGGCAGGCCGGGTGTTCACCGGAGCCTATCCGGCCCTTGCCACCGATGCTGCCCCGCTGCTGGCGGCGGCAATGCTCTGTGCCGACAGTGAGAGCAGCATCGAGGACGTGATCTTTGAGCGCCGGTTCGGCTGTGCCGAGGGTTTTTGCCGCCTGGGTGCACAGGCCGAAACGGCGGGCAGGGTGCTGACCATTGCGCCGGGCGGCCATTTGTGCGGCACCGTGGTGGAGGCCCCCGACCTGCGGGGCGGGGCGGCACTGGTGCTGGCGGGGCTTGCGGCCCGGGGAACCACGGTCATCACCCACCCGACGCATATCGACCGGGGCTATGCCGGATTTACAGAGATTTTGGCCGGTTTGGGGGCGCAAATTCGGCGGGAATCGGCCCCGGGAAACGGGTCGGCCAAAAAAACCTCTGCAAAAAAACAAATTTGTCTTGCAATCGGGACAAAAAGATGATACGATACAGTTATATAAGTATAGTATCGAACTCTTCTTGTGCGAAAAGCGCAGGTTTACGATAACATATCCGATGGAGGACAAAAGTTATGGCACTCATGCTCGACGAAGAAATGGATGAAAACGTTACGACGATCAAGGTCATTGGTGTGGGCGGCGGCGGCGGCAACGCAGTCAACCGCATGGTCAGCGACGGTCTGCAGGGCGTAGAATTTATTGCAATGAACACCGACCAGCAGGCGCTGGCCAAGAACCATGCTGCCACCAAGGTGCAGCTGGGCTCCAAGCTCACCAAGGGCCGCGGTGCGGGCGCTGATCCCGAGATCGGCCAGCGTGCTGCCGAGGAAAGCAAGGACGAGATCGCAAATGCCCTGAAGGGCTCCCAGATGGTCTTTATCACAGCCGGTATGGGCGGCGGCACCGGCACGGGTGCGGCTCCCGTTGTGGCTGAGGTGGCACACGATCTGGGCATCCTGACCGTGGGCATCGTCACCAAGCCCTTCTCCTTTGAGGGCAAGCGCAAGATGGGCCTGGCAGAGCAGGGCATTGCAAACCTGCTCATGCACGTTGACAGCCTGATCGTTATCCCGAATGAGCGCCTGAAGATGATCAGCCAGGAAAAGATCACCCTGATGAACGCCTTCCAGGCCGCCGATAATGTGCTGCGTCAGGGCGTGGAGTCCATCTCTGCTCTGATCAATGTGCCCGCCTTCATCAACCTGGACTTCGCCGACGTGCGCTCCATTATGAAGGATGCCGGTTATGCCCACATGGGCGTGGGCAGCGCCAAGGGCGCAGGTAAGGCAGAGAACGCCGCCAAGGCTGCAATCTCCTCTCCGCTGCTGGAAACCAGCATTGCCGGTGCACACGGCGTGATCATCAACATCACCTCCAGCCCCGATATCGGCCTGGAGGATGTCGAGACTGCTGCCGGCCTCATCACCCAGAGCGCTCACCCCGATGCAAACATCATCTGGGGTACTGCGTTCGATGAGAACCTGTCCGATGAGATGCGTGTTACCGTTGTGGCCACCGGCTTTGACAACAAGGCCGCCGATGGCCTGCGCAGCAGCCTGAACAACGCCGCCGGTGCCGGTGCTTCCACCCCCAGCGCAGTGTTCAGCTCTGATGTGTCCGGCGCGGGTGCCGCAAAGCAGCAGCCTGCTGCCGCCGCAAACAGCGCTGCAAAGCCGGTGGAGGAAGAGAGCAGCGACAACCGTTACTACGATGAGCTGCTGGCGATCCTGAATAAGCGCAAGTAAGTTTGTAAGTTACAGTGTGAACCGCCCGGGAGGGGGCGTGGTCTCTTGCGCGCGTGAGCGGGAGGAGCAGAGATGGTACCAAACGACATCTGGCTGCGCACCGAATGGCTGAGCTGCCGCAGGACCAGTGTGCTGCGCTGTGTGGAGCGTTATTGTGCCGCCGCTGCCCGTGAATACCGCCGCGCTCTGCGCAGGGTGCAGGAAGTGGAGGAAACGATGGCGCAGGTCGAACCGGAAACCGGGAGACGGCTCCCGAGCCAGCCCGCTCAGGCGGAGCTGTTGAACCGCCGTCTTGCCGCTGCCAATGCGGAGATCCGCCGTTACCAGACCCGGCTTTACGCCTGTGAGCGGGAGATGGTGGCACTGCGGCAGGAGAACGCCGAGCTGGAAGCTCTGTGTGAGCAGGCGCGGGCAAACAGTTTGCTGCCGCCCGTGCCCCCGCAGCCCAAGGTGCTGGAACAGCCCGGCCTGCCGGTGATCGTGTTCCACCCGGCGGCAGATGCCCCCAAGGAAGAGCAGCCCCAGCCGGATGCTGTACCGGAGCAGGAGCCTGCCCTGCAGGCCGCACCGCCGGAACCGGAGGAAGAACGCCGCCCCTTTGCGCAGCCGGACTGGAAGCCCACCACGGCGCTCGACCATCAGGCGGTGGATCTGGTACATCAGCTGGAAAGCTTAATGACTGTATAACAAAAAGACGATGCACAAACGCTGTGCATCGTCTTTTTTGCGTCTTGGGGATGTTACCGCACGGCGCTGGTGCGGTGCTCCATGAGGTAGGTGGCCTTCAGATCGGCAATGTGGAGCTTGACGGCAAGCGGGTATTTGTCGTAAGCCTCCGAGATGGCAAAGCAGCCGCCCTTGGCCGCATCGTCAAAGCCGCCCATGTGCCAGCGGATGGCTACCGCTTCCTCGACCTTCAGCTTCATAAACCGCTCGATCAGGAACACGCTCTTCTCGCCGTGGCCATAGGGGAACAGATCCTCCACGCTGTAGCTGGGCACCTTTTCCCACTGGCCGGTGGCATCATTCTTCACATTGCGGGTGCCCTTTTTGTAGTAGTTGGCCTTGCACAGATCGTGCAGCAGAGCACAGATGGCATAGCTCTCCTCACTCTCGCCCTCGGTGAAAAAGCCGTCGTGGAGGGCATGGTAGACGTTCAGGCTGTGCATGCACAGGCCGCCGTCACAGGCCCCGTGGAACCGGGTGGAGGCCGGAGCCGAGAAGAAATCCGTCTTGTTGTCCAGCCAGTCCAGCAGCTTTTCGCTGCCCGGGCGGGAGACATGCTGATGCCAGATCTGCAAAAACTCCTCACGGTAGTCCATCTTACAGCTCCAGATCTTCCAGAATGCCCTTGAGGATGGCCAGCTCTTCGCCGCTCAGGGAAATGCCCTTGCCCATGCGGGTGCCGTCCGGGGACCAATCGCGGATGTCGTACTTGGGTTCGCCGTCGTTCCAGCTGATGAGGTTGAGCTGGCGCTCCCAGCCGCGGGGCCGCTGAGACAGCACTGCAATGCGCTGGACCACTTCGTATTTGATTTCTGCCATGTTTCCTTACCTGCCTTTGCTTTGTTTGTTATCATAATATAAGAACGCGGCGAAGATTTCAACAGGTAATTGGAAAATAATTTGAAAATTTTAAATTTACTTGCAGGAGCCGGATGTGATATCCGCAAAACGGAACGTCCAGCCAAAGGCTCCCCCGCCGGGGAAACTGGCGTGCAGGGCGTGACGGAAGAAGTTAACCATAAGGCTCCTCTTCCCGCAGGCGAACCAGTTCTTTTACCGCCTCCGGGTCATCCGGTGCGGGCTGGCAGCTGTTTCGCTTCTGCTCAGTGCTGAACAGCCCGGGGGCATACTGTGCCATTACGCCGGGTGTATTTCCTGCCAGAAATTCCTTGGCGTTTTTCTGCATACAGGCTGCCGGTGTGCCGTCCGTCATGGGGACCGCCTGGATCGGCGGCAGATCCGGTTCCGGCGGCGGCAGCTGCACCTCCGGGCTGTCCGGCTGGCTGGGCAGTGCCCCCAGCGGCGGGCTCACCCGGCTGGATGTGGGGCCGACATGCTTTTGCTTGTGGGACATAAGAAACACCTCCGCACTTAATGTGTGCGGAGGTGTGGTCGTTTATGCGGGAAGGGGGTGAAACCCCTCAGTCAATGCTTCGCATTGCCAGCCCCCCTAGTAGTGGGGCCTCTGGCGTTGCATGGAGTTTGGTGAGTTCCCCTTTGTGCGCAGGCTGAACCGCTCTGCCAAGGCCTCCCCTACCAGGGGAGGTGGCAAAGCCGATAGGCTTTGTCGGTGGGGTTACGTCACAATCTCCACCCAGCTGCCCCCGCTCCGCTCCTTGTGCACGACCACCTGCCGGTCGATGCGGTCCTTCAGGGCGGCGACATGGGAGATGATGCCCACCAGCCGGTCGCCCTCGGTCAGGCCGGAAAGCACCCGGATGGCCTGCTCCAGCGATTCCTCATCCAGCGAGCCGAAGCCCTCATCGAGGAAGAGGGTGTCCAGCCGGATGCCGCCTGCGGTGCTCTGGACTTCATCGGAAAGACCCAGGGCCAGCGCCAGCGAGGCCTTGAAGCTCTCGCCGCCGGACAGGGTCTTGACGCTGCGGCGGGTGCCGTTGTAGTGGTCGATGACTCCCAGGTCAAGGCCCGACTGGCTGCGCTGGTTCTCGGCACCGATGCGCTCCAGCTCGTACTGGCCCGCCGTCATCTGCATCAGGCGGGTGTTGGCGTGGACAAGGATGCGGTCGAGGTAGTTCATCTGGATGTAGGCCTCCAGCCGGATCTTCTGCTTGCTGCTCAGGGTGCCGCCCGCCGTGGAGGCCAGTGCGTTCACCCACTGCCAGCGGGCATCCAGCGCGTCCCGCTGGTCGGCAAGCTTCCGGTGATCGGCCAGCGCCCTCCGGTTGGGCAGCAGCCGGGCGCTCAGGTCTTTCTCCTGTGCGGCAAGGGCTTTGCGCCGGGCCAGCAGCTCGTTCTGCTCTGCCTTGAGCGCCGCGATCTTCTGGGGCTGCGCGATCTGCTCCGCAGCCTGCCGGGCTTCCAGTGTCTGCACCGCAGCCTGGGCGGCGGCAGAAGCCTGCTGGGCTGCCGTCACCTGCGCTTCCAGAGCGGTGCGCTGTTCTGCCTGTGCTTTGCGCTGGGCTTCCAACTCTTTTTTGCGGCGGCAGTCGGCATGGTTTTTGGTCTGGTGCTGGTTCAGGTCGGCCTGTGCGGTGTGCAGAGCATCGTTCTCCTCGACCAGCGCAGTTCTGAGCAGGCTTACGGTCAGGGGCACCGGCCCCTCGGGCGAAGTGAACCGTTCGGGCAGGAGCGCTTCGGCATCCTTCCGCAGCTGGGCGCGGCCCTCCTGCTCCCGCGTCAGTGCTTCCCGCGCGGCGGCACTGGCCTCCTGTGCGGCGCTGTCGGCCTGGGCGGCGGCCTGCTTGGCTTGGTTCACCTGCACTTCGGTGGGAGCGGTGCGGGGCAGGTGGGCTTTGGCCGGGTGGTGGGTGCTGCCGCAGACAGGGCAGGCGGCACCCTCTTCCAGCGTCTGAGCCAGCAGACCCGCCTGCGCATCCAGAAAAGCACGCTCCAGTGTGTCACGGGCAGAATGGGCCTCGGTCTGTCTGCCCGCCGCCTGCCGGTAGGCCTCCTGCGCGGCGCGTGCGGCGGTGTTCCGGTGCTGGCACTCTGTCAGGCTCCGGGCCAGCTCGTTCAGCGCAGTTTCCCGCTGGGCAAGACGGGCCGCTTCTGCCTCCAGCTCCACCCGGCGGGTGTCGGCATCGGCCAGAGCGGCAAGCTCTGCTTCAGAGGCCGTGAGTGCCGCGTCCAGTGCTTCCAGCGTTTTGCGCCGGGTGTTGGCCTTGGCGGATTCCAGCTGGGCGGTGCTTCGGGCCTTGGCCAGCTCTTCGGCAACCTCCTGCTGCTGGCGCTCTGCCTGCTCTGCCGCGCCCAGCGTGGTCTGTAACGTGCTCAATTGCCTGTCCAGCGCAGCCAGCGCGTCTGCGGCCTGTGCGGCGGCGGCTTCCTGCCGGGCGGTCAGTCCCTCCAGCAGGGTGGCCACTGCGTCCGGCGGCATCTGCGCCGAGAGTGCCCCCAGCACTTCGGCCTCCGGGTCTGCGGCATCATACGAGATGCCCGCAAGCACTGCGTCCAGCTTTGCATTCAGGGCGGCGCGCCGGGCCGTGAGGGCGAAGTTTTCCTCGGCCAGCGCCTCCTGCAGTTTCTGGTAGCGCTGGGTGCGGAACAGCTTCCGGAAGATCTTGCTCCGCTCCTCAGTGGTGGCGTTGAGCAGCCGGGTGAACTGCCCCTGCGCGATCATGGCGATCTGGGAAAACTGGTTGTAGTCCAGCCCGATGATATCAATGACAGCGGCAGTTACCTCCTTGGCCTTGGTCACAGGCGGGCGGCCGTCGGCATAGGTCAGGGCGGCATCCGCCTTTTCAGTGGTGAATCCCTCGCCCCGGGCCTTGGGGCGCAGATACTCCGGGTTGCGCCGGACGGTGTACCGCTGCCCCCGCACCTCAAATTCCAGCTCCACAAAGGTGGGGGTGCCGGGGTCCGCGTATTTGCTGCGGAGCATGGCCCCATCCCGCACGCCGCCGCTGGAATGATCGTACAGGGCGTAGGTGATGGCATCGAACAGGGTGGTCTTGCCCGCGCCGGTGTCGCCGGTGACAAGGTAGAGCCCGCCTCTGCCCAATTGCTCCAGCGGCAGGGTGGTGGTGCCTGCATAGGGGCCAAAGGCCGAGAGGGTCAGCTTGAGCGGTCTCATGCGTCCTCCTCCTTCCAGATGCTTTCAATGAGCTGCTGGCAGAATGCCGCCTGCTCATGGGTCAGGGGCTGGTTGTTCTGCAACTGGTAAAAATCCGCAAAGTGCTCCAGCGGTGTTTTCTGTTCGGCCTTTGCAGGGGCATCCAGCTCCTGCCGGGTCTGGGTGCGGCGGTTGTCGTAATCCAGCCGCATCAGGTTGGGGTAGATGACCCGCAGGCGGGCCAGTGCCTCGGGGATGTCCTGCTCATCGGTCAGGGTGATGTGCAGGTAGTCGTCCACGGCGGTGCCCTCGTAATTGCGGCGGTCGGTCAGCTCCATATAGCTGCCGCGCAGCTCCCGCAGATCGTGCTGGGGCACCAGCGGTTCGGCGGCAATGGTCACGCTGCCCTTTTCGCCCAGCTCCACAAAGGTCACGCTCTTGTGCTGGCTGGCCTCCGAGAAGGAATATTTCAGCGGCGTTCCGCAATAGCGCAGGGTGTCCCGGCCCACCTTCTGGGGGCTGTGCAGATGCCCCAGCGCCACATAGTCGAACTTGTCGAACAGGGCGGCATCCACCCAGTCGATGCCGCCCACGCTGGGCTCCTCGCTCTCGCAGGAGGCAGCTCCTGCCACGAACTGGTGTGCCACCAGCACACTGCGGCGGGCCGGGTCGGGCGAACAGTGATCCAGCACGCAGGAAAGGGCATCGTTGTAGCTCTCAATGGGCGCGTCCGGCCAGACGTGCCGCACCATGGCGGGCTTCAAAAAGGGCAGTAAGTACAGATCGACCGGGCCGTGTGCGTCGGTGAGGGTGATGGGCTCCGGCGGGCCGGAAAACACCGGTGAGACGTAGACCCTGCTTTCGGCCAGCAGGGCAGAGCCAAAGGCCACCCGGTCGGCGGAATCGTGGTTGCCCGAGATGGCGAACACCGGCAGCTTCCGGTGGGAAAGCTCGGTGAGGAACCAGTCCAGCAGGCGGACCGCCTCGGCAGGCGGCACGGGTTTGTCGTACAGGTCGCCGGCCAGCAGCACGGCATCCACGGGGTGGGAATCGAGCAGGGATAAGATCTGCTCTAAAATATAGCGCTGGTCATCCAGCATGGAGAACTCGCAGACCCGTTTGCCCAGGTGCAGGTCGGAGAGGTGGAGAAAACGCATGGGGAAGCCCCCTTTCTAAAAGGATGGCTCTATTATACCACGGAATGTTCTCTTTTGCGTGCCAAAAGAGAACCAGAAAAGCACCCGCTACTTTCGAAGCGCGGGAGGCACGAACTAGGGGCTGCTCGCCCCTAGTAACCCCAAAGCAGAGGGCTCCGAACAAAAATGCTGGAGATTCCCGCCTGTCGGCGTGAAGATCTCTTAACCGCATTTTTGCCCGGAGCCGATTGAAATTTTTAACTAGCGGGGAACAGCTTCTCCCAGGTGGCCTTACCTACAGCACCGTCAGCGGTCAGGCCGTTGCGGCGCTGGAACCGTTGAACAGCGGCGGCAGTCCGGGAGCCGAACTTTTCGTCCGTGCCGATCTTCTCCCCCAGCGTGTTGAGTTTCTGCTGGATGAGCCGGATGGTGCCGCCGGACATGCCGGTGCGCATCACGATGCCGGGATAGGGCACCGCCAGCCCGTGCTTTGCGGTATACTTTGCGTAGAGGACGTTCCAGGTGTTTGCCCCGACTTTGCCGTCCATGTTCATATTGTTCCGGAGCTGGAATTCTTTCACGGCATTTTCGCTCCTGGTGCCAAAGCGGCCGTCTGTGGTCAGTGCGGGGTAATAGCTGCACTGGTCACGTACGCCGTTCAGCCAGGTCTGCACCAGGGCTTCGTCCGGGCCGTAGGAGCCCTTTTGGATCAACGAATAATAAGCGGGGATCGCCATTGTGGGTCACACTCCTTCCACGACAGCGTATGCAGCGCTGTGGGGAGGTGTGCCATAGCGTTTTTGCCCTCTCCGTCTTTGCTTCGCAAATCCACCTCTCCCAAAGGGAGAGGCAACGCATATCTCCGGTTTAGAAGCTGCTGACCGTGAGCTTCAATTGGCTCTCCCTTTGGGAGAGCTGGCGCGAAGCGCCTGAGAGGGCGAGGCTGTTTCGACCAGCACTTTATCCTCCCGGCTCGCCGTCACCCGCTGCCACCACTCCACACACTTGAACCGCACCACATACGACCCACACACCAGATCGTTTTCCTCCGGCAGGGCGTAGGTGCCGCAGGCGGAGCGGCACAGCCCCGGGTAGAGCACGCACCACCAGTTTTTGCCGTGGCGGGTGTTGCCGCCCAGGTCGATGCGCAGGGCCTGATACCGCCCGGCGGGCAGGATGCCGGTGGAATAGCGGGTGGTATCAAAGTACATTTCCACCAGCTGTACCGTAACGGTGGAAAATATCCCCCGTCTTGCCAGCACGGCCCGGGCCGTCAGCTCCAGTGCGGGCAGGTTCTCTGCCGCCCAGCGCAGGGCAGCAGGCTTGTCCTGTGCGGTGCAGTGGACATCGGCGTAGGCCAGAACAGCATCCCGCACGGCGAGCTTGACGGTCTGGTCGGCAGGGGAATCGCTGTCGGCCCGGATGTGGAAGCGCAGGGTGTCGGCGCAGAGGAGGGCCCCGGTGTCCAGCTGTGTCTGCCCCCAGCGCAGGGCAGCAGGCAGGGCGCTCAGGAGCAGCGCAAGGGAAAGCACGGCGCACCCCAGCGCCATCTCACGGCGGGTGAGCGTGCGGGCAAAGAATGGCAGCATAAAAAACAGGCCCCTTTTCTGGAAATGATAACCAGAGAATGGGCCTGTTTGACACATTTTATTCTGATACTTGATTTTTGCAGTGAAGCCTGACTGTAATGCCGAAAGCTCCCCCTTCGGGGGAGCTGGCAATGCGAAGCATTGACTGAGAGGGTTGTTCCTTTTAGTTCTTCAGGGACTGCATGGGAGCCGGCAGGCGGCCACCGCGGTTGATGAACACCGAGGGGTCACGCTGATTGACCGGCATGATGGGGCCATAGCCCAGCAGACCGCCGAAATCCAGGATCTCGCCTGCCTTGCGGCCGATGGCGGGAATGACGCGGACAGCGGTGGTCTTGCTGTTCACCATGCCAATGGCAGCTTCGTCGGCGATCAGGGCGCTGATGACAGCGGGGGTGGTGTCGCCGGGGATGATGACCATATCGATACCCACCGAGCAGACAGCCGTCATGGCTTCCAGCTTTTCGATGGTGAGGCAGCCGCACTCGGCGGCGTGGATCATGCCGTCGTCCTCGCTGACGGGGATAAAGGCACCGGAGAGGCCGCCCACATGGTTGGAGGCCATCACACCGCCCTTCTTCACAGCATCGTTCAGCAGGGCCAGGCAGGCCGTGGCGCCGCAGCAGCCGCAGGTCTCAAGGCCCATCTCTTCCAGAATGTTGGCCACGCTGTCGCCCACAGCAGGGGTGGGGGCCAGCGAAAGGTCGATGATGCCCGCGGGCACGCCCAGAGCCTTGGAGGCCAGATTGGCCACCAGCTGGCCCACGCGGGTGATCTTGAAGGCGGTGCGCTTGACCAGCTCCGCCACCTCGTCGATGGGAGCATCCTTGGGCAGCTTTGCCAGCGCGGCGCGCACAGCGCCGGGGCCGGAAACGCCGACGTGGATCTCACAGTCGGGCTCGCCGGGGCCGTGGAATGCACCGGCCATGAAGGGGTTGTCCTCGGGTGCGTTGCAGAACACCACCAGCTTTGCCGCGCCGATGCACTGGCGGTCGGCGGTCAGCTCGCTGGCCTTCTTCACGGCTTCGCCCATCAGCTTGATGGCATCCATGTTCAGGCCCGCCTTGGTGGCACCGATATTCACCGAGCTGCACACGATGTCGGTCTCGGCCAGTGCGCGGGGGATGGACTCGATCAGGCGGCGGTCACCGGCCGAGAAGCCCTTGTGCACAAGGGCGGTGTAGCCGCCCACAAAGTTCACGCCCACCTTTTTGCCTGCGGCATCCAGTGCCTTGGCAAAGTCCACGGGGTCTGCATCGGGGCAGGCACCCAGCAGCATGGCAATGGGGGTGACGCTGATCCGTTTGTTGATGATGGGAATGCCGTACTCGGCGCTGATATGCTCCACGGCGGGCACCAGATCGGCTGCCTTGGTGGTGATCTTGTTGTAGATTTTTTCGCAGGCCTTCTTCGGGTCCGGATCAATGCAGTCCAGCAGGCTGATGCCCATGGTGACCGTGCGCACGTCCAGATTGTCCTGCGTGAACATCTCGATGGTCTCGAGGATGTCGCCGGTATTCATCATGCTCATAAGAGTATCCTTTCTGAACCTCTCCGTCCTTGCTTCGCAATGCCACCTCTATTAAGGGAGCTGGCGCAAAGCGTCTGAGAGGTTCTGTCTGTTAGATGGTATGCATCGCGTCAAAAACTTCCTGACGGGTCAGATTGATCTGCATCCCCATCTCCTTGGCCAGAGCATCGGTGCGGGTGTGCAGCTCCTCATGGCTGACGCTGCACTTGGAGATATCCACCAGCATGATCATGGCAAACATGCCCTGCAGAACGCTCTGGGTCACATCCTCAATGTTGATGTTCAGCTCGCAGCAAAGGGCGGCCACTTTGGCAACAACGCCCACGGTATCGTGTCCGATGACAGTGATAAACGCTTTCATATTCCTTACCCCCATTGTTTCTGGTAAAAACCCCTCAGGCGCTTCGCGCCAGCCCCCCTGGTAGTGGGGCCTCTGGCGTTGCGTGGAGTTTTGCAAGTTCCCCGTTCCGCACAAACTGTATCATTCTGCCAAGGCCGCCCCTATTAGGGGAGGTGGCAATGCCGTCAGGCTTTGACGGAAGGGTTTAATTCCAGTATAGCAGATTTGCCGATTTTTGAACACTCTTTTTGGAAAAAAGAGCAGTTTTCAGGCGGAAAAGACATTCTATACTGCTTTGATGTAAAAAACAAGATGCAAAGCGGCGATTCTTGTGCTATACTGAAAAATAACAGCGGGGCGGGTACGCCCGCCCGCGCAAAACAAAGGAGAAACGACCATGGAACAGCTTTTGAAGATTCTGGAAGACAATGCGCGGCTGCCCATTGAGGACATTGCCACCATGCTGAATAAATCCCCCGCCGAGGTGGCGGCTATGATCGACCTGGCCCGGGCGCAGGGCATCATCAAGGGCTACAAGACCCTTGTGGACTGGGAAAAGGCCGGGGTGAACCGGGTGGAAGCAGTCATCGAGCTGAATGTCAGCCCCAAGAAGAGCCGCGGCTTTGATGAGATTGCAGCCACCATTGCCGCCTTTGACGAGGTGGAGAGCGTGCTGCTGATGAGCGGCGGCTACGATCTGCAGCTGGTCATCAAGGGCCAGACCTTCCAGGAGATCGCCCTGTTCGTGGCAAAGCGCCTGAGCCCGCTGGACGATGTGCTGTCCACTGCCACCCATTTTGTCCTGCGCACCTATAAAAAAGAGGGCCGCCTGTATCAGGACGAAGAGATCGATGAAAGAGAGTGCACGGTTCTGTGATGGATTACGATAAACTGATCGCGCCTGCCGCACGGGAGATGCGCCCCTCCGGCATCCGCAAATTCTTCGATCTGGCCGCTGATATGCCCGAGTGCATCAGTCTGGGTGTGGGCGAGCCGGATTTCAAAACACCGTGGGCTGTGCGGGAAGCAGGCATCGAGAGCCTGGAGCATGGCCGCACCCGCTACACCGCCAACGCAGGCCTGAAAGAGCTGCGGGCGGAGATCTGCAGATATCTGGAGCGCCGGATGCACCTGCACTACGACCCCCTGCGGGAGGTGCTGGTGACCGTGGGCGGCAGCGAAGCCATTGATATGTGCATCCGCACCATCGTGCAGCCCGGGGATGAGGTGATCATCCCGGAGCCCTGCTTTGTCTGCTATGAGCCCATCACCACCCTGTCCGGCGGTGTGCCGGTGCATGTGCCCTGCCGCCAGGAGGATGAGTTCCGCCTCAGGCCCGAGGCCCTGAAAGCCGCCATCACCCCCAAGACCAAGCTCCTTATCATGCCGTTCCCCAACAACCCCACCGGTGCGGTGATGGAGCGGGAGGATCTGGAAGCCATTGCGGAGGTCCTGCGGGATACCAACGTCATGGTGCTTTCGGATGAGATCTACGCCGAGCTGAACTACGGCCTGCGGCCCCATGTCTCCATTGCCACCCTGCCCGGCATGGCCGAGCGGACCATTGTGGTGAATGGTTTTTCCAAGAGTTATGCCATGACCGGCTGGCGCTTGGGCTATGCCTGCGGCCCGGCTCCCATCATCAAAATTATGACCAAGATCCACCAGAGCGCCATTATGAGCGCCCCCACCACCAGCCAGTATGCGGCCATCACCGCCCTGCGGGAGTGCGACGGTGAGATCGACAAGATGCGGGATGAGTACAACATGCGCCGCCGCCTGGTGGTGCACGGCTTTAACTCTATGGGCCTGACCTGCTTTGAGCCGCGGGGCGCGTTCTACGCCTTCCCCTGCATCAAGAGCACCGGCATGACCAGCCAGGAGTTCTGCACAAAGCTGCTGGAGCAGAAGCATGTTGCGCTGGTGCCCGGCGATGCCTTTGGCGCATCCGGCGAGGGCTACTGCCGTGTTTCCTATGCTTACAGCGTGGAGCACCTGACCGAGGCCATGAAGCGCATCCGGGAGTTCCTGAAAGAAAATGGCATCAACAGCGGAGAGCAGTGAGGAGGAAGAACGATGGCAAAACTGAACTGCGTGACCGTTCTGGCCCCGGCCAAGCTGAATCTGGCGCTGGATGTGGTGGGCCTGCTGCCCAACGGCTACCATAACCTGGATATGACGATGCAGGCCATCACCCTGTACGAGCGGGTGGTGCTGCGCCGCAGCCAGAACCTGAACCTGACCCTGCCGGGCAGCCCGGTGGCCGCCAACGATTCCAACACGGCCATCAAGGCGGCGCTGGCCTTCTTCCACTATACCGGCCTGCTGGCGGGTGTAGAGATCACCATTTACAAGAATGTGCCGGTGCGTGCCGGTATGGCGGGCGGCAGCGCCGATGCCGCCGGTGTGCTGGTGGGCCTGAACGTCCTTTACGGCGCAAAGCTCTCCATGAGTGAGCTCTGCGCGCAGGGGGCAAAGATCGGCGCGGATGTGCCCTTTGCCCTGATGGGCGGCACCTGCCGGGTGCAGGGCGTGGGCGATGTGATGAAAGCTCTGCCGCCCTGCCCGGACTGCTGGTTCACGGTGGTCATGCCCGATTACGGCGTTTCCACTCCGGAAGCCTTTGCCGCTTATGACAAAGTGGGCAGCAGCACCCACCCCGACTGCGAAGCCCAGGAAAAGGCGATCCGCGCCGAGGATCTGGCAGGTGTGTGTGCCGCCGCAGGCAACGCGCTGGAGGAATGCAGCGGTGCCAGAGACAACGAGGCCATCAAGACCGCGCTGAAAGAGAACGGCGCTGTCACTGCCCTGATGACCGGCAGCGGCGCGGCTGTGTTTGGCATCTTTGAGAGCGAAGAAGCTGCCCGAAGCGCCGCCGAGGTTGTCAGGGCGCAGTGGCCGCAGGTGTATGTGGCCCGGCCCGATCGGGGCGGCGCGCGGGTCATCAGCCCGAAGTGGATGCTGTAATATGCATAACCTCCTTTCCAATGGGGAAAACTGCCCAAAGGAAAGGAGGTCTTTTTGTGCAGACCTTTTATAAAGTATGCCTGATCCTGATGATCATTGGCGGCATCAACTGGGGGCTTGTGGGCCTGTTCCAGTTTGACTTTGTGGGCTGGCTGCTGGGCGGCAGCAGCTCCATCTGGTCGCGCATCGTGTTTACGGTGGTGGGCGTGGCCGCTGTCTGCGGCATCCCGGGGCTGTTTGCAGAGGAAACGGAAGAATGAAAAACGGCTGCTGCACGGAAAATGTGCAGCAGCCGTTTTTGTGGATCATTCAGTTATCCCACCCCACCAGATCGGGCAGGGTAAGGGTCTCGTCCGAGCAGTGGGGGTCTGCGGGGCCGTCGGTGGGGGCGGTGGCCTTTTCCACAGCCCGCACGATCTCGCTGATGGCGGCGCAGTCCTCGGGCAGGTCGGTCTGGCTGCGGCCCGAGTGGGTGAACAGGATCTTGCCCAGATGGCCCACCACCAGCGTCAGCGGTAGCAGCTGAGGGGCTTTGGTGTCGTAGTGGTAACCGGCATCTCTGGCGGCCTTGTAGATCTTCTGGGCCGCAAAGCTCCAGCTCAGCAGGCCGCGGGTCTGCTCTACGCCCAGGTAGCCGTACAGTACGCCGGGGCCATCGCAGATGACAGGAAAGGGGAAATCTGAGCCATGGGTGGCCTTAGCCACCGCCTGCGCCGAGGAACGCACCACACAGACAAGCCGTGCCCCCTTGAGCTGGGGCAGCGTTTTCAGGTAACGGGTGATATATTCGCGGCTGACAGGGTGGTCGAACCCGGGCAGGAAGATCATGCACAGCGGATGCTCCCCCTCGCACAGGGCGTAAAAATCATTGCCTGGCACCGTGGGGGTGTCGTAGGTGAAACGGGGGATGCTTGTCCCCACAAGATGTTCGCTTTTCATACCGCAATGCACATCCTTTCCATCATCACCAAAACCTCTCCGTCATTGCTGACGCGCCTGAGAGGTCGTCCTATAAAAAAATCCACACACTGGCCTTGTGGCAGGCCAGCGGTGGATGCAATGCTATAAAAAGATCCCGCCCGGTCGTCTGCGGCAATCAAACCTACCCTTACGGACAGGTGGGTGCCCTGTCGCCGGATTCACGCTTCCTCATCGAACCTCCATGGTCGACCCATGGCGGGGAGGTCTGCAATCCGCCGGAGAACTCCGGGCTCCCGTTGAATGATTAGTAGGATCATATAAACCGCAACAAATCGCGCCGGGCAGGAAGTCTTGCCTGGGAATCTGTCTGTGTTGGGGAATTACTCGATCTCGAACTGGTCGCTCAGGCGCTGCTCAAACAGCTTGCTGACTTCCATCAGAGTCTCGTCATCCTCCACAACGTCCAGATATTCGCCCTCGCTGTCCTCGCCCACGCTCAGGATGACCAGCTGTGCGTCCTCGTTGACATCCTCTTCATCCTCTGCGTATTCGACAACTGCAAGGTAATGCACGCCCTTATGGTCCAGTGCATCGATCACTTCAAACGTGACCTCATTGCCGTCCTCATCCTCAAGAGTCATCAGATCGGGCTGATATTCCTCTTCGGTGTTCGGGTTCTTGATCTCTTCTGCCATAAGATACGTTCTCCTGTCTATCCAAACCCAATCAAAGGGATGGTACTCAAATAAAATTACGCACACAGCCCGGGATCTGCTACGTTCCCGCCGTCCCTTGCTGTGCTTATAGTGTAGCGTTTTTTTGCCTGCTCGTCAAGATGTTTTTCGCACAGAAAATGCACGACAAATTTTCACGCATTTCCCTCTCGCTTCCCGGGCAGAAATATGCTATACTGAATTCTGCGTATCTCCCGCGTGCGGGGGAACTGCTATCAGAATATGAACGGAGGGATCTGTTTATGAATAAGACCCGTGTCCGGCTGGCGGCGCTGCTGCTGGCCGTGAGTTTTGCACTGTCCGGCTGCAGCCTTGTGAAAAACATCGGCGGCAGCAGCGGAGCCGGAACAAAGACCATCACCCGCCCGGCGGTGGAATCGGCCGAGCTGCAGTTCACCCACCCGGCGGCGGGGGAACCCGTGGCGGTGTTCGATACCACGGCGGGTGTGTTCCGGGCGGTGCTCTTCCCGGAGCAGGCCCCGCAGGCCTACGATAACTTTGTGGGTCTGGTGCAGGCAGGCTACTATAACGGCCTGACCGTGACCCGTGTGGAGCAGGACTTTGTGGTGGAGGCCGGTCAGGGTGCTGACGGCAAGGGCACCACTATCTGGAATGGCAGCCGCTACCCGGCTGAGGCCACCGACAAGCTCCACCATTATTCCGGTGCCCTCTGCATGGCGGCGGACTCCTCCGGCAAGTGCGCCAGCGTCTTTTATATCATGTCCACTCTGCCCGGCGGGGATTCCATCACCCAGGAACTCACCGACCAGATGAACAGTGCAGGCTACCGCGCTGAGGTCGTTTCGGCCTATCAGACCGCCGGCGGCGCGCCCTACCTCGACTACACTGATACCGTGCTGGGCCAGGTGTACGAGGGAATGGACGTGGTGGACACCATCGCTCAGGCCGCCGTGGATGAGAACCAGAAGCCCACGGAAACGATCACCATCAACAGCGTCAGCATTGAGACATATCAGGCGCAGTAACAACTGAAAATGACAAAACCGGCTTTCCCGTGGCAGTAGGAAAGCCGGTTTTGTGCTGAATGGAGAGAATGGGAGATATATCGGTCAGCGGGAAAGGCCGCTTACCCCACTGGCAATGACACCGCCGTCCATGACGATGTCCGTGCCGGTGAGATAACCGAGCCGTTCGTCCAGCAACAGGGCATACAGCGCGGCGATCTCTTCTGGTCTGCCGTTCCGCTTGAGGGCGGAATGGGCGGTAAAGGTCTGGGCTTCGGCGCTTTCCAGTTGGCCCATGGGGGTATCAAAGTTGCCGGGGGTCACACTGAGGCAGCGCACCCCTTTGGCACCAAAGCGGGCGGCATCGGTTTTGGCAAACCAGATGACGAAATGCTTGCTGATGGAGTAGGCCACACCGGTGCGGGCGTTTTTGGGCATCAGGTTGATGCGAGCCATCATCTTTTTCAAAAATTTTTCCCGGTCGGTGCGGGCAAGGGGATAACTGTGTTTTGGCATGATGAATCCGGGGGCCAGATAGGCGCTCATGCTGGATGTATCAATGACACAGCCGCCCGGGGCCATGACCGGGTAAAAGGCATCATTGATGTTGACTGTGCCCAGCGCGTTGGCGCGCAGGATGGCTTCCGGGCTGCCCATGTGGGGACTCATGCCAGCAATGTGGAGCAGAGCTTTCACCTGCCCACGTTCCACGGCGTGCCGTGCCAGCTTTTCGCAGCTGGAACGGTCAGAGAGGTCACAGGCAAAGGCTTCGGCTTCGTGTCCGGCTTCGGTCAGCTCGGCCACGGCGCTTTCCAGTTTTGCGGCAGTGCGACCTACCAAAATTACATGATATCCGGCTTCACAGACCAGCTTGGCCGTGGCGCGGCCCATGCCGCTGCCGCCGCCGGTGATCACACAGACAGGTTTCATCTTCGGTTCCTCCCTTATTTGATTTTGCCGGTGGCTTTGAGCCAGGCGGCGGTGTCGTGGAGTGTTTCGGCGTAGGGACGGGGTGCAAAGCCCAGCTCGTTCTTGGCCTTGGAGCAGTCAAAGGTGTTATTGCGCTCCAGGTTGTAGATCGCAAACTCGGTCAGCACGGGCTTTGTGCCCTTTTTTGCGGCCGACTTTTCCATCTGTTTTGCGGCAAGGTGGGCGAAGGAAAGGGGAAGGTAGAACTTGCAGCCCTTGCAGCCGGTATCCTCTTTAAGCATCCGGCACATTTCCTTCAGGGTGACTTCATCATTGCTCAGGATGTAGCATTCACCTTTGCGGCCCTTGTCGGCGGCGGCAATGGTGCCTGCGGCCAGATCCCGGACATCCACCATATTGAAGTTTCCGGCCATGCCGATGGGCATTTCACCGTTCAGGATCTGGGTCAGGGTGCGGGTGGTCTGGCCGATGGCCGGGTCGTTGGGGCCGATGATGCCGCTGGGGTGGACAACGCAGGCGTTCAGGCCCGCGTGGGCGGCATCCAGTACCTTCTGGGTGGCCATGGCCTTGCTGCGGCTGTACCAGCCTACCACCTTTTCCTCTTCATAGGGGACGAACTGATTCACTTCCCGGATGGGCTGCCCGGCGGGCAGCTCAGGAATAGCACCGGTGGAGGAAACGTACACGAACTTCCTGCATTCCGGGTGGTGCTTGGCGGCGGCAAGCATATTCTCGGTGCCGCCCACATTGACGGCGATCAGCTTCTCGCTGTAACCCGGGTCGATGGTGACCATGCTGGCACAGTGGATGCAGACGCTCTGGCTGCCCTCGGGGATGTTGAAGAAAGCTTCACAGTCCTCGGCGCTGCACAGATCGCCCTCAAAAACCTCGACCTCAGCGGGCAGATACTTGCGGGCAGGATCCCCCTTGAGGACGAAGGCCCGGATGTGCTCGCCCCGTTCGATCAGCTGAGTGCAGATGTTGATGCCCAGGAAACCGGCCGCGCCGGTCAACAGATAAGTGGTGTTGATGTTCATATTCTTTTCCTCCCGCTTTTCTCTCAAAGTGTACGATACGGTTTACAGCATTGCGGCCAGACCCAGACCCATGCTGTCGAACCCCTCAGAGACAGCCAGATAGGCATCCATCGTGTCCTCGTCGATACGGACGGGAGAAGAGGTGTTCCGGTTTTTGAAGCTGTTCAGAGTGGCAGCGAGTGCCAGACCGATGCCGTAGTTTACACCGCCCTCAGTCAGGGTGTAGTAAGTATCCAGTGCGGTCTCGTCCAGGGTGGAAGCGGTCATGTTCTTGCGGTTCATCATGGTAAGTGTCCTCCGTTTTATGTTTGAATGTTTGTTGTTTGTTCTGTTGTGGAGCTCCGTGCTCCCTTGCGATGGCTAAAGGATACCCGACCAAGGTAAACGCAAGGTGAATATTTCTGTTTATCTTTTGTTTATCTTTGGGTGTATAATAGAGCCATACCATAGAAAGTGAGGAGAACGCCATGCTGAAAATTTTGGTTGCGGAAGATGACGTGAGCACCAACAAGCTGCTCTGCGCCATTTTAAAGATCAACGGCTATGAAGCAATCCCGGCCTTCAACGGCGAAGCGGCGCTGGACATCATCGACCACCAGCACATTGACCTGCTGCTGTGCGATGTGATGATGCCTAAAATGGATGGCTTTGCCCTGACCCAGGCCATCCGGGATGGCGGCAGCATGATGCCCATCCTGATGCTGACGGCCAAGGCCCTGCCCGAGGACAAGCACACCGGCTTTCTGGTGGGCACGGATGACTACATGACCAAGCCGCCGGATAAGACCGAGCTGCTGCTCCGCATCAAGGCCCTGCTCCGCCGGGCCCGCATCGTGGACGAGCATAAGATCACGGTGGGGGATGTGGTGGTGGATATGGACAGCCGCACCGTGCGGCGGGGGATGGAGGTGCAGACCCTGCCGCCCAAGGAGTTTGAACTGCTGTACAAACTGCTGGCCTACCCGGAGCGCACCTTTACCCGGATGGAATTGCTGGACGAGATCTGGGGCATCGACAGCGAGAGCGACGACAAGACCGTGAATGTCCACATCAACCGCCTGCGCAACCGCTTTTATGATTGGCCAGAGTTTGAGATCCAGACCGTGCGGGGTCTGGGGTACCGTGCTGTAAAGAAAGTGTGAGGATGATGAAAAAAATCGCGGAACGGATGCGCGGCTGCATCGAGACGCTGAGCCTGTCGGCCCTGCTGGTCATCAACCTGTCTTTTATGGTATTGCTGATGCTGGGACTCTGTACGGTGCTGGTTGTAACGGGCGCGGACGGCGGCTTTATTTACCACGATGGCAGGATCGGCATCTGGGGAGTGCTCTGCTTTATCTATGCTGTGTGCAGCCTGATCGCGGTGAGCATGGTGGTGATGATACGGATGGTCTTTATCCACCCATTGCAGCGGAACATTGAGGCTATGAAAAAATTGGCAAACGGGGACTTTGCCGTGCGTGTGGATCCCGCGGAACACGGTTACACGTCCCGGGAGATGGTCGAGTTTGAGCAGAGCTTCAACAAGGCGGCGGAGGAGCTGGGCGGCACTGAAATTCTGCGGAAGGATTTTATCAACAACTTCTCCCATGAATTCAAAACGCCCATCGTCAGTATCAGCGGTTTTGCCGACCTGCTGCTGGAAGAGCAGCTGCCGCCCGAGGATCAGAAGGAATACCTGACCATCATCCGGGACGAGAGCAGGCGGCTGGCCGACCTGGCAACGAATATCCTGACCCTGAACCGGGTGGAGAGCCAGACTATCCTGACCGACAAAGCGTGCTTCTCCCTGGATGAGCAGCTGCGCCAGAGCGTGCTGGTGACCCAGCAGAAGTGGCGGCAGAAGGAGCTGGATTTTGATGCCGACCTTGTCCCGGCAGAGTACACCGGCAGCGAGGGGCTGCTGAAAGAAGTCTGGCTCAACCTGCTGGACAACGCCGCCAAGTTCAGCCCTGAGGGCGGCACCGTGGCCGTGAACCTGCGCAAGGAAAAAAGCGCCCTGATGGTCTCGGTGACCGATCAGGGCGAGGGGATGCGCGCCGACACGCAGGCGCATATCTTTGAACAGTTCTATCAGGGCGACACCAGCCACACCACCCAGGGCAACGGTCTGGGCCTTGCCATGGTGAAAAAGGTGCTGGAGCTCCACGGCGGCAGTATCCAGGTGAACAGTGCCCCCGGGCAGGGCAGCTGCTTTACCGTGACATTACCCATATAAACGAAAAAGAGGCGCTGAAAAGCGTCTCTTTTTGCTTCCGGTTCAAATTTCGCCGGGGTGCTCCTTGCGCCAGGCGAGGTAATCTTCCAGAATGACCGTGGCGCTGACGGAATCCAGAATGGCCTTGCGGTGGGCACCAAAAGTCCCCACCTCGTCCAGGATATCGGCGGCTTCACAGGTGGACTGCCGCTCGTCCCACATCCGCACGGGCAGGCCGCTCCAGATCTGCAGGGTCTTGCCCAGCTTGCGGCTCTTCTCGGCGCGCTCGCCCTCGGTGCCGTCCATGTTGAGCGGCAGGCCCACCACAATGAGCTCTGCCTTCTGCTCCTGGGCAATGCGGCAGACCTCGGCAGCCACCTTGGGCCGGGCCTTCAGGGTGATCTGGGGGGTGATGGGCGTGGTCAGGAACTCGGTGGGGTCGCAGACCGCAAGCCCCGTGCGGCTGGCACCGTAATCAACTGCTAGAATCTTCATGGGGAAGTGCCCCTCCTGTTTTGCTGTTTTTCCTCAGTTTACCACAGAATAGATTTTTCTTCAATTTTGCGGTACAATAAACTCAATTCTTATCCATTGCGCAGGGCTGACCCGATATGCCAAAGGCTCTCCCTTCGGGAGAGCTGGCAAAGCCGCAGGCTTTGACTGAGAGGGTGAGCTCGTTATAGAAAGTGAGAAAACAATGTTACAGCTACTTCTGGGCGGTTCCGGCAGCGGAAAAACAACGCTGTTGTACCAGCGCATCCGCGCCCGGGCCGAAAAAGGGGAAAAAAGCATCCTGCTGGTGCCGGAACAATTCACTTCCAGCACCGAGGGCCGCATCTACCGTGAGCTGGGGGATGCCCTGTCCGGCATGGTGGAGAGTTTTTCTTTTACCAGTCTGGCAGAAAAGATCCTTTCCACCGAGGGCGGCGCGGCGGTGCAGACCCTCTCTGACGCAGGCCGTGCCGTGCTGGTGCGCCGGGCGCTGGAAGAGCTGCAGGACAATGTCCACTATTATCACCGCCACCGGCGCAGTGCGGCCTTTTGCCAGATGGCGGCCCAGACCATCGACGAGCTGAAAAGCGCGGGCCTTTCCGGCCAGCAGCTGGCACAGCTGGCCGGTGCCTGCGGAGCCGAGAGCGGTAAGCTCAGTGAGCTGGCCCTCATCTTTCAGGGCTACGAGACCCTGCTGGCCCGCAGCGGCATGGACCCCTCTGACCGGCTGGAGCTGGCCGGAGCCCGGCTGGAGGAAGCACTGGCCCGGCACAGCCTGCCGGAGTTTCTGCGGGACCGGGCGGTGTTCATTGATGAGTTCGATACCTTCAACGCGCCAAAAAAGCGGCTGCTGGGGGCCATGCTGGCGGCGCTGCCCAGCGTGACAGTGGCCCTCTGCGATGATGGAGCCCCCCTGCTGCCCGGTGACCTGAGCCTGTTCTCCGGGGCCAAGCAGGTGGCGGCGCAGCTGCGCCAGCTGGCCCGGAAAAATGGGGCGGAGGTGGCCGTTCCGCAGCTGTTGCGCAAGGATCTGCGCCACCGGAACGCCCCGGGCCTTGCCGCAGTGGCAGAGCTGCTGGAAACCGGCAGCTGCACCGCGGATGCCCCGGCGGGCGAGGTGCGGCTCTTTGCCGCGCCCAGCCGGGAGGAGGAGGCCCGTGCTGCTGCCGGTGCCATCCGGCGGCTGATGCGGCAGGGCGTGCGGTGCGAAAAGATCGCTGTGGTCTGCCGCGATATCGCCAAGTATCGTGCCGCAGTCCGGTATGAATTCCGGATGGCGGAGATCCCCCTGTACTGCGATGAACCCACCACCCCGGAATTCAGCGCCCCGGCCACGGCGGTGCGGGCCCTGCTGGAGATCGCCCGGGGAGCCGACCTGACCGAGAACCTGACCACCCTTGCCAAGACCGGCCTGTGTGCCCTGAGCGAGGAGCAGGTCTGCGCGCTGGAAAACTATGCCTACACCTGGGCCCCCACGGCGGCGGCTTGGCGGGAGAAGTTTGAGCGCAGCCCCAAGGGCTTTGGAGAACAGGAGCTGACCGAAGAGGACCTCTGCAACCGGGAGCGGGCAGAACATGCCCGTGCCCTGCTCGTGGGGGCGGTGGATGCATTCCGGGCCAAGGTGCGCGGGGTCAATGCCGAGGCCATCAGCCGGGCGGTGTATTTCTGCCTGAAAACGCTGGGAGCTGAGGAACAGCAGGCCGCTCAGGTAAAGGCCATCCGCGCGGGCCGGGGCATCCCGGCGGCGGAGGAAGCCGCCCGGGAGTGGAACGTGGTCATGGGACTGCTGAACGAGATGGCTCATCTGCTGGGGGAGCAGACCGTGACCGTGGCCGAATACGAGGATCTGTTCGGGCTGCTGCTCCGCTCGTCCGACCTGGGGCACATCCCCCAGACCCTGGACGCGGTGGTGCTGGCCAGCGCAGGCAAGATGCGCCTGGACGCGCCGGACTATGTGTTTGTGCTGGGGCTGGCCGAGGGGGAATTTCCGGCCGCGCCCGGCGAGGTGGGGCTGCTGACCCACGCCGACCGCGATGCCCTGATGGCGCAGAAAATCGACCTGCCCGACTGTTTTGAGAACCGTGTGGTGCGTGAGCAGGTCTGCTTCTACAAGGCCCTGACCGCCCCTGCAAAGGGGCTGTGGCTCAGCTGGCCCAAGGGGCAGGGGCAGACCCTCTGCGCTGCGCTGGAACCCCTCGTGGAAGCACTGGCCCCCGCTGCCCCGGAGCTGGAACTGACGGACCTTGCGGCCACCCCTGCAGATGGGCTGGACTGTCTGGGCGGCGGCTGGCCCCTGACGGAGACCGAGCGTGCCAGCCTGACAGAAGCTCTGCACACCCCCGGCGAGACCGAGCCGCAGGGCCTTGCCCTGCTGCGCCGGATGGCCGACACGGCCCCCCGGCAGGTGCATGACCTGCCTGCGCTGGAAGCGCTGCTGGGGCGGAAGCTGCGCATTTCGCCCAGTCAGCTGGAAAAATATTATACCTGCCGCTACGGCTACTTTTTGCAGTATGTGCTGGGCCTCAGGCCCCGCCGCCGGGCCGAGCTTTCCGCCGACCAGAGCGGCACCCTGATGCACTGGGTGCTGCAGATGGCGCTGGACCCTCACCCCGGCCCGGACAACCCCATGGCGGCGCTGCAGCCCTTTATGGAGCTGGACGATGAGGCCATGGCGAGCCTTGCCGCGCTGCTGGTGGACGAGTACGCCAAACGCTATCTGCCTGAGGATACCGCCCGCTTTGCCTATCTGCTCTCCCGCCTGAAAAAGAGCATGACGAGCCTGCTGCTCTACCTGCGGGATGAGCAGCGGCAGTCCAGCTTCAAGCCCGTGGCCTGTGAGCTGAAGATCGGCCGGGGCGAGGATGCCGTGCCTGCCCAGGTGTATCACCTGTCGGACGGGCGCACCGTCCAGCTGGTGGGCACCGTGGACCGTGCCGACGAGTGGGTGGAGGAGGACGGCACCCGCTGGGTGCGGGTGGTGGACTACAAGACCGGCACCAAAAAGCTGGACCTGAAGGAAGTCTACTGCGGTCTGGATTGCCAGATGCTGCTCTACCTGTTCAGTCTGACCCGGGATAAAAGCGGCCGCTTTACGGGGGCGGAACCGGCTGGCGTGCTCTACCTGCTGGCCGACCCGGCCCCTGAGACCACCACCCGCGAAAAGGCGGCCCACAGTGTGGAATACAAGCTGGACGGTCTGGTGCGGGACGAGCAGAAGCTGTTCGATGCCATGGATGCCGACGAGACCGGCAGATACCTGCCCTTCTCCTATTACAAAGGCGCGCCCAGCCCCTACCAGAAGGACAAGCGGGCAGACATCGCCAAGCTGAACCGCATCCAGCTGCATCTGGATGATCTTGTGACCCGGATGGGACAGCAGCTCTATGAGGGTCAGATCGCCGCCGAGCCGCTGGTCACGGGCCGGAGTCCCTGCCAGTGGTGTGATTACGGCTTTGTCTGCTGCCACGAGACCGGCATCGGGGAGCGGGCGCTGGAGGCCCCCGCAAAGCCATTTGAGGCTCCCGGGCAGCCCGAAGAGGGAGAGGAGGAACAGGCATGAGTGAACCTAAGTGGACCCCCGCCCAGCGGGCCGCCATCGAGGACCGGGGCGGTACGCTTCTGGTCTCGGCGGCGGCAGGCAGCGGCAAAACAGCGGTGCTGGTGGAGCGGATTATGTCGCTGCTGCGGGAGGGCGCTTCCCTGGACCGGATGCTCATTGTAACCTTTACCCGGGCGGCGGCGGCGGAAATGCGCCAACGGCTGCACCGGCGGCTGAGCCAGGAGGCGGAACAGGAACCCGGCTGGACACGGCAGCTGGACCTCCTGCCCCAGGCACAGATTTCCACCATCCATGGTTTTTGCCAAACGGTGCTTCGGGGGGACTTCCAGGCGGCGGGCATTGACCCCCTGGCGCGCATATGTAATGAAGCAACGGGCAAGGCGCTGTTCCAGCAGGCCATGAAGGACGCCATGAACGATCTGTGCGAAAAGGGCACGGCGGATTTCCAGCTGCTCATGGACGCCTTTTCCCAGGAGCAGATCTTTGACATGTGCGATGGCCTGGAGCATTTCCTCATGTCCCTGCCCCATCCCTTTCAATGGCTGGAGGACAAGCTGAACGCCATTCCCCTCACCGGAGAGTTGACGGCGCATCCCTGGTATCAGGCGCTGCTGCGCCACGCCCCCGTGGAGGTGGAAGGGCTCATGGCCCTGTGGGACCGCCAGGAGCAATGCTTCGGGGAGCCGGACGCCGTGGCCGCCTACCGTTCCGCCCTGGAGAGCGACCGGCTGCAACTGGCTTCCCTGGAACAGGCCCCGGCGGAAAACCTCTTGCTGGCCCTGTCCGCGGTGAATTTCTGCCGGGCGCCCGCCGTGCGCGGCCTCTCCGAAAACGAAAAGGCCTGGAAGGACCGCTACCTGGGCTTGCGCAAGGACATGAAGGACGCCGTCAAGGCGCTGCGGGATTCCCTGGCCTATGCCCCGGAGCAGGTCCGCGGGGAGCTGTGCCAGGTGCAGCGCCTGGCCCGGGGGCTGGGAGAAATGACCCGCGCCACCCACGAACGCTTTCAGCAGGCCAAGGGCAAGCGGAACCTGATCGACTTCAGCGACCTGGAACAGATGACCCTGGCCGTGCTGGACCAGGCTCCCGTGCGGGAAAAGCTCCAGGGGGAGTGGGACCATATCTTCGTGGACGAGTGCCAGGACGTTTCCGCCATCCAGGACGCCATTCTCCAGCGGGTGCACGGGGCGAACAACTGCCTGTTCATGGTGGGGGACGTGAAGCAGAGCATCTACCGCTTCCGCCTGGCGGACCCGACGCTGTTCCTGGGGCGCATGCGCACCTTCGGCCGGGAAGCGGACAGCCCGGAGCGCCGCATCACCCTGCAAATGAACTTCCGCTCCGACGGCAACGTGCTGGAGAGCACCAATATCATCTTCCGCAAGCTCCTGCGCCGGAACATCACCGAGCTGGACTACGCCCGGGAGGATGAGCTGATTCCCCCACCGGACCGCCAACCCGGCGCCCCCGCGGAGCTGTGCCTGATTCGAGATCCCGGCTCCGATCCCCAGCCCGGCGCCCAGGAGGACGCCACCCTGGCCACCGCCCTGGAGCGGGAAGCCCTGCGCTGCGGGGAGCGCATCCTCAGCCTGCGCCGGGGGGACGAGGGCAAGCCCTATGCCTTCCGGGATATGGTCATCCTCATGCCCAAGGTGCGCAACGTGGCCCAGCGGGTGGCCGAGCTGCTGGAAAGCCTGGGCATTCCGGTGTACTGCGACATGAAGGGCGCCTACTTTGACCTGCCGGAGATCCGCGCCATGCTGTACCTGCTGCAGGTGCTGGACAATCCCTTGCAGGATATTCCCCTGCTCTCCACGCTGAAGCTCCCGGGCTTCCACGTCACCGACGGGGAGCTGGCGGACATCCGCCTTACGGACAGCGGCAAAAACGTGCCCTTTCATCGAGCCTTCCGCAAGACCATGGAGGCGGATACCCCCCTGGGCAAGCGCTGCCGGGACATCTGGCAGTCCCTGGAAAGATGGCGCTTTCTGCTCACCACCCAGCCCCTTTCCGCCTTCCTGTGGAACCTCATGGAGGAAACGGGCTTCTACGCCGCCGTGGGCGCCCTCCCCGAGGGCCAAACCCGCCAGGCCAACCTCCGCCTGCTGTGTCAGCGGGTCACCGAATATGAGCAGGCCAGCGACGGCAGCCTCCAGGGCTTCCTGCAATCCGCCGAGGAACTCCGGGCCGGCGGGGAGAGCCGCTCCGCCACCCTCCTGGGTGAGGAGGAGGACCTGGTGCGCATCATGACCATCCACAAAAGCAAGGGCCTGGAGTTTCCCGTGGTGTTCGTCCTGGGCCTGGAACAGCGGGTGTACCAGGCGCCCCGGGGCTTTTTGCGCTGCCATAACGAGCTGGGCGTTTGTCTTCCCTATGTGAACAAGCCCCTGCGCATCCGCCGCACCACCCTGGGGGACCAGGCCTTTGTGCTGCGCAAGCGCGCCGACGAAATGGCCGAGCGCGCCCGCCTGCTTTACGTGGCCATGACCCGCGCCCGGGAGCGGCTGCTGCTCTTCGCTTCCCCCAAGGACATGACCCGGGGGCTGTGGTTTGCCCCCCAGGGGGATTACCGCGTATGGCAGGGGCAGTCCATGCTGGACTGGGTCATGTGCGCGTTGATGGACGAACCCGCTCTGCGGGCGGAATATGCCCGGCAGCTCACGGAGGAGGAAAACCGGGCGCTGCCGCTTTCCACAGTTTCCACAGGCTTTCCACAGCCCGCAACCCCTTGGAAAATCAGGGTTTATGCCGCATGTTCTCCACAGCCTGTGCAAAAAAACAAAGTTATCCACAGCCTTTTTACACAGCTTGAAACCTGGCTTTGCGAGGGTGCTGGGGATAAATTGGGGAAACGTTGGGCCCACATCTACGACCCTGGGGAAACCCTGCCCCTGAAAACCTCCGTGTCCTCCCTGGTGCGGGGGGAACGGGAGCGGCTCTCCCTGCTGGACGCCCCGGAGGAGGAAACCCCCGCGGAAAAGCGGCAGGGTTCCGCGGTGGTGCCCCTGCTCATGGAGGAGCTCCCCGCTCTGCCCGCCTTCCTCCGGGGGGAGGAATCCACCGGCGCCCGCCGGGGCACCCTGCTGCACAAGGCCTTTTCCCTCACGGATCTGGAGGCTCTGCGCGCCCTGCCGCCGGAGGCCTGGCGGGACGCCCTCCAGGAGCAGAAGGCGGCGTGGGTCTCCCGGCAGCTCTTCACCCCCCAGGAGGCGGCGCTCCTGCGCCCGGAGGACCTGCTGCGCTTTTACACCGGTCCCCTGGGCAGGCGCCTGCTGGCCAGTCCCCTGGTCAAGCGGGAGTGGAGCTTCAACTTCCGCCTCTCCCATGAAAAGGAAACCCTGCTCCAGGGCGTGATGGACTGCGCCTTCCGGGAGGGGGACGGCTGGGTGCTGCTGGATTACAAAACCGACCGCGTGGAGGACCCCGCGGCCTTTGTGGCCCGCTACGCGCCCCAGCTGCGGCTCTATGCCCAGGCCCTGGGGGAGATCACCGCCCTGCCCGTGCGGGAAATGTGGCTCTACGCCGTGGGCAACGGCCAGGCCTATCCCGTGCCGCCAGGGGATGCCCCGGAGACGGACCACGGGCGCTTCGCGGGCATTTGACCGGGTCATTCCCCGGGTGTATAATAACCTATCCGCGGTTTGCCGTGGCCGGAAAAGCCGCCCGTGTCCGCACCGGAGCGGGCTTCTCCCCCTGCATACCCGGCGTTTGATCCGGAAAGGAGCCTGCCAGCCATGAAAGTGGTTTTGATATCCCTGGACGCGCTTTTTGATCAGGACCTGCCCCTGATGCGGCAGCAGCCCTTCTTCGGGGAATTCCTGGCCCATGCCAGCGGCTGCACCCATGTGCGCACGGTCTACCCTGCCCTCACCTATCCCGCCCACACCACCCTGGTCACCGGGGTGGACCCCCGGCAGCACGGCATTGGCCACAACCAGCCCCACCACCCGGAGCTGGAGGCCTCCATGCGCCCCTGGTACTGGGACAGGGCCCAGGTGAAGGTGCCCAACCTCTTTGACGCGGTGAAGGAGGCCGGGGGCAGCTGCGCCTCCGTCCTGTGGCCGGTGACAGGCAAAACAAAGTCCATCCGCTGGAACTTTCCCGAGGTACTGGCTCTCCCCGGGGAAAACCAGACCTGGAAAATGCTCCGCTACGGCACGCCCCTGTGGCTGCTCCAAATGGAGCTTCGCCACCGCTCGGAGCGGGTATCCCTGCGGGAGCCCCACCTGAGCGACTATGCCACCATCCTTCTCAAGGACGTCATCGCCAGCCACGCGCCGGATCTCTCCGCCGTGCACCTGGTGGACCTGGACGACATGCGCCACCACCACGGCGTGTTCAACCGGGAGACCCGCAAGGCCATCCAGCGCTTGGACCACCGGGCGGCGGAGATTTGGGAGACCATGCAGCACACCCCCGGCATGGAGGGCGCGGCCCTCTGCCTGGTGAGCGACCATGGCCAGGCGGACGTCCGGGAAACCGTCTCCCTGGGGGAGGCCCTCACCCGCCTGGGGCTGGGTTCCCTGTTCACCGTGCAGAGCAACGGCTTCGGCGCGTACCTGTTCTTCCGGCAAAAGGAGGAGGAGGCCGCCCACCTGAGGGAACTGACGGATTTCCTGCGCCAGCACATGGCGGAGCTGCGGGCCTCGGCGGTGTACAGCGCGGAGGATCTGGCGGCCATGGGCGCGGTGGAAGGCGTCTCCCTGGCCGTGGAGGCCGCTCCCGGCGTGGTCTATGACGACGGCCTCCCCCAGGCCAAGCGGGAAAAGGCCACCCACGGCTTCGGTCCGGGGCACCCGGCGGAAAACTGCCTCTTCGCCCTGCGGGGCAAGGGCATCCGGGAAGGCGTATGGATACCCGACATGCCCATGCGGGACGTGGCCCCCACCCTGGCGGGCATCCTGGGGGTGAAAATGCCCCAGGCCCGGGGCGTGGATCACAGCGCCCGCTTCCTGAAATAAGGGCGCAAGGGAAAATGTTTCACGTGAAACACCCGTCGTTTCCTGTCGGAAAATAACGGAAAAGTGGTTTTTCAAGATCAAAAAAGAGTAATTTTCAATGAAAAAGGGTTTTTCATACACAAAATGATCCTAAAAAATTGACAAAAGGGGTTTTTGGTGTCATAATAGGCTCGATTGATTGAAACGGGTTCTTCGGCTGGTGGCGCAGCTTGAGACGGGAAGAAACGGTCCCCCGGGCCGTTGATATAGATATTCGTTCCAATAGAAAGGAACATCTTTCTCTGGAGGTGTCTTGCGTCGTGGATCGCAAGCTGACGATCACCTATTACCTTCACAGCGGATTTTCCGTGGCCATGGAGGACGTGCTGCTGGTATTCGACTACTGGACGGGAGAGCAGGGGGAATTGCCCCAGGACAAGCGCATCACCCCGGAATTTTTGCGTACCTTCCGTGAGGTGTATGTGTTTATCAGCCACGAGCACCCGGATCACCTGGACCCGGTGGTGTTCACCTGGCGCACCGAAGTGCCCATCACCTATATCGTCTCCGCCGATATGCCCATCGGCACCCGGGGCAAGCGCATGGCCCCCGGGGATGCCCTGACCCTGTCCCCCCGGGTGCAGGTGAAGGCCTTTGACTCCACGGACCTGGGGGTCTCCTTCCTGGTGGACCTGGCGGGGGTCAAGGTGTTCCACGCCGGGGATCTGAATTTCTGGCACTGGCGGGAGGAATCCACCATCAAGGAGATAGAGGAGGCGGACGACGCCTTCCGCCAGGCGGTGGAGCCCATCGCCCGGGAGGAGATCGACGTGGCCTTCTTCCCCGTGGACGCCCGGCAGGGCATGATGTACGACGCCGGCGCCAACTATTTCATGATGTGCGTCAAGCCCCGCCTGCTCATCCCCATGCATTTCTGGGGCCGGGCGGAGATTGCCACGGAGTTTGCCCGCCGCAGCCGCTGCCGGCAGACCGAGGTGCTGGCCCTCACCCGCTATGGGGAGCAGATCGGCCTGCACTTCACCGAGGATGGCTACATTGATGTAAGCCTGCTCACGCCTCCGGAGGTGGTGGTCTCCAGCAAGCAGAACACCAATGAGCTGCCCATTGTGGAGGTGCCGGACAACCGGGACGTGGATCTGGAGGGCTACGACAGCGCCGATCCCTTTGCCGACTCCGACCTGCCGGTGAAGCTGGACGAGTAACGCCCCTTGACAAGCCCCGCGCTTTGACGTATGATGAAGCAGCCATCATGGTAGAAAGGCTTGGTGAAAATCATATGCAGGTGGAAAAGACGATGAGCCTGGGCCAGGTGCTGCAGGCGGATCGCGGCACGGCCCGCATCTTTATGGAGTTTGGCATGCACTGCCTGGGCTGCCCCCACGCCACGGCGGAGTCCCTGGAGGACGCCTGCGCGGCCCATGGCGCCAACGTGGACGAGCTGGTGCATCAGCTCAACGAGTACTTTGCCGAAAAGGAATAAAGCGTCTTTGCGGGAGGCCCGGCCTTGCGGCTTGGCCTCCCCTTTTTTATCCCTCGCCCTGTGGATAGCCCTGTGGAAAAGCTGGGAAAACGGTGGAAAGACGCCCCACACCCCGACAAATAATCCCCAAAACGTGGAAAATCTGTGGAAAAAGTGGATAACTCTTGTGGAAAAGGAGGGAAAAACATGATTGTGAAGAATCAACAGGAGGCCCTGTGCGTGGCCTGCGAAATGGAGCGCCGGGCCATCGGCATCTATCAGCGGGCCTTGACCCTTACGGACAAGCCCGAGGTACGCGCGGGTATCCAGGATATTCTGGACGATGAGCGGGAGCACCTGCGCCGCTTCAGCCAGGTGCGGGAGCAGTATTGCCCCTGCGGGGACGCGGAGGAGCGGCTGCTCATCGCCGCCATGGGGGCGGAGGCCCTGTTCCCCGGCGGGGTCATGGAGATGCGCCGGGCCAATGGCCTGGACAGCCTGAAAAACCTGTACACCTTTGCCCGGGACAGCGAGGCCGACGCCGTGCGCACCTACGGGGAGTTTGCGGACAAGTGCGAGCATCCCGCCGCCCGGGAAGCCTTTCTGGCCATCGCCCGGGAGGAGGGCACCCACCTCACCGCCCTGGAGGACCGCTTGATGGCCCTGATCCCCTGAAACGGTGGAAAAGTCCGCTACTCCCAGGGAAAATTATCCACAGCGCTGGGGATAGAATGTGGAAAACCAGCCTTTTCCTGTGTAAAAACAGGGAAAAACCCCGGGAAAAGTAGCGGCAAGAGTGGAAGCCTGTCTGCATATGTCTGTGTATAACTTGTGTAAACTGTGGAAAACCTGGGCAAGAGCTGTGCATAACAGGGGGAAAAGCCTGGGGAAAGCCCGCAAGGGCATGTGAAAAAGCCCGGCGCGAAATTTCCGCCCGGGAAAACGGCATAGGAGGAAACCGTCATGGATAAGCATCAACTGGAGGCGGAGGCCCGGCAAGTGCTCTCCGCCTGCGTGAAGGAACTGAAGGCCGCGGGGAATCTGCCCGCGGGGAGCCTGATTGTGCTGGGGTGCTCCACCAGCGAGGTCAGCGGCGCCAACATTGGCAAGGGCAGCGTGCCTGAGCTGGGCGAGATCATCGCCCGGGCCATGCTGGAGGCCTGCGCCGGGGAGGGCATGCGCGCGGCCTTCCAGTGCTGCGAGCACCTCAACCGTTGCGTGGTCATGGAGAAGGAAACCCTGCGGGACTACGGCTGCACCCAGGTGAAGGCCATTCCCCAGCCCAAGGCCGGGGGCAGCGTCCCCGCCGCGGCCTGGAAAATGCTCCGGGAGCCGGCCCTGGCCGCGGCG